>ERZ1370068.7194-contig-6125_pt1 | contig 296202 bp, 352 predicted proteins | sample MGYA00561227_ERZ1370068 | MGnify/ENA primary metagenome ERZ1370068 (study PRJEB38410, sample SAMEA6850437) | metagenome | study: Metagenomic assessment of the ecological functions of the soil: analysis of the soil microbiota associated with the...
AGATGTGCTTCGTTCAGTTTACGTATTGCTGGTAGGCGAGCGCGTCAGGACGGCTGTCGGCCATCGTCGCGAGGATCGCCGCTCGCACAGCCTCTCGCGCTGACGTGTGCTCAGGTATTCCTTCGTGTCCCGAGCCTCGACGGCCTGCGGGCGCGCAGCCAGTCTCGAGGGCTCTGATCAGTATTTCCCGGAGGCGACACTGCGTGAGCGTCCGAACCAGGCGCGGTCGGATGGGCGCCGGGTAGGCAGTTGAAGTCGAGCTTGAAGTCTTGCGTGAGGATCAGGAAGCCGTTCATGCGATCCAGCATCGTTTCCGTTCAAACGGGGATTGTCCCTCGACCGACCTCCACACCCTGCGCCAGTCATCTCGCGCAGTGCCGCGCGCGACCGTCGCGATCTCGGCATCGGCAGGGTCCGTCCGAACAGGGGGTGTGTGAGCAGGCCGATGCGGGCGCCGCGCGACCGGCGAGGCTCCAGGAAATCCCGGTCGTGCAGCTGCTTGGGGATGTGGCCGATGCTCGCGGCGGTCTGCGGGTCGTGGCCGAGGTCGCAGCCGACGATGCGTCGAGCACGATCGCGAGGTCGGCGGCGACGGTGTGCGTCGATCGGTCCGCCGATGTCCCTGAGTGCTCGACAGCGGGATGATACCAGTGCGGCTCGCCAACCCCCTGCGTGCCCCCGAATGCCCAGCCAGGCTGTTGTGTGGGCCGCGGGAGTCCGGATCGACCGCAGGTGTCGCGCTGCCCATGCCGGCGGCCGCGAGTTGGCGGCGATGGCGCCCCAGTACCTGCGCCACTGGAGCCTCCGGGATTGCGGTCGAGCGCGTACGGATTGCGTGTCTGAGCCCGGAACAGCGAGCCGAGCGTCGTGATGCCACGCGCGGGCTCGGTGCATGTTCGACTGGCGACGGCGATCACTCCCGCGTCGCGGAGCTTCCGGACAGAAAGGCGTCCGTCGGCGACCCTGCCCGAGCCAGCGGCGCGAGCCGTCGGCGGTCTGCATCGTCACCGTCTCGTAGTTGTCTTTGACGATCACCGGAATGCCGTGGAGGGGCCCTCTGCACGCGCCGGTTCTTCCGCTCCGCATCCAGAGCGTCGGCCTCGGCCAGCGCTCCGCTGTTGACGGCACTGATGGCGTTCAGCGCCGGTCCCTTCTGGTCGCAGGCGTCGATTCTGGCCAGGTACACTGGTCACCAGGTCGCGCGAGGTCACCGAGCGCTGCCGTCAGCGCGGTCGCGGCTCCGGGATGGATCACTATCAGCAGCTGGGCGAACGCGCAGTCGGCTCTTGAGCGCGCCCCTGAGGGGGCCGGCGCATCCGAGGAAGAGGTAGAGGAGCGAGCCACCGGCCACGCCGGCGATGAATGTTCGCTACCGATCAGCTGCGCGGCTCAGTGTCGCCATGCAGCTCGCTGCGCGCACCTCGTTCAGTGTCGCTCATGCGCGGCCTCCGTCGGAGGATTGCGGGGCGAAGTAGATGGCGGGGAGTCCCTAGCCGAGGGCGCGCACGACGAGCGCTACCAGATGATCATCGCGACACCCGAGCTCGGCCAGGAGGCGCACCCGGGCACTCTGAGCGTAGAGGCCAGCTCGGGGCCACCCGTTGACCTCAATTCATCAAACCGTAGAACTTCCCGGCGTTCCGCGAAGGTGATCTTGCGACGACGTCGAGCCGGCAGGTGGCCGAACTGCTCCTCGATGTACTTCGACGACTCGGGCCACACGCCGTCGGTGTGCGGATGGTCCAGGCCCACGCGGGCGTCTCGGCGCCGCATCTCGTGGATCATCTGAGTCCGATGCGGTCGAGAACTGGAACGTGGCCTTGCACTGGCGCCCGCCAGTAGTCGCTCAGCTTCATGGGTGAGGCCGAAAGTCGCGGCGCGCGACAGTCTTCCACTCAGTCAGCCAGGTCGAGGCGTACGGGATCAGCGGATGCGCTCCTCGCCGAAGGAGATCTGGCGTCGGATACGCACACAGGCGCTGGCGGAGCGCAGCGCGCGATGCGCGGGCAAGAATGTCTGACCAGGTTCCTATCAATACACACGCCCTGGAACCGGCGCGGCCCAGCGAGCGAGCGTTACGTGGTTGCCCTTTCGCGGGCCGCTGGCCGGCGTGCTCGGGAACGGCGTGGAAGTGGAGCGGCAAGGTATCTCGCTGGCGAGCCTGCCGGACACGGCCCAGCGGATGCCACACTGAGGTCTATGTCCCACGAGGCGAAACTCGAGCCCCTTAATGCCATCTTCGCCACCGCGTCCGAACCTCTTGCACGGCGGCGTCAGAGTGTCGCCGTGCCGAACGACTGAGGCCAGGCCGATCTGACGGTTCCGGATAGTGACGGCAAGTCCTTCAGCCAGTCGTCTGGTAAATCCGGAACATCTGCCGGCCGCATCGTGATCGTTCCATGGCGGGATGGCGCCGCCGGATGCCGAAGGTGACCTCAGCCTGCACGCCGATCCATCTCCATGTCGCCTTCAGGCGGAGGTGCCGGATCGGTCGGCCGGCCTGGATGCGCCTTCTTGCCGTCCTCGTAGAGCCCGACCGCACGCCATCATCGTCAACACGCATTGATTCCTGGCCGGGCACCAACTTGGCGCCGCCGGGGGCCGACGCCTCCGACCAACCCCGAACGACGTGCCGTTCTTGCAGGTCCAGTGCGGGCCGTCCGGTCCGTCCGACCACGTACGGCATGCGCTCCTTGAGCACCGCCGACGCATTCGACGTGAACAGATCCGGGGTATCCACGGCATATCGATGTGGCAGTCGGCCGAGATCCGCGTGTAGTGCATCGTGCCCTCCCTGCGAGAATGACGCGATGTTACGCTGTCTTGCCCCCTCGCACGGTAAGATCTCCCGGGCCGCACGTCGATGGAGCGCGAGCGGTCAGTCCACTGCCGGCCTCCGGGACCGCCTCGAAACGACTCCTCGGTGACGAGCACACGACCGCTACGGAGGCTCCTTCGATCAAACTGTGGAACCTGATCGTGCCGTGTCTGCTCGCGCCGCCGGTCACGACGCGGTCGAAACCGATCCGCATCCGGCATCCGCCAGCCAGCTTGTCCGTGTCGCGTAACCCGGAGAGTTGCTTGGTGCGGTCTGAACGGAAGACAACTCACGCGTATCGTCGACGGTGCGGGCGCCATAAAGGCGTACGCCAACGTCGGCGCTGGTGGCGGCGCTATCTGGAGCCGTCACTTCTGGGGATGTCGGCTGGGGACCGATTCGGATCGAAGACTTTGGCGCGATCGTCGTGACCGCGCTGGACGGCGTTGCCGCGCCACACCGTGATCGCGAGAGGGGCCCGCGGCGCGGTGTGACCGCACTGACGGAAGATGTTGATCGTAAGGGCAGGCGCGAAGAGGGCGAGCGACCAGATCGGATGGAAAAGAGAAGACAGAGGGCCGACCAGGGCGGGGTTAAACCTGAAGGAGCGCACCGGCGAAGCGGGAACAATTACGCTCATCTCCAGACTCCAGCGCGTGCTCAAGGAGATCGCGGATCTTCGAAAATCAGCGCAGAGACGAGCGGCGCGAACCTCGCGATCGCGCCGCTCGCTCATCAGCCATGTCGGATGGGCTGGCTCAACGATCGCGCTCGGTCTGATCATCTCCTTCGATATCGATCGGCCTCGCGGAGCTGCGATACACCGCCGGAGACAGTCGGGGAAAGCGTTGTTCGCCATCCAGGTGCGACACCATTGGTTGACTGGGCGTTGGCGGCCACCGAATGGGCAGTCCCAGCGGGATGCCAGTTGGGCTGGGAAGCCGGGACGGCGGGAACGTTGAGCGTCGGCACGAGCTGGGAGCAACTTCTGTCGGTTCCGGCGTCGATCACGCCGAGACGGCGGCGCCTTGCAGGCCGTGAAGGCGCGGGCGCGGTTGTGTCGCCGTTCCAGGTGGGGCTCGCGCCGGGGTAATGGCGGCATTACAGGGCGAGAGGGCTGCCTGACGACGCGGTGCGCCAGAAGTGATTCCCGTCGCCCTTGTTAGACCAGACGTCTGGGGCCGACGTTAGACAACTTTATGTCGATGCTGCCGTCTTGGCGATCAGGATCACTCATGCACCGGGGCGCCGCGGGTGCGTATCGCGGTCCGTTTCGGTCAGACAGCGCCTGTCATTGTCAGAACCATTGCATCCGCGACGAGCAGATCTTCCCAGCTCCGGACCGAGGGCGAGGCTAAGCCCGGCGAGCAGAACTCGACCGGATGGGGTCGCCGCCTCCACCACGTACCAGTCGATCGAGATACCGCACCGGGACCTCCGTGAGAGGCCGTCTGGCCCACGTCTGGGGGATCCAGAGAAAACTGCACCCGGTGCCGGATCCCCACTGGCTGCTCGGCGCCGGTTCTACCAGGCTTGCTCGACGCCATGGAGCCGCGTCGAGAGTCAGTGTTCTTCCAGGACGGTGAGGACGCCGGGAGTCGTCTTGGTGACCTGGATCAGCGTGGCGAACGGGCGGATCTGAAGCCCATTATTGATGACGAGGAAGCGGCCATCCACTCGGATCGTACGCCAGCTCATCGGCGCCGCTGGCACCACCTTCGTGAAGACCTCTTTGGTAAATCCCGGGCGGGCTGGTGCGAGTCGAACGACGCCCGCCTGGCTGGGGGCGTCGGTCACGGAACACAGCCACGATCCACCGACGACGCCGTTGGGCCCGGCGCAAATCCGATGGCACCGCCGGGAACACATGGCACAGACCCGGCGAACACGGGCGCTCAGCGTTATTCAGGAAAATCTTCAATGCCCTGGCGACAAATATCGTGTTGGCGTTGGCAGGCGTCGACGGCTTTGTTGGAACGGTCAGCAGAGATAGTAGGTTCCCGGTCGCGGATCCACGACGAAGCTGATATCGAGGGTACATCACCGGACGTATGTTCTGCGGTGCTCTGGGTTCAGGATCATAGCCAGGAACTTCTAATTCCCTCTGCCCTTTCCCATGGCGATCGATCGGTCGATCAGCGCAGACCAGATCCGGAAAGTGCTGATAGCAGGAAGGGAACAACAACACGACGAAGCACCAGAGCCAGTGACCAGCTGCACATCATTTTGCGAGACCTCTGTTATGCCGCGATAGGCCGCTGGGCGGTGTGAACTAGCTGCGCCTCACCGCCGCTGGAGGTAACGCCCACCCGTGGCTCGGGGGCCGCCAGGCGAAAAGCTGGCGGTGCAGGGACGGGTGGGAGGCGCGCGCGGTAATAAGAAAGACGATTCAGGCGGGCGGGCGGTGGCCCTCTGCCCTGGTTTGGCTCATTGGGGAATCGCAAAGGCGAACAAACCACAGACCGACCAGATGCGACGACGCAGGCGAGTCTGATGCGCTGACAACGCCATGTTGAACAGAATGGCGTCGCGACGCAATCGTCGTTCTGTCGTCTTGAACCAGGTCCACGCCTTGGATCGTCGAAGAATGGCGCTGAAAGACACGATCGGCGGGCGGCGAAGAACAGGAGGGTCAACAACAGGACCAGCAACCGGTTGCCCTGAGCTATCCGCCGGGACCATACGCCGCCGCGGCGCTCGCGCCTGAAGTCTCTGCGGCACTTCCGCGGGAATCAGTTTCGGACTTCGTCAGAGACTCACTTCGATGCCAGATATCGCGCTCGGCGCCGCTGCCAGAGCTCGCGAGTGCCGCGCAGTAGCCCGCTTTTCCATGTCTGATGCGCGTCGTCGCTTCTCCGCGCGACGCTGTCGAACTCGATCACGACCGCGCGCTGGTTCATGCCGACCTCGTAGGTCTTCGACGGCATGCCGCGAGCGAGAAAGCGCCCGCCCGCCGCCTGGATGGCCGGCGCCGCGAGCTTCGCGTACGCGGCCAGCGCGTCGGGGTTCTTGATGGAGTGATAGCACGCGATCCAGTACGCCTTCGCCATGACGTCCTCCGTTCATTCATCGTCGCGCTACTTCTTTGAACGCTCCCTCGTGGTCGAGCTGCATCAGCGCCTGCACGCCCGTGCTCAGGGTCGGACCGCCGCCCGGCACCGCCGCCGACTCGATCGCCTCGAGCAGCTCGCGCTTGGTCGCGCCGTGCTCGATGGCCCGGCGCATGTGCGTGACCACGCCGTTCTCGAGGCCGCGATAGGCAAGGATCCCGATGATGACCATCTCGCGATGCTTGATCGAGAGCTCCTTGCCCTCGCCGACCGACAGCGCGCTCAGCGGCCCGCGGGCCCGCACGTACTCCGGATCTTCTTTCGCCATCCAGTCCCAGAACGGGTAGCCGTACGGGCTGGCGGTCTTGCCGTCGACCTTGTCGCTCATGCGTGATCCTCCTGAAGGTTTTCGCGCAGAAGGTATCACATTGCCCGGAGCGGTGATTCCGTGCATAACCCTGTGAGTCAATGGCGTCTGCGCCGCCTTCCACCGCGCCGGGAGCCGTCGGCCTCGCCCGGTCCTGGATCGATCGGAACTTCCTGGCTCTCGGGCGCGAGATGCGCCTGTCGTATCTGCCGCCGCTGATGGTGTACGTCGCGGCGGGCATCTCCGGGCTCACGGCGATCGTCGCCACGTTCTACATCAAGGAGCGTCTGGGGCTGTCGGCGGAGTTCCTCGCCGGGCTCGGCTTCTGGGCGGGCCTGCCGTGGGCGCTCAAGGTGCCGCTCGGGCATCTGGTCGATCTGATCTGGCGCTGGAAGGGCGCGCTCGTCTTCGTGGGCGCGGGCATGATCACCGCGAGCCTCGGCGATCATGATCGGCCTGCTCGGCTACACCGACTCGATGGGCGCGCTCTGGAGCGTCGAGGCGTGGTTCGTGCTGTCCACGCTTGCTGGCGCCGATCGGCTACGTCGTGCAGGACGTCGTCGCCGACGCGATGACGGTCGAGGCGGTGCCGCGCTTCGACGCCGACGGCAATCCGGTCGCGCATGGCCGAGCGCAAATCCATGAACACCACCGTGCAGACGCTCGGCCGCGTCGCGATCATCGGCGGCTCCGTGCTGGTCTCGCTCGCCAACGTGTACCTGCTGCGCGGCGCGGGGACATGCCCGCGGCCGAGAAGGCGCTGGCCTATCTGCGGGTCTATCAGCTGGCGCTGATCATTCCGGTCGTCTCGGTGCTCGGCGTCGTCCTGGCCTCGGCGCTTCGCTGGCGCGACGGTCGACGGCTGATGGCGAAGGGGTTCGCCAGGAGCGAGGCGCGCCGGATGCTGAATCCCCACGGCGAGCGGCCGCCGATCAACTGGTGGATCCTCGGCGGCGGCCTGCGTGTTTGCGGTCGTCGTCTCGCTCGGGGTCGGCATCGGGAACGTCGCCGGCGGGCAGGAGATCGTGTTCGGCGCGTCGATGGCGATCGTTCTGTTCCTGATGTGGCGCATCACGAACGAGCTCGAGCCGGACGCGCGCGACACGTGCTGGTGGGCACCGCGGCCCTGGTGTTCGTGTTCCGGGCGATGCCCAGCCCCGGCGCCGGCTCCACCTGGTGGATGATCGATCAGCTCGGCTTCGACCAGCAGTTCCTGGCCGAGCTGTCGCTGATCGGCAGCGTCCTCACCCTGGCCGGGCTGTTCATCTTCCGCCGCTTCATGGCCGAGCGATCGATCGCCTACATCGTCGGCTCTCTCGACGGTCGTCGCCACGGTCATCGGCGCGCCGGTCGTCGGCATGTACTACGGCCTGCACCACTGGACCGCGGCCCATACCGGCGGCGTCGTGGACGCGCGCATGATCGTGCTCATCGACACCGCGATCGAATCGCCGCTGGGCCAGATCGCGATGGTGCCGATGCTGGCGTGGATCGCGAACTCGCGCGCCCGACCGGTTGAAGGCGACGTTCTTCGCGGTCATGGCGTCGTTCACCAACCTGGCGCTGGCCGCCTCGCAGCTCGGAACGAAATACCTGAACCAGGCCTTCGTCGTCACGCGCGAGGTGAAGGACGCGTCGGGCGCGATCACGACACCGGCGGACTACCATCAGCTCGGGGTCTTGCTGGTGCTGACGACCGTGATCGGGTTCGTGCTGCCGATGCTGGCGGTCGTCTTCGTGAAGGCGACGCGCTTCCGCAGCGCCTGAGGCGACGCGGCCGCGCAGCTAGCGCGGCAGCAGCATGATCTCGGCGGGACTCGTTTCGGCCACCTTGATGTTCAGGCGCCAGGGCGCTGGGCCGACCTGATCGAGCGCGAAGTACAGCACCGTATTCCCGCCACGCGCGCGTCGCCGCTGCCGACGGGATACGCTGACGCCGACGCCGCTGCCGACGGCCACGCCGCCGCCCCGCGGCCGCCGCTGAAGCTGCCGCCGCCGAATCCGAAGCCGACGGTGGGGCCGGGGTTGTAGGCCATGGGTGGCTGCTCGATCGTCTGCGGCCGGACGACGGCGTTGTCGGCCCTCACGATCTGCGCGTCTTCCAGTCGATAGCCGCTGGTGTCGACTTCGACGCGCAGTCGATCGGCCATGACCATGTAGTCGGCGGACAGCGTCGCGCCCGACGGCTGGGATACCGGCTTGTAAGGAAGCGTCGTGCTCGAGCATCCGGTCAGCGCGATCGTCAGCGCGAACAGGTATCTCGTGAGCTTCATCGCATCCTCCTAACCGGAGTGTAGTGGACCACCGGCTTGCTTGGCCACCACCTGGAGGATCCCGGCCCCGTACTTCGCTGCCTTATATGGTCCCACACCGTGGGCGCGCTCGAGCTCGGCGAGGTCGCGGGGGCGGAGCGCGGCGATGTCGCGCAGGGTGCGGTCGCTCGCGACGATGAACGGGGCGACGCCTTCGGCTCGGGCCACGGTGAGGCGATAACGACGGAGCGCCTCGAAAGATCCTGCGCCGGCGCGTCCAGCTCGGCGGGCTCGCGCGCGCGCTAGGCTCGCGGGCACGCGGTCGGTCGTCGCCGTATCGCGTCGGCGTGCCGGCTCGGCGCCCGGGCGGCGCGCTTCGGGCGGGAGCAGAAGCCTCGCCGGACGCTCGCCGCGCATCACGGCGCGCCCGTCGTCGGTGAGCGTGACGACCGGGCGGTCGACGCCGGCGAAGCTCACCCAGCCGGCCGAGACGCACCGGCGCAGCAGCGCGACCAGCCACGGCGCCGCGTGCTCCTTGAGGTTGCCGAAGGTCTTCACGGTGGTGAGTCCGGCCCGATCGAGGCGCTCGTCGGGCTCGCCGCGGACCAGCTTGACGGCGAGCTGGAGCCCGAAGCGCCCGTGCACACGCGCGACGCCCGAGAGCGCTTTGCGGACGATCAAGGTCACGCGCTCGGGATCGCGCGCCTCCGGAGCGTCGCCGAGGGCGAGGCACACGTCGCAGCGGCCGCAGCCGGCGAGCGTCTCCGCTTCGTCGCCGAAGTAACGAAGAATCGCGTCGTGGCGGCAGCTGCCGCCCTCGGCCCAGCGAATCAGCTCGAGGAACATGCTCCACTTGTGCTCGACCACTCGCGGCGTCCGCGGTCGCGTCGCCGGTGCCCCGCTCGAGGAGCGCCCGCCGCAGCGGCAGATCGCGCGTGCTGATGAGCAGGAGCCGAGCGCGGGCGCGCCGTCGCGGCCGGCGCGACCGACCTCCTGGTAGTAGGCTTCGATCGATCCCGGCGGGCCGAGATGGATCACCGCGCGGACGTCCGGACGGTCGATCCCCATCCCGAACGCGTTGGTCGCCACCACGATCTCGAGCCGGCCGTCCGCGAACTCGCGCTGCGCGATGTCGCGCGTCTTCCCGTCGAGCCCGGCGTGGTAGCGCCCGCACGCGCCAGCGCGCGCGCGGCGAGCCGCGCGCTTTCTTCGTCCGCCTGCTTGCGCGTCGGCGCGTAGACGATGGCCGTCCGCGCGCGCGCCCCGGACCGCCGAGCGCCTCGGCGAGGGCGCCGTCCACGAGCGCTGTCTCGCTCGCGCCGCCCGCCGATCTCGGCGGCGCGCAGCGCCAGGTTGGGCCGCGCGAAGCCGCGCACGATCTGCGGCGTATCCGGCGGCAGGCCGAGCCGGGCGAGGATCTCGTCGCGCACGATCGGCGTCGCGGTCGCCGTGCAGGCGAGCACGCGCGCGCGGGGCAGATCGCCGAGCACGGCGCCGATCTCGAGATACTCCGGCCGGAAGTCGTGACCCCACTCGCTGATGCAGTGGGCCTCGTCGATCGCGACGAGCGGGCAGTCGAACTCGCGAAGGAGTGCCCGGAATCCGGGGAACGCGAGACGCTCGGGCGCGACGTAGACGAGCGCCATCTCGCGCCGCGCGATCAGCGCCATGCGCCGGCGCATCTCCGATGCGTCGAGCGTGGAAGCGAGATAGGTCGCGCGGACGCCGCGCGCCTCGAGCGCCTGGACCTGATCGGCCATGAGCGCCACCAGCGGCGACACGACCAGGGTGGTTCCCTGCAGGATCGTCGCCGGGAGCTGGTAGCTCAGGCTCTTGCCGCCGCCCGTCGGCGCCACGAGCAGGAGCCGGCCCCGCGCGAACAACGTTTCCACCGCCTCGCGCTGGCCCGGACGAAACTCCGTGTAGCCCAGCCGCGCGAGGGCCACGTCGAGGTCGCTCACGCTTCACCCGTCACGCCTCTGGATATAACAGAGGCGCTCGTGACCAACAACGCGTCCACGAAATGTGTCATCCGGCGGCGGGCGACGATGCGGCGCGAGCGGGCGGGCAGCGGCGCGCGCCGCGGCGCGTGTCAGCGGTGAGGGGCGACGGCGAAGGGCGCGCAGATCACGAGACCGCGCGATCCCGCGAGCACGACGTGATTCGAGCGATCAGCGGACGCCGTCGGCGCGCACGATGAAGTGCTTCTGCGCCGCCGGCATTTCGACGTCGATGGGTTTCGGGTTGATCGACGCGCAACCGACGAGCAGGAGGACCAATCCAAGGGACGCATACCGGAGAGCCACCATTGCTTCCCTCCTGCCACGTGAGCGAGTGCGCGGCAGAATAGAAGCGATGCTGATTTCTGTCAAGCCTGACGTGGGGTTCCGGAAAAATGACGGCGCGGGAGAGGCCCGCGCCGTCAGAGCTTCGCGACGAGGGAGTTCTTAGTTGCTGTCGCCGGGGCTCTGGACCTCGTTCCGCTCGGGGAAGGACCGGGGGCTGAGGTTCAGCTCCTGGCCATTGTGGTACGCGCGGCCGTCACGCATGATGACCTGGTTGGCCGGGTACTGGGGCACCGTCTGAACGCTCTGGGCCTGGACACCCGACGCCTGACCGGCGACCTGAGGATTGGCCTGTCCGCCTGGCACGGACCGAAGTTCGTGCCCTCGGACCAGCGCTGAGCCGCCACACCAGGCGCACCTGACCCTGAGCGAAGGCCATCGCCGGGATGGCCAGCCGCCGCTACCGCAATCGCTACGACTCCGTCCACCGCATGTCGCACTCTCCGTCGTGTGGTGAGATTCACCGCCCGGCTTCGACCGAATCCGCGTTTCAAGCGATTCCAGGAAGAGCAACGCCGGTGCCAAGGGCCGCAGTCGGCCGATGGTCGGTGGGGTGTGCACCGCTGAGGCAGAGCCGGGGACGAGGCGCCGCCGCGACAGGTTTTACGATGCCGGAAAATGTTCTCTATCGGTGCCGTGCTGACGACACGTCCTCGACAGAAATTGCTACGACTCGAACCGGGGCGGCGCATCCGTTCGGCGTGCCAAAGACTGCGGCTTGACACGGGGCCGCGGCTGGAGCAGCCTCGCGTGAGGCTTCGAAGGACACACGGGAGACCTTGCGATGACGACTCAGATGATCGAACCGCGGATGGAGCTGGAGCAGAACCTCCACATGTACCGCCAGATGGCGAAGATTCGCGCCTTCGAGGAGCAGGTGAACGAGCTCTACAAGAGCGCGAAGATGCCGGGCCTGGCCCATCTCTACGTCGGCGAGGAGGCGGTGGCGGTCGGCGTGTGCGAGGCGCTGCGCCGTGACGACTTCATCACCAGCACGCATCGCGGCCACGGCCACTGCCTGGCCAAGGGCGCGTCGGTGAACCGGATGTTCGCCGAGCTGCTCGGCAAGGAGTCGGGCTACTGCCGCGGCAAGGGCGGCTCGATGCACATCGCCGATCCCGAGACCGGCAACCTCGGCGCCAACGCGATCGTCGGCGGCTCGGCCGGCATCGCCACCGGCGCCGCGCTCTCGGCCAAGATGCGCGGCAGCGGCCAGGTTGCCGTGTGCTTCTTCGGCGACGGCGCGCTGGGCCAGGGCCTGCTCTACGAGGCGATGAACATGGCGTCGCTGTGGAAGCTGCCCGTCATCTACGTGTGCGAGAACAACCTCTACGGCGAGTACACGCCCGGCAGCGAGACCATCGCCGGCGAGATCCTGGCGCGCGCCGCGCGCTTCGGCATCCACGCCGAGAGCGTCGACGGCCAGGACGTCCAGGCGGTCAACGCGACGATGCGGCGGCTGGTCGAGCGCGCGCGTCGCGGCGAGGGGCCGGCGCTTCCTCGAGTGCAAGACCTACCGCTACTACGGCCACCACGTCGGCGACGTCAACCGCGAGTACCGCACGCGGGACGAGGAGAAGGAGTGGATGAGCAAGCGCGATCCGCTCCAGACTCTGGCCGGACGGCTCGACGGCGCAGGGCCTGGCCGACGCGGCCGTCTTCGAGCGCATTCAAACCGACGTGAAGTCGGAGATCGACAACGGCGTGCAGTACGCGCTGGCCGCGCCGTATCCGGACGCGAGCCAGGTCGGCGAAGACGTCTATGCGTAGAAACCCTCGAACAGGAGACACGTTCATGAGAGCTCGTCACGCGCTGCGAACCATGCCCCTTGCCCTGGTGGCGTGCCTGCTGACCGCCGCGCTGGCGAGCGGCCAGACGCCGGGCGCGGCCGCTCCGCCGCCGCCGAGCGTCAAGACCGGTGACGCGGCGCCCGACTTCACCGCCAGCTACCTCACCACCGCCGACGCCAACGGGCGGCGCGATCGCAAATCCGTCAAGCTGAGCGAGTTCAAGGGGCAGAAGAACGTGGTGCTCGCGTTCTTCCCGGCGGCGTTCTCGCCGGGGTGCACCAGCGAGATGGCGAAGTACCAGGAGAACACCGGGGAGTTCAACTCGAACAACACGGTGCTCCTCGGGATGAGCGTCGACAGCGCCTGGGCCAACGTCGCGTTCGCCGAGAAGCTGGGCGTGCAGTTCCACATCCTGAGCGACGCCAAGCGCGACATCAGCCGTGCGTACGGCGTCTTCGACGAGCAGTCGGTCGTCGCCCGGCGGACGACGTTCGTGATCGACCGGCAGGGCGTCGTGCAAAAGGTGTTCATGGCCCAGGAGGCGCTCGATCCGGCGCACGCGCTGGCGACGTGCGCGCTCCTGAAGAGGTCAAGTGAGCCCGGCGGCCGCTCTGTCGTGAGCCTGAGCCCCGAGGAATTCCGCGAGCACCTGAAGCTGTCGTCGGCCACGGCCGGGCTGACCTTGCCCGACCTGGCGCTGCCGGCCGCGCATCACGTCATCCTGCGCGGGATGCGCTTCCACTATCTCGATTGGGGCACGCGCGGCCTGCCGCCGATGCTGTTCCTGCACGGCGGCGGGCTCAACGTTCACACGTGGGATCTCGTCTGCGCGTCCCTCAAGCCCGAGCGCCACTGCCTGGCGCTCGACCAGCGAGGCCACGGCGACAGCGAGTGGTCGCCGGTGATGGACTACGCCACCGAGAGCCACGCCGAGGACCTCGACGCGTTCGTCGACCACCTCGGTCTCGAGCGCTTCGTTCTCGTCGGCATGTCGCTGGGTGGCGCCAACGCGCTGGCGTGGGCGGGAGCCACAGCGAGCGGCTGGCGGCGCTCGTGCTCGTCGACGTCGGCCCGGAGGTGCGTCAAGCCGGCGTACGCAAGATCGCCGCGTTCACCTCGGAGGCCACGCCGCTCGACTCGATCGAGGACTTCGTGGCGAAGGCGCTGGCGTTCAATCCGCGGCGTGACGCGACCCTGCTGCGCCGGAGCTTGCTCCACAACCTGCGCCGCATGCCCGACGGCAAGTGGATGTGGAAATACGACCAGCGTCACCGGGGCCGTGCGCTCGATCCGGCGGCGGCCGGTCGGCGGCGCGACCTCCTGTGGTCGGCGGTGGCCAAGGTGTCGTGTCCGACCCTGGTCGTGCGCGGCGCGGAGAGCGACGTGTTCCACGACGAGGACGCCGAGCGCCTGTCCGGGGCTCTGCCCCACGGGCGCTGGGTGAAGATCGCGAACGCCGGGCACACCGTGCAGGGCGACAACCCGGCCGGGCTGCTGGTGGCGCTGCGCGAGTTCCTGGGTGAGGTCGCCGCGAAGCGCTGACGGAGTACAATTCCGAGAGGGAGGCCCAGCCTATGTCCGTCGTCACTCGCCAGATCGGTCCGTGCTTCGCCGCGGAGGTCGAAGGCATCGACATGACCAAGCCGCTGTCCCCGGACGAGGTGGCGGCGATCCACGCCGGCATGGACAGATACGCCGTGCTGGTCTTCCACGACCAGCAGATCGACGACGAGCAGCAGCTGGCCTTCACGCGGAGCCTCGGCGAGATCGAGCTCGCCATCGGCACGAGCCTCCGCGCGGCCGAACGAGTACCGTCTGCCGACGACGTTCGCCGACGTGTCGAACCTCGACCAGAATCAACCAGGTGTTCGCCCGCGACGACCGGCGGCGTCTGTTCGCCGATCGGCAATCGCCTCTGGCATTCCGACAGCTCGTTCAAGGTCGTCCCGGCGAAGTACTCGCTGCTGCACGCCCGCGCGATCCCGTCGAAGGGCGGCAACACCGAGTTCGCCTACATGCGCGGCGGCCTACGACGCGCTCGACGCCGAGACCAAGGCCCAGGTCGAGGACCTGATCTGCGAGCACTCGCAGATCTTCTCGCGCCAGCAGCTCGGCTTCACCGACTTCACCGACGAGGAGCGCGCGCGCTTCAAGCCGGTGCGCCAGCGTCTCGTGCGCGTGCATCCCGGCGACCGGGCGCAAGTCGCTCTACCTGTCCTCGCACGCGGGCGTCGATCGTCGGCTGGCCGGTGCCGGAGGCGCGCTTCTTCCTGCGCGATCTGATCGAGCACGCGACCCAGCGCGAGTTCGTCTACGCGCACAAGTGGCGGGTCGGCGACCTCGTGATGTGGGACAACCGCCAGACGATGCACCGCGCGCGCCCGTTCCCGGCGCACGAGCCGCGCGACATGCGCCGCACCACGCTCATGGGCGACGGGCCGACGGTGGCCCAGGCCGCCGCCTGAGGAGCCCAGAGACTCCGACGAGGGGGTGATTCGGATGGCGAAAGGCACGGGCATGCGGAAGGAGACGAAGAAGCCGAAGAAGAAGAAGAAGTAGCGTCGGATGAGCCCGACCGCTCCTGCTCAGCTGCGAGGCGGTCGAGCAAGGCCTATGGCACGCGGTCGCTCTTCGACGCGCCTGTCGTTCGGACTGTTCGAGGGCGACCAGGCCGGTCTCGTCGGCCCGAACGGCTCCGGCAAGTCCACCCTGCTCAAGATCCTGGCCGGCATCGAGGCGGCCGATCGCGGCTCCCGCTCGCTGCGCGGCGGCGTGTGCGGGTCGGCTACGTTCCCCAGGACCCGGTCTTTCCGACCGGTCGCACCGTCGACGCCGTCGTGCTCGCCGCGCTGGCCGGCGTGGACGAGGAGGATCGGCCCGGGCGACTCGCGCACGCGCTCGAGCCGCGCCGGGCTTCGCGGACGGGCGCGCGGCCGTCGACACGCTTGTCGGGCGGCTGGCGGAAGCGGCTGGCCATCGCGCGCGAGCTCGCCGGCGGCGCCCGACATCCTCCTGATGGACGAGCCCACCAACCACCTCGACGTGGAGGGCATCCTCTGGCTCGAGGACTTGCTGACCGAGCGCGCGCGGGCCTTCCTCGTGGTGAGCCACGACCGCTACTTCCTGGAGCACGTCGCCACGCGCATGCTCGAGCTGAACCGCGCCTATCCGGACGGTCTGTTCCAGACCGACGGGCAGCTACAGCGAGTTCCTCGCGCGCCGCGACGAGTTCCTGCGCGGGCAGGCCGCCTACCAGGATGTCGCTCGCCAACACCGTGCGCCGCGAGATCGAGTGGCTCCGCCAGCGGCGCCAAGGCGCGCTCCACCAAGGCCAAGGGGCGCATCAAGGAGGCCGGGCGCCTGATCGAGGAGCTCGAGGACGCCCGGGCGCGCGGGCTCGCGGCCACCGCGGGGATCGACTTCACGTCGTCGCAGCGCCGGACGCGCCAGCTGCTCGTCGCGCGCGGGCTCACGGTGTCGCGCGGCGGCCGGCCGCTCGTCAGCGGCCTCGACCTCGTCATCACGCCCGGCACGCGCGTCGGGTCTGATCGGGCCCGAACGGCAGCGGCAAGACCACGCTCCTCGAGCGTGCTCGCCGGGGTCGCGCCGCCGGACGCGGGCGAGATCGAGCGCGCGGACGGTCTGCGGATCGTCCGCTTCGAGCAGCAGCGCGCGGCGCTCGACCCGGCGCAGAGCCTGCGCCGCGCGCTCGCGCCCGAGGGCGACACCGTCACGTGGCAGGGACGCAGCGTGCACGTCGCCGCGTGGGCCAAGCGCTTCCTGTTCCGGCCCGAGCAGCTCGAGGTGCCCGTCGGGCCGTCTGTCGGGCGGCGAGCAGGCGCGCATCCTGATCGCGCGGCTGATGCGCGAGCCGGCGGACCTGCTTGATCCTCGACGAGCCGACCAACGACCTCGACATCCCGACGCTCGAGGTGCTCGAGGACAGCCTCGCGGAGTTCGACGGCGGCCTCGTTCTGGTCACGCACGACCGCTTCATGCTCGAGCGCGTGTCGACGGTGATCGTCGCGCTCGACGGTCGGGGCGGGACCGCGACGTTCGCCGACTACGCGCAGTGGGAAGCGGCCCAGGCGCACGGTCGAGCCGGCGTCAGCGCGAAGGCGCCGGACCGTGCCGCCGAGCGCGAGCGCGGCAGCGGCCGAAGCGTCTGGGCTATCGCGAGCAGCGCGAGTGGGAGGGCATGGAGCAGGCGATTCTCGACGCCGAGCGCGCCGTCGAGGCATGCCAGCGGAGCCGTCGAGGATCCGGCGATCGTCTCCGACCCGACCGCGCTGCAGACAGCGCTACGCGGCGCTCGAGGCCGCGCGGGCCGACGTCGATCGGCTCTACGCGCGCTGGGCCGAGCTGGAGGCCAAGCAGGCCTAGCTCGGCGCCGCTACGCGACCTCTTCCTTCGCCACGCGCGCGGCGGTGGGCTCGCTCGCCGGCGCGGTGGCCGCCGTCGAGGGCGCCATCCGGATGCGCCGCATCAGCGGCAGGACGAGCGGGCACCGCCGCGAACATCACCGCCAGCAGCCAGAAGTCGTCGGCGTAGGCCAGGAGCTGCGCCTGCGCCACCGTCTCGCGATAGAGCATCGCCACGGCCTGGCGCTCGGCGGTGAAGGCGTCGCTGCCGCGGGCCACGAAGTGGCTTCGCCCAGCTGAGCCAGGCGCTCGCGCGTCGCCGGATCCCACACGGTGATGTGGCTCACGAGCGTGGTCTGGTGGAACTGGCTCCGCTGGGCGAGCAGCGTCGTGACCACCGCGATGCCGACGCTGCCGCCGATGTTGCGCGACATGCCGTAGACCGCGGTGGCGTTCACGAGCTTGTCGCGCCGGATCGTGGCCAGGGTGAGCGTCGACAGCGGCACGAAGATGAACCCGACGCGCGAAGCCCTGGATGAAGCGCGGCAGCGCCAGCGCCCAGTAGTCCATCCCGAGCGTCAGCGAGGTCATCATGTAGAGGCTGACCGCGTTGAGCAGGCAGCCGAAGGCCAGCATCAGGCGCTGGTCGACGCGGGTCACGATGCCCGAGGCGAAGAGCGAGAAGATGTTGCCGAGGCCGCCGGGCGCCAGCACGAGGCCGGACGTCCACGCGTCGTAGCCCAGGAGCTTCTGCGTGAAGATCGCGACCAGCAGCATGCCCGAGAACATGCCGAAGCCGACGACCGATGCTCAGCGTGGCGCCGGTGGCGAAGTTGCGGTCGGCGAACACGGTCAGGTCGAGGATCGGTTCGCCGGTGGTCAGCTCGCGGATCAGGAAGCCGGCGAGCGCGCAGACGGCGACGATCGCTCAGCGCGACGATCGCGCGACGAGTCGAACCAGTCCTCGCGCTCACCGCGGTCCAGCACGAGCTGGAGACAGCCGAAGCCCGCGACCATGAGGCCGAGGCCCCACCAGTCGATCCGCGTCGCGCGCCGCAGGTACGGCGGGTCGAACAGGAAGGCGCTCGCCAGGAAGAAGCCGACGACGCCGACGGGCAGGTTGATGTAGAAGATCCAGCGCCACGACCACTCGTCGGCCAGGTAGCCGCCGACGGTCGGCCCCAGGATCGGGCCGAGGATGAAGCCGACGCCCCAGACCGCCATCGCGAGGCCGCGCTGGTGGAACGGGAAGATCTCCCAGAGGATCGCCTGCGAGAGCGGAATGATCGGCCCGCCGCCGAGGCCCTGGAAGATGCGCGCCACGATCAGCGTCGTCAGGTCCGGGGCGGCGCCCGAGATGAACGAGCTGACGACGAACAGGGTGGCGCAGATCAGGAAGAACCGCTTGCGCCCGAACGAGCGCCGGCCAGCCAGCCGGTGGCCGGGATGACCACGGCGTTGGCGGCGAGGTAGGACGTGATCACCCACGAGACCTCGTCCAGCCCCGCCGACAGCGATCCCTGCAGGTGCGGCAGGATCGACGTTGGTCACGCTGGTGTCGAGGATCTGCATGAACGCCACCACCATGACGGTGAAGGTGATGGCCCACTTCCGCGGGGCGGAGATCACGGGCGCTTCCGGTGCCGGGGACGTCATTGGCTCTAGCCGCTTCGCTCGGCGCGCCGAGCGGGGATCAGGCTTAGTCGATAGGCCCGTCTCGCGGTGCCGCTGAAGAGCGCCAGCTTCTCCTCGGGCGAGGCGCCGGCGGCGATGCGCTTGAACGCGTTCCAGAGCGCGGCGAACCCGATCCCCATCTTGTCGACGGGAAAGTTGCTCTCGAACATGCAGCGCGCCGGGCCGAAGCGCTCGATGCAGAGCTCGATGTACGGACGCCAGTAGTCGGCCAGCTCCGCCGAGGACGGCGGCGTCGGTCGCGTGCCGTAGTCGTACGCGGCCAGTCGCATCATCATGCCGCCGAGCTTCATGACGACGTTCGGGCAGTCGCGCCAGCTCGATGATGCCGGTCTTCCACGCGGCGAAGACCTCGTCGCGCCGGCCGGTGTACGGTCCGTAGCCGAGCGGGCCCCCGCAGTGGCCGACGATGATGTTGGCGGCCGGGAACGCGCGGGCCAGGTCGATCGCGTCGGCGAGCTGCGGATGGAACACCCACGCGTCGAGGGACAGCCCGAGCGCGGTGAGGCGCGCGAAGCCCGCACGGAAGTCGGCCTGCTTCATGAGGTGCGGGCCCTTGGCGACGGCGCTGTTGCCGATGACGTCGCTCGCGTCCCACGCCGCGGAGTGGCGCACGCCGCGAAACCGTCCGCCGCCGGCCCGGATCAGTGCCTCGAGCACGGGCTCGACCCGATCGCCGAGCGTCAGATCGGCGAAGCCGACGATGCCCGCGGCGACGCGCGTCGCGCCGTACTGCCCGCTCTCGCTCATCGCGGCGATGCCCGCCACGAACTCGGTCTCGCCCACCGGCCGCATCTCGACCGGGCCGGACGGCGCGGTACATCGCGTGGCACTCCAGGAACACCGTCGCGACGACGTTGTGGCCGGTGCGGAGATCGGCGAGTAGCTCGTGCAGCAAGATAGCGGTGGTCGGGCCGGTCCCACAGATGGTGATGCGTGTCGATGATCGGCAGCTCGGGCTCGAGGATCGGCTCGGGCGGCGCCTTGGCGAGCCACGACTCGTTCGGGGGACGGATCCTTCCGTAGCGCGTCGGCGATCCGCCCATGTCAGTGCGCGTGATGGCCGGTGCCCGGCCCGTGCGAATGACCGTGGTGCGAAAAGCCGCTCGACGGCGGACTCGGCGTGGCGGACGCGGGGCGATTGAAGTTCATCGACGGCACCGTGAAGATGCGCTCGGCCGCGGCGCCGTCGGCCGGGCACGAGGCGTCGGCCGACGACTCACGGGCCGGACGGGACACTTCGAACTCGAGACCGCAGGCCTTGCAGCGGAATGGATAGCGCACGGCCGGTCAGCCCCGATCGCTGTCGCGCGCGACGCGCCCGCTGTCGGCGACGTGCGCTTGCCAGTAGTGATGCGTCTTGGCCACGACCGTGATGATGCTCTTCACCTCGTCCTTCAGCTGGTAGTCGGGACCGGCCGGGAGGAGCAACCGATCGTCGTCCACGCGCGCGCCGATGTTCTCGAGAATGATCGCGCGCGCACATCCACGCGGCCATCGTCGGCGAGTCACAGGTGATCGAGAGCCAGCCGGCCGCGCCCGACTCCGCGTAGAGCCCGGTCGTCTCCCAGATCCCGCGGCGCATCTCGGCGAGCATCTCGCCGTCGGAGTCCGCGGCCGACGCGGCCGTGGCGCGAAGGGCGCTCTGGGGCCCGCGCTGCGGAGGACCGCCGTAGAGCGCGAGCTCGCAGAACGTCGTCCACATGCCGCCCCAGTCCGGCCGGCCGTCCGGACGCCACAGAAAGGGCGCGGAGGTCATGGGCGCCGCTGGATCGAGACGCGCCGCCGGCGCGTACTCGCGGCGGCTGCGCGGTCGTGTCCCGGCGCAGCGACGCCTCGAGCGCGTCGAGGCGGGAGATCGGGACCGCGGCCACGGTGACCGGCATGCCGGTCTGGTCGGCGAGCGCGGCGGCGAGGTCGGCGCACGCCTGCCGAACCGCCGCGGGAAGGTCGACGTCGGTCACGAGCACGAGACGGCCGGCCATGCCCTCATCGAGCGGCCGCGGTTCGTCGGTCACAGCGCGCGATCATAGCATCTCCGTCGCTCACCGGGGCGCCTGGGCGCCGCGTCTGGCTCGTGTACACTGGCCGGGCGGAGGAACCCCACGTGGCGCTGTCCATCGAGCCGATCACGCGGCCGTTCGACGCCGTGGTCGAGCTACCCGGATCGAAGAGCTACTCGAACCGGGCGCTGCTCGTCGCCGCGCTCGCGCGCGGGCGCTCCGAGATCACGCGCGCGCTCTTCTCGGACGACACGCGCTACATGCACCGCGCGCTCGAGGCCCTCGGCGCGCGCGTCAGGCCGACGAGATCTCGCAGGCGTTCACGGTCGACGGCGTCGACGGGCGGTTCCCGGCGTCGGAGGCGACCCTGGAGATCGGCAACGCCGGAACCGCCGCGCGCTTCCTGACGGCCGCCGTCGCGATCGGCCGCGGCACGTTCGTGATCGACGGCTCGCCGGCGATGCGCAAGCGGCCGATCCAGCCGTTGCTCGACGGCCTGCGGGCGCTCGGGGTCGACGCGGAGAGCCGTGAGGGCACCGGCTGCCCGCCCGTGGTCGTGCGCGCCCGGGGCATCGCGGGCGGTCGCGCGCGCGTGCGCGGCGACATCTCGAGCCAGTATCTGAGCGCCTTGCTGATGGCGGCGCCGTACGCCGCGCGCGACGTGGAGATCGAGGTCGAGGGCGACCTGGTCTCGGCGCCGTACGTCACGATGACGCTCTCCACGATGGAGGAGTTCGGCGTGCGCGCCGAGCGCGACGGCGATCGTCGCTTCCGGATCACGGCGGGCCAGCGCTACACGGCCCGCCGCTACGCCGTCGAGCCGGACGCTTCCGCCGCGTCGTACTTCTTCGCGGCGGCGGCGGTCACCGGCGGCCACGTGGTGGTGCCGCGGCTCGGCTCGCGCTCGGCGCAGGGCGATCTCGGGCTGCTCGACGTGCTCACGCGCATGGGCTGCGAGGTCACGATCGAGCCCGACGCGATCGCGGTGCAGGGGCCCGCGCGCCTGCGCGCCGTCGACGCGGACTTCACTCGCATGGGCGACGTCGCGACCACCTTGATGGCGATCGCGCCCTTCGCCGACGGCCCGGTGACCGTCCGCGGCGTCGCGCAGACTCACTACGAGGAGAGCGACCGCCCGGTCGCCGCCGCGACGGAGCTCCGGCGCATGGGGCTTCGCGTCGAGAGCACGTGGGACTCCGTGACGATCCACCCGGGCCCGCCGCAGCCGTGCGAGGTGCAGACCTACGACGATCACCGGATCGCGATGAGCTTCGCGGTCACGGGGCTGCGCGCGCCGGGGATCGCCATCGCCAATCCCGCGTGCGTGTCCAAGACGTTCCCGGAGTTCTTCGAGGTGTTGCGAGGCCTGACCAAGCCGAGGTGACCGTGATCAACGTCTACGCGCTCTGCACCGGCTTCATCGAGCTCGACCGCGCCAGCATGGTGTCCGATCTCGCCCCGGGCCAGCCCTGGACCGTTCCGGTGATGAGCTTCCTCGTGAGACCATCCCGCGGGCAAGCTCCTGTTCGACACCGGCGTGCACTGCCAGGCGCGCCTCGACCCGCTGAGCCGTCTCGGCCCCGAGCGGATCAAGCGGCTGACCGTCAAGTCGCGAGAGGGCGACGACGTGGTGCCGCAGCTCGCGCGGCTCGGCCTCAAGCCGGACGACGTGCGCTTCGTGGCCAACTCGCACCTGCACTTCGATCACTGCGGCGGGAACGAGTTCTTTCCGCGCGCGACGTTCCTGGTGCAGCGGGCCGAGCTGGAAGCGGCGCGCCGCCCGGGCTTCGTGCCGAGCTACAGCCCGAGCCCGCATCGACTTCGATCATCCGCTCGACTACCGGATGCTCGACGGCGAGCACGACGTGTTCGGCGACGGCACGGTCGTGCTGCTGCCGACGTACGGCCACACGCCCGGGCATCAGTCGCTGCTGGTGCGCGCCGGCAAGCAGTGCCCAGATCGTCTGCGCGTCCGACGCGTGCTACACGCGCGAGAACATGGACCGGGACGTGCTGCCGAAGATCCTCTGGAACCCGTCGGTCATGTTCGAGTCGCTGACGGCGCTCCGCAAGCTCCGCGACCAGGCCGGGGCCACGATGTTCTACGGCCACGACCCGGCGCAGTGGGAGACGATTCCAAAGGCGCCGGCGCCGGTGATCTGAGGAGACGACCGCCATGCGATTCGGGCTCTTCTATCAAGCGTCGGAAGCGGACGGACAGACGCACGCCGAGCGCTACGCCGAGATGCTCGACCTGATCGCGCTCGGCGACACGCTCGGCTTCGACGTGGCGTGGCTGGCGGAGCTGCACTTCGGCGGCGCGTTCTCGTTGCTGGCGAGCCCGCTCATGGTCGTGCCGGTGATCGCCCAGCGCACCCGCCGGATTCGCATCGGGACGGCCGTGACCCTGCTGCCGCTCCACAACCCGCTGAGCTGCGCCGAGCAAGCCGCGACGGCGGACCTGCTCTCCGGCGGTCGCCTCGAGTTCGGCGTGGGCCGCGGCTCGATTCCGAGCCAGTTCCATGGCTTTCGGCGTGCCCGTGTCGGAAAACCGCGGGCGCTTCGACGAGGCGCTCGAGATCATCCGCCGGGCGTGGACCCAGGAGCGATTCAGCTATCGCGGCACCTACTACCAGGTCGAGGACGTCGCGGTGGTGCCGCGCCCGCTCCAGCGGCCGCACCCGCCGATCCGCGTCGCCGTCCACACGGCCGAGAGCTTCGCGCACATCGGCGATCTGGGGGTGCCGATCTATTCCGGGACGACGACCACGGCCCTGCCGCAGCTGCGCGAGTACATGGCGCTCTATCGCACGCACCTCGCCGCCGCGGGGCATGCGTGGCAGAGCGATCAGATGGCGCTGATGCTGCCCGTCCACGTCGGCACGACCTCCGCGGCGGCGCGCGACGCCATGCGCCCGGAGTGCTCAAGTACTACAAGAACCTCGAAGCGATCTTCTCGCAGCTGCCCGACTCGTACGCCGACCATCTGCCGCGCCTCAAGATGATCCGGGAGACGATCGCGAATCTCCCGTACGAGAAGTTCTTCCGCGATCAGGCCGTGTTCGGCGACGCCGCGGAAGTCGTCGATCGACTCCAGGCCGTGCGCGACGAGTTCGGGCTCTCGCAGATCATCTGCTGGTTCGATCAGGGCGCGATGCTGCCGCGGCGCCGACGTCGAGCGCGCGATGCGCCGCTTCACCGACGAAGTCATGCCCAAGCTTCGCTAGGCCGCGCGCCGCGGAAGGCGCGCCGAAACAATAGGAGGACAGCGTGGCCAAGAGTGTCGTGACGCCCGAGCGGTTCGCCCAGGGAGAACGTTCGACGAGTACGTGAAGTACACCGGGAGCCCCGAGAACCTCGCCCGCGAGGCATTCGGCAGCTACTACCCCGACGGCGGATCGATCGGCGCCGCCCGCCGGGACAACAGCGCCGTGTTCCGCGAGCGCTATGCACGGGCGCGGCTCACCGACCACCAGGCCGCCGCCATCAAGTGGCTCGCCGCGCAGCCGGACGGGCCCGCGAAGATTCTCGTCATCTCGGAAGACTGGTCGTCCGACTGCCGGCGTGACGTGCCGATGCTGGCGCGGCTGGCCGAGGCGGGCGGGCTGGAGCTCCGGATCTTCAACCGCGACGGAAAGAAGATTCTCGGCACACGTCGGCCCGATCCGGCCGCGCATCCCGACGGGAACCACGACATCATGCTCGAGTTCCTCAACGCGAAGAACGGCGGCGAGTGGGCATCGCTGCCGGTCGTGGTCATCTACACGAAGGACCTCCGCGAGCTGCACCGGTACATCGAGTTTCCGGCCATCTATCACAAGGACTACATCCGCGGATACATGCAGGCCGCGCGGGCCGGCGAGAGCGGAGGCGCAGACGAAGGAGCGCGGCCAGCGCGAGTTCGTCGCGCTGCAGGGCTCGCCGTTCTTCGACGTGTGGGCCTCGGCCGGGATCGACGAGATCCTCGCCGCGCTCTACGAGAAGCTGACCGTGAAGGCCTAGGCCGGGCGCGCGGCGACGACCAGAAGGCCGTCGACCGGCTTCTTCAGCTCGAGTCGCAGATGGACGTGCGTGATCTGTCGCGGCTCGAGCCGCGCGGCGGCCAGCACCCGCCGGACGTACGCCTCGGTATGGCTGTAGCGGCCGTGCGGGTTGATCCGGTAGCCCTGCGGCGTCTCGTCCTCGCTCGCCCGCTCGAGCGTGAACACGACGTGGCCGCGCGGCCGGAGCCCTCGGTGCGCGGCGGCCATCGCGGCCGCCAGATCGCCGAAGTAGACGAGCGTATCCGCCGACACGATCAGGTCCCAGGCGGCCGGCACCGCGCCCACGAACGCCGTCAGCTCGCCGAGGATCAGCTCGTCGTAGAGCTTGCGCACCCCGGCGCGCTTCAGCATCTCGAGCGACAGGTCCACGCCGACCAGGCGCCGGGCGAACGGCTTGACATGCTCGGCGCAGAGGCCGGTGCCGCAGCCGGCATCGAGAATGTCGAGGCCGGCTTCCGGAGCGCCCATCACGGCGGCGGCCGCCTGGCCGACCAGCGCGGGCGCGCGATACTGCAGCCCCTCGAGGATGTAGTCGAAGCTGTCCGCGAAGCCCTCGAAGATGTTCCGCACGGTGTCGTCCGAGGCGCGCGCGGGCACGCCCTGTCCCGTGCACGCGGACAGCAGGTGTCGCGCCAGGGGATTCTCCGGCTCCAGCGAGAGCCACTTTCGGTAGACGTCCGCGGCTTCGTCGATGCGCCCCCATCCGTAGAGCGCGGCCCCGAGCCGGCGATAGGAGTCGAAATGAAACGGCCGGAGCATCACGGCCTGCCGGTACGCGGTGAGCGCTTGTTGCATGAGGTCGAGCGCCTCGAGCGCCTTGCCGAGATTGAGATGGGCGTCGGCCATCTCCGGTCGTAGCGCGATGGCCCGCTCGTAGAACACGATCGCTTCGTCGTGGCGCTTCTGTTGCTGGAGCGCGTTGCCGAGGTTGTTGTAGGCGTCGGCCAGCTCGGGCTGGAGCGCGATGGCGCGCTCGTAGCAGGTCACCGCTTCGTCGGTGCGCTTTTGATGCTGCAGGACGTTGCCCAGGTTGTTGTGAGCGTCCGAGTAGGCGGGCGCCAGCTCGACCGCGCGGCGGATCAAGGTCTCGGCCTCGGAGAGTCGTCCGAGCTGGAACGCCACGACACCGCGGAAATGCCAGGCGTCGGGATAGTCGGGAGCGGCCGCGAGGATGCGCCGGTAGAGCTCGTCGGCGGCCTCGAGGCGACCCTCCTCTGCAGCTCTCGGGCGTAGGCCATCGCGTCCGCGAGCCCGAGCTCCTTCGGTACGCTCTCGCCGGCTGGAGCCGTGGCGCCCGGGTCGTCGGCGGTGGCCATGGCGTGATTCTAGTCGATTCGCGAAAGGCCGCGAGCCATCCTCTTGACTCTGCGGCCCGATCGGGCGAGCCTCGCGTGGGGCCAGGGGTCACCGGGCGACCATGGTAGGGCGCGCCTGCAGGCCGTCGCGGGGCTGGGGCCCCGCCGGCCGAGGCGCGCCTACAAATGGAGGGCGGTGTCATGAGCGAGCGAGAGCTGACGTACGGCGAGGCGGTCAAGGAAGCGATCGCGGAGGAGATGCGGCGCGATCCGCGCGTGTTCCTCATCGGCGAGGACGTGGCCGAGGCCGGCCACCCGTTCAAGACCCTGGTCGGGCTCGGTGCAGGAGTTCGGCACGCGAGCGGATCATCGACACGCCCATCTCCGAGCCCGGCTACGCCGGCATCGGCGTCGGCGCGGCGATGACGGGCATGCGGCCCGATCGTCGACGTGATGTTCGGCGACTTCATCACCTTGACCATGGATCAGATGGTCAACCAGGCCGCCAAGGCGCACTACATGTCGGGCGGCAAGATCAAGGTGCCGATCGTCTTCCGCACCACGCTGGGCGCGACGCGACGCTCGGCCGCGCAGCACTCGCAATCGCTGCACGCCTGGGTGAGCCACGTCCCCGGCCTCAAGGTGGCGCTGCCGTCCGGCCCGTACGAGGCCAAGGGCCTGATGAAGACGGCCATCCGCGACGACAGCCCGGTGGTCATCTTCGAGGACAAGATGATGTACCGGGTCAAGGGCCCGGTGCCCGCCGAGGACTACACGATCCCGTTCGGCGTCGCCGAGGTGAAGCGGGTGGGGACGGACATCACGATCGTCGCCACCAGCAGCATGGTCGCGGTGGCTCTCGGTGCCGCGGCAAGCTGCTCGAAGAGGCCGGCATCAGCGCCGAGGTGATCGATCCCGCGCACGACGTGGCCGCTCGACAAGAAGGCGCTGATCGAGTCGGCCAAGAAGACGTCGCGCGCGATCGTGGTGGACGAGGGCTACGAGCGCTACGGGGTCACCGCCGAGATCGCCTCGGTGATCGCCGAGGGCGCCTTCTATCATCTGGACGCGCCGGTGAAGCGGATCGGCGCCATGGACGTGCCGGTGCCGTTCTCGCCGGTGCTCGAAGATCTCACCGTGCCGTCGGAGCAGGCGGTCGCCGACGCGGCGAAAGCGCTCTGCCGGAAAGCATGATGCGCCTCGACGTCGATCTCTTCAGCGACACGGTCACGCGCCCCACCGCCGAGATGCGCCGCTTCATGTGCGACGCCGAGGTGGGCGACGAGCAGAAGCTCGAGGACCCGACCGTCAATCTGCTCTGCGAGATGGTCGCCGAGCTTCTCGGCAAGGAAGCCGCGGTGTTCCTGCCGTCCGGCACCATGTGCAACGAGATCGCGCTCCGCGTGCACGCGCGGCCGGGCGAAGAGGTGATCGCGCATCACACCGCGCATCCGATCCACTTCGAGACGGGCGGCCGGCGGCGCTCGCCGGTGTCAACGTGCGGCCGGTCGACGGCGCGCGCGGTCAGTTCGACGCCGAGCGCGGTCGAGGCGGCGGTACGCCCGCCTCGCGGTACGCGCCCCGCAGCCGTCTCGTCTGGGTGGAGCAGACCAGCAATCTCGGCGGCGGCTCCGTGTGGCCGCTCGAGCGCATCGAGGCGGTGACGGCGGTCGCGCGACGTCACGGCCTGGCGACGCACATGGACGGCGCGCGCCTGATGAACGCGGTCGTCGCCAGCGGGGTGTCCGCGCGAGACTACGCGGCCACGTTCGACTCGGCGTGGATCGACTTCACCAAGGGCCTCGGCGCGCCAGTCGGCGCGGCGCTCGCCGGCTCGCGCGCGTTCATCGACGAGGCGTGGCGATGCAAGCAGCAGATGGGCGGCGCCATGCGCCAGGCCGGAATCATCGCGGCCGGCGGCGTGTGGGCGCTGCGCCACCACGTCAAGCGCCTGGCCGAGGATCACGCGAACGCCCGGCGTCTGGCTGAAGGCCTGGCCGGCTCTTCCGGGAGTGAGCGTCGATCCGAAGACGATCGACACCAACATCGTGTTCTTCGATCTGACCGGCGCGCTCACCGCGAGTGTCGCGGTGCGAGCGCATGCTCGCGAGCGGCGTGCGCATGGGCGCCCTGGGGCGCGCGCACGATTCGCGCCGTCACCCATCTGGACGTCGACGCCGCCAAGATCGAGCGGGCGCCTCGGTGGCTCGCGAAGTCTTCACCGCGTGAGCGCAGGCGCCCTGATGCCGACCAACATCATCATGCCCGCCCTGGAGATGGCGCAGGAGACCGGCAAGGTCGTGCGCTGGCTCAAGCGTCCCGGCGACACCGTGCGGAAGGGCGAGCCGATCGTCGAGATCGAGACCGACAAGGTCACCAGTCGAGATCGAGGCGCCGGCGTCCGGCGTCCTGCGCGACGTGACCGCGAACGAAGGGGACGTGGTGCCGGTAGGGCGGACGATCGCGCTCATCACCGCGGCCGGTGAGGCCGGGAGCGCGGCCGCCGCGATGCCGGTGATGCCACCCGCGAGCGCGGCGGCGACGGGCCACCCCGGCGCCGCCCGCCTCGATCGGAGCGTCGACTGGAGCGGTCAAGGCCTCGCCGCTCGCGCGCCGGATCGCCGAGCAGCACGGCGTCGATCTCGGCCGTGTGAAGACGGCCAGCGGCCGGATCGAGAAGGCCGATGTGCTGGCCTACGTCGAGAGCCGGCGGCCGACCGCGGACGGTCAACGGGCGAGGCCGCGCGGCTCGCGGCAGCGTCGCCCAAGGCGCGCCGGCTCGCCGCCGAGCGCGGGCTCGACGTCGGCGCACTGCGAGGCTCGGGCCGGGCGGGGCCGTCCTGGCCGACGACGTGCCGGCCGCGGCGCGCCCGGCGGCGACGGTCAGCGCCCAGCGCGCCGCGCGAGGCGCTCCGAGCGTCGGCACCGTCTGGCGAATCATGGCCGAGCGCATGACCACGAGCTGGACGACCGCGCCGCACTTCTATCTGGTGCGCGAGGTCAACGTGACCCGACTGGCCTCGTGGCTCGATCAGGCGCGCAAGCAGACCGGCGCCCACGTCACCTATACGGATCTGCTGATCAAGCTCGTCGCGGCGGCGATCTCGCGGCACCCGCGCGTGAACGCGTCGTGGAAGGACGGCACGATCGTGCACGGCTCCGACGATCAATGTCGGGCTCGCCGTGGCCATCGACGACGGTCTCGTCGTGCCCGTCATCCATCGCGCCGACACCTGCATCTGCCCGAGCTCGCGGCGCGGCGCGCGGACGTCGTGAGCCGCGCGCAGGCCGGCAAGCTACGCCCGGCGGACATCCAGGGCGGGGATTCACGATCAGCAACCTCGGGATGTTCGGCGTGGACGCCTTCAGCGCGATCGTCAACCCGCCGCAGGCGGCCATCCTGGCCGTCGGACGAATCGCCGACCGCGTGGTCGCGCTCCACGGTCAGCCGGTCGTGCAGCCGACCCTGGTGCTCACGTTGTCCTGCGACCATCGCGCGCTCGACGGCGCGCGCGCCGCCCAGTTCCTCGGCACGCTCGCCGACCTCGTCGAGGAACCCCTGGCGCTTCTCGGGTCTGAGAATAAAGCAACATGTGCAACCTTCGACTCCTCGCCGTCGCCATCGTTCTTGCGTCTCGCGGTTGCGGTGCCGTTCAGCCGGTCGCGTACGTCGCCGACGAGCCCAAGCTCTCCCAGCAAGAGATCGAGAAGATCGTGCGCGACTATCTCTTGCGGGAGCCGGAGGTGCTCGCCGAGGCGTTCCGGCGTCTGCAGCAGCGCCAGACGGCCGCGGCCGCGACGAAGGCCAAGCAGGCGATCCAGGACAACCAGCAGGCCCTCCTGTCGGATCAGGCCTCGCCGGTCGAGGGCAACGCGCAGGGCAAGGTCACGATCGTCGAGTTCTTCGACTATCGCTGCAGTGCATTGCCGCCACGTCGCGCCCACGATCGATCGGATCGTGAGCTCGAACGCGTCGGTGCGCGTGGTCTACAAGAACTTTCCCGTGCTCGGCGAGCCCTCGGTCCTCGCGGCTCGAGGCGCCGTCGCGGCGCAGCAGCAGGGCGGATGGCCGAAGCTCCACCGGGCGATGCTCGCCTTCGAGGGCGACTTCACGGTCGAGAGCATCCTCGCGCTCGGCGCGTCGGTCGGTCTCGACTCCGCCAAGCTGAAGACGGACATGATGTCGCCGGCCACCGACAAGGCCCTGCAGGCCAACATGAGCCCTCGCGGCGGCGCTCGGGCTCGACGCGACGCCGAGCTTCGTGATCGGCGACCGCGTCATTCGCGGGGCGCTCTCGCCCGAAGCGTTCCAGGCGCTCGTCGACGAGGAAGCCGCGAAGAGCGCGCGCTAGCGCTTTGGGGCGCGGAATACCGCTTGACGGCGCGCTCTATAAACGCCTAGAATTACGTCAGAAAAGGCATATGCTGAATAGAGCATAGAGCCGTCAGTAAAACAGAGTTTGACCGGATAGACTCTGGTTCTACATGGAGAGCCGATGAGTCTAGAGCCTGATCTAGAAGTCCTCGGGCGTTCCCGCCGTTCGGCATCGCGCGTTGTCAAAGTTGCGGGATCACGGCTGCCTCCGGAGTGCCTGGATCATCTCGCCGTCGAAGAGCCGCTCGAGATTCGCCTGGGCGGTATCAATCTCAGCGTCACGATGCGAACCCCAGGCGACGACGAGGAGCTCGTCGCGGGTTTCCTGTTCTCCGAGGGCATCATCGCGAGCGCCGACGATATCGACGTCATCGCACGCTACCGCGGCCCCGACGGAGATCCCGACGACGGCAACGTGATGAACGTGCTGCTGAAGGGCGACACGCGCGTCGCGCAGGACCGCCTGCGCCGCAACTTCGTCGCGTCCTCGTCCTGCGGTCTCTGCGGCAAGGCGACGATCGACGCCATTCGCGCGACGCTCCCGCCGGTGCAGTCCGACCTCGTCATCTCCGTCGATCGGCTCAACCGGCTCGGGCGGCGATGCACGACGCCCAGTCGACGTTCGAGAAGACCGGCGGGCTGCACGCCGCCGGGCTCTTCGACGCCGACGGTCGGATGATCGTGCTGCGCGGAAGACATCGGTCGCCACAACGCCGTCGACAAAGTCATCGGCCATCATGGTGCTGGCTCGCGGCATGCCGCTCGACCGCCACGTGCTCATGGTCAGCGGCCGGGTGAGCTTCGAGATCATGCAGAAGGCCCTGACCGCGCGAATCCCCGTGATCGCCGCGGTCTCGGCGCCTTCCAGTATGGCGGTGCAGATGGCGCTCGCCGCCGACATGACCCTGATCGGGTTCGTGCGGAACGGCGGGTTCAACCTCTACTGCCGGCGCCCAGCGCGTGGCGCCGAATGTCGCGGAACTCGTGTGAGTGGCTTCGGATGTTATTGATCGGCGATACCAACGCCGCTGTCGCTTCGTAGGAGGAACGCAACCATGTCCCAGATGACACGACGGGATTTCGTCAAGCTCGGCGCCGTCAGTGCCGGGGCGCTGGGCGCCACCCCCTTGGGCTTCGATCTCGCGGAGGCGGTCCAGGTCAAGCGGGACTCTCCGGATCGAGGGCGCGAAGGAAGTGCACTCGCTGTGTCCCTACTGCGCGGTCGGGTGCGTCGATCATCGCCTACACCAAGCGACGACGGGAAGGGCCACACGCAAGCTCCTGCAGATCGAGGGCGACCCGACAGCCCGGTCAACGAGGGCCGGCTCTGCCCGAAGGGCGCCACGGCGATGCAGCTCGCGGTGTCCGACCCGGCGTGTCGACGAAGCCGCTCTACCGCGCGCCGGGCAGCGACAGGTGGCAGGAGATCTCCTGGGACGACGATGCTCGACAGGCTCGCCCAGCGCATCAAGGAGTCGCGCGACGCGACGTTCGTCACCACCGACGCCAAGGGCAACACCGTCAACCGCTGCGAGGGCGTCGCCTTCGCCGGCGGCGCCACGCTTCAGCAGCGAGGAGGGCTACCTCGCCGCCAAGCTCATGCGCACCCTGGGGGTGGTGCACATAGAACAGCAGGCCCGAGTCTGACACGGCCCCACGGTCGTCAGTCTGGCGGCCACATTCGGTAGGGGCGCGATGACGAATCACTGGCGTGACATTCAGCACGCCGACGTGATCATCATCAACGGGGCGAATCCGGCCGAGGCTCACCCGGTCGGCTTCCAGTGGTTCCTGAAGGCGAAGCTCGATCCGCGGCGCGGCATCGGCCGCGGCGGCGGCGCCAAGATGATCCACATCGATCCGCGGTTCACGCGGACCTCGGCGGTGTCGGACGTCTACGCGCGGATCCGGACCGGCACCGGACGTCGCCTTCTTCGGCGGTCTGATCAACTACGTGCTCGAGAAGAACCTGATCCACCACGAGTACGTGAAGAACTACACGAACGCCTCCTTCATCGTGAAGCAGGGCTTCGGCTTCAGCGAGGGCCTGTTCAGCGGCTACGACCCGGTCAAGCGCACGCTACGACACCGCGACGTGGGCCTACGAGGGCGACGCGCCCGCCCAGGCCGCGTTCGAGCGGACCCAGAAGGAGATCATCGCCAGCGGTCAGGGCCCGGCCGGCGCCGGCGCGGGCGTGGCGCTCGCCAAGCGCGACATGCAGCTCGAGCACCCGCGCTCCGTGTTCCAGCTCCTGCAGCAAGCACTACTCGCGCTACACGCCCGAGATGGTCGCCTCGATCACGGGCATTCCCGCGGATCAGTTCCTGGAGATCGCCAAGATCGTCGGCGAGACCGGGCCGGCCCGACAAGGTGATGACGGTCGTCTACGCGGTCGGGCTCACGCACCACACCACCGGCGGCCAGCTCATCCGCACGGCGCGCCCTGCTCCAGCTCCTGCTCGGCAACATGGGGCGGCCGGGCGGCGGCATGAACGCCGAGCGCGGTCACGCCAACATCCAGGGCAACACCGACAACGCGATCTCGTGGGAGATCCTGCCCGGCTATCTCCGCATCCCGGCGCCGGGCCAGAAGAACCTCGACGACTACGTCACCCAGAGCGCGCCCAAGAAGTTCGACGCGAACTCCTGGAACTTCTTCGGCACGAACTATCGGAAGTTCATGGTCAGCCTGCTCAAGACCTGGTACGGCGACGCGGCGACGGACAAGAACGAGTACGCGTTCGACTTCATTCCCAAGCCGGCGACGAACTCGTCGTGGATCTCGATCTACGACCAGGCGCTCAAGAAGAAGATGGAAGGCGTCATCCTGTCGGGCATGACGGCGACCAGCATCGGTCCCGACGCCAACCAGGTGATGACGGCGCTCGGCAACCTCAAGTGGCTGGCGGTGATGGACCCGCTGCCGACGACCAGCTCGGAGTTCTGGCGGCGGCCGGGCGCGGATCCCGAAGACGATCCAGACCGAAGTCTTCATGATCCCCACCACGCACTGGATCGAGAAGGACGGCTCGTTCGTGAACAGCGGCCGCTGGATGCAGTGGAAAGAGGCGGCGATCCCGCCCGAGGGCGCCCGCCACGACCACTGGATCCTGGCCGACGTCTTCCAGCGCGTGAAGAAGCTCTACGCGCAGCAGGGCGGCAAGTTCCCGGCGCCGCTGATGGCGCTGACGCATGAACTACAAGGATCCCGCTGAAGCCGGAGCTCGACGAGATCTGCCAGGAGATCAACGGCTTCGATCTGACGACGGGCAAGCGGATGGCGACGCTTCGGCGCGCTCAAGGACGACGGCACGACCACCGCCGGCAACTGGATCTACACCGGCTCGTATCCCGAGGCCGGCAACCTCTCGAAGCGTCGGGCCGGCGTTCAGGATCCCAAGAAGAACGATCCGACGGGCATGGGCTTCTACCACGGCTGGGCCTGGAGCTGGCCGCTGAACCGCCGGGTCCTGTACAACCGCGCGTCCGCCGACCTCAACGGCAAGGCGTGGGACCCGTCGCGACCGGGTATCGAGTGGGATCCGACGGACAAGAAGTGGAAGGGCGACGTGCCCGACTATCCGCCGACGATGGATCCGCAAAGATCCCGAAGGCGTGGGGGCCGTTCATCATGAACGGCGAGGGCGTCGGGCGGCTCTTCTCCAGCTCGATGCTCGACGGGCCCTTCCCGAGCACTACGAGCCGGTCGAGTCGCCGGTCGAGAACCCGCTGCATCCCAAGCAGTCGGAGTCACCGGTCGTGTTCCTGTACGACAAGCAGGGCGGTCGTGAGAACCGCTTCGGCACCGTCAAGGACTATCCGTACATCGCGACCAGCTACCGGCTGACCGAGCACGAGCACTACGTCACGCAGCACGTGCCGGCCCTGGTCGGGCTGCAGCCGAGCCCGTTCGTCGAGATCCCGGAAGAGGTCGCGAAGGAGAAGGGCATCCAGACCGGCGATCGCGTCCGCGTCACCTCCAAGCGCGGCAAGCTCGAGGTGCTGGCGGTCGTGACCAAGCGCCTGGGCGGCCTCGAGGTCAACGGCAAGAAGGTCTATCACATCGGGATCCCGATCCACTGGGGCTACGTCGGCATCGCCGCCGACCGGGATCCGACCAAGGGCGCCAACTGGCTCGCCAACGCGCTGACGCCGTTCGTGGGCGACGCCAACTCGCGCACACCGGAGTTCAAGGCGTTCCTGGTGAACATCGAGAAGATTGGATGAAGGAGACCGCCGTCGCATCGCACGCCACGGAGGCCTGGGCCCGGCGCCGTCGCCGGGCTCGGCGGCTCGTCGAGCGCCATGCCTTCGCGCGCGACCTGCTGCGGCTCTACGAGGCGCTGCTCGACGTGCAGGAGCCCGCGTTCCTGACGAGCGCGGGACGATCGGCCGGACCCGGCGAGCCTGGCCGACTACGCGGCGCGCATCCTCGACGAGGTTGCCGAGGCGACGCAACACCGCCGGACCTCCGGCCGCTGGCGGTCGCGGTGCGCGAGCGGCTGCGCGACGCGGAGCCGGCCGGGTTCATCACCCGATGGCTTGCCGGCGAGCGGCAGGCGCCGGTCGACGAATACCTGGCGCGGGCCGCGGCCGCGCCCGTGCTCGAAGCGCTGGGACCCGCGGCCGGTGCGGCCTGCTCGGGGCGACGCCGACGAGCGCGGCTGTCCTCGCTGCGGCGGCCTGCCGCAGCTTTCGTACCTGACCGACGCGGGTGAGACCCTGGTCAGCGGACCACGCATGCTGCTCTGCTGTCGCTGCGGCGAGAGCTGGGTTCATCAGCGGATGACCTGTGCCGGCTGCGGCGAGCGAATCCACGAACAAGCTGCCGATCTTTGCCGACGGTGACCGCTTCCCGCATCTGCGCGCCGACGCCTGCGAAACGTGCCGGCGCTACCTGATCACGATCGATCTTCGCAAGGACGCGGAGGCGGTGCCGGTCGTCGACGAGCTCGATCGCGCTCCCGCTCGACCTCTACGCCAAGGAGCGCGGCTTCACCAAGATCGTGCCCAATCTGATGGCGATCGGATAGGAGAGCCCAGCCATGGCGCGAACGGTCGGCTTCTTCACCGACACGACGCTCTGTATCGGCTGCAAAGCCTGCGAGGTCGCGTGCAAGGAGTGGAACCAGCTCCCCGGGCACGCGCCTCAGTTCGGCGACGGCTACGACAACACCGGCCAGCTCGACGAGCAGAACTGGCGTCACGTCCAGTTCCACGAGCGGACCACCGCCAAGGGCGGCGTCGCCTGGAACATGATGAGCGACGTCTGCAAGCACTGCGCGATGGCGAGCTGCATGGAAGTGTGCCCGACCAACGCGATCATCCGGACGGAGTTCGACACCGTCTACATCCAGCCGGACGTCTGCAACGGCTGCCGTGACTGCATCGCGGCCTGCCCGTACCACGTCATCGGCTTCGACGAGGCCAGCGGCCTGGCCCGCAAGTGCACGTTCTGCTACGACCGGCTGCAGGCCAACCTGATGCCGGCCTGCGCCAAGGCGTGTCCGACCGAGTCGATCAAGTTCGGCGACCTCGGCACGATGCGCGAGGTCGCCGGCGCGCGGCTGAACCAGCTGCGCGGGCAGGGGATGTCGGAGGCGCGACTCTACGGCGAAAAGGAGTACGGCGGCCTGCACGCGCTGTTTCTGTTGACCGACAAGCCGGAAGCCTACGGGCTGCCCAACGCCGAGAGCGCGGTGCTGCCGAGCCGGAACAACGTGCGCGGCTATCTCGGCTCCCTGGTGACGGCCGTGCTCGGCGTCGTCGGCGCCGTCGTCGCGTTCCGCGACGCGCGGCGGGAAGGAGTAGCGCCATGGCACCACTTCGTCGCTCCGCCGCAGTGGGAGTGGTACATCGTCTGGTATTTCTTCCTGGGCGGTATCGCGGGCGGCGTGTACGCGCTGGGCGCGATCCTGCGCGCTGATGGGCGACGAGCGGGACGCGCCCGTCGCGCGGCTCGCCTTTCTCGCTGAGCCTGCCGGCCCTGGCCATCTGCCCGATCCTGCTGACGCTCGATCTCGGGCGGCCGCTGCGGTTCTGGCACATGATGATCGACAGCCGCACCTTCGGCCTCAACTTCAAGTACTGGTCGCCGATGTCCGTCGGCGTCTGGGCGCTGTTGATCTTCAGCCTGTTCGCGCTGGTGTCGTTCCTGGACGCGCTCGCGAGTCTGCGAGGCTCACGGGCTCCGTTCCTCAGCGGCGGTCTCGGCCGCGTGTTCGTGATCGTCGGCGCCGTCTTCGGACTCTTCCTGGCGGGCTATACCGGAGTCCTGCTGAGCGTGAGCAACCAGCCGATCTGGAGCGACACGTGGACGCTCGGCGCCCTGTTTCTGGCGTCGGGCCTGAGCGTGGCCGCGGCCGCGCTCAGCCTCGTGACACGTCTGGGCCGCCACGAGCAAAGCGCCGAGGCGAAGCTCACCCGGGTCGATCGCTACTTCACGGTCCTGGAGCTGGCGCTCCTCGTGGTCTTCTTCCTGAGCCTCGGCGCGCTCGGCTCGCGGTTCCTGGAGCCGCGCTGGATGGCGCTCTGGGTGGTCGTGCTGGTCGGCACGCTCGTGCCGCTGGCGCTCCACTTCTCGACCGAGCGCCGCGCGCCCGCCATGCTCGCGGCCGTCCTGACCCTGATGGGCGGGCTGGCCCTGCGCATCGTCGTGGTGTTCGGAGCGCAGATGTAGGGAGGATCTCCGCCTCTCCTGTCCCCATGCTGAAGATCGGAGTGCGGTTACCGCGGCAGTTCGAGGACTCCGGAGACTATCTGGCCGACGCACGCGCCATGGAGTCGGCCGGCGCCGACTCGTTGTGGCTCGACGACGACGGCTACGACCCCTGGCTGCTGCTGGCGGGCATGGCGACCATCACCGGCCGCATCCGTCTCGTCGTCCCGGTCGCGAGCGCCGAGCTGCGCGCGTCCAAGGATCTCGAGCCGAAGATCGCGACGTTGAGCCGCCTCTCACGCGGCCGCATGGCGCTCGCCGTCACCGGGGCGGCCGAAGGCGGGGCCGGGGTCGATGCCGCCATCGCGCTCGCCCGAGGCGCGCACTGCTGCGTGATTCTCGAGACCGCGAGCGATCGTCGCGCGGGCCTGGCCGACGGCGTGGTCGGCTTCAGCGAGTCGCCCGAGCGGTTCCGCGCCGCGGTCGAGCCCGTCGCGAAATTCCGCGAGCGCGAGAAGCTCACCGGCGCCTTCGAGCGCTGGGCCGCGATCAAGATGCCGGACGATCGCGAGACCTGGCGCCGACTGCGCCGCGAATACGAAGAAGCCGGCGCCACCGGCATCGTCGTCCCCCTCGATCCTCGGACTGCTCGATCTCCTCCGCAACGGCGACGAGGAGGAGGATCGCTCCGACCTGGGGCTGGCGCAGGGCTGAGCCCCGCGTCAGGCGCCCGCCACCACCGCGGGCGAGATCGCTCACGTCGGGCGTGCGCTCGAGCCTGTCGACCGCCTCGACGACGGCCGCGGCGTGCGCCGGGTCGAGCACCGAGGCCGTGTACCGTCGAAACTTCTCGCGTGGCTTCCTCCCAGGTGAACGGATTGCTCGGGGACGCCCTTGTGGGGACGGGTGCGGACCGCGTGGCGCTGCCCTGCGCACTCGATGACGATCTCGGCCGGCCAGAAGCCGGGTGTCTCGTGTGACTCGGCCTCCGCGGCACCAGCTCGATCCGGCGCGCCAGGCCGCGGACGATCGGGTCCGCGACCGCGTCGGCGTCGTAGACGAGCGGGTTGGACATATCGCGGGTCAGCGCGACCGCCGTCGGTGAACGGCAGGCTGTACTGGCCGCCCAGCACGTCGTGCGGCTCGCGCGCCGCGTGCCGCTCCTCCATGATCCGCGGCGCGCCGCGGATCACCACGCGCGTGATCGTCTCGGGCTCGAGCGGATGCTCGCGCTTGAGGTCCTGGATCGCCTGCGACGACCGCCTGCTGCGTGACGTGCGTCGCGTACGACTTGAGCGACGGCGGCTCGATGGCCCACTCGGCGCCGAGGCCGTCGCACGAGCTTCTCCAGCCGTGGCGGCGTCGAGAACGCGTTGAAGTAGCCCGAGCGGCCCTCGAGGACCGTGGCCGGGCCGCGCACGCCCTGCGCGCGCGAGCAGCGCGCTCTCGAGCCCGAGCTGACTCGCGCGTCCCAGATGCAGGCGCTTGGTGTCGCCGCCGCTCCACGCGAACTCGAGGAGCCCCGCGCTCGACGAGCCCGCGATGCCCAGCGCGTCGGTCAGCCGCTCCGCGTCGAATCCGTAGAGCTTGCCTACCGCGGCGGCGCGCGCCGAACGGTCCCTGCGTGCCCGGATTGTGAAAGCCGCGCACGGTCTCGAGGCCCGACGGCGGTGCGGCGCGATCCGCGCCGAGACCTCGAAGCCGAGCGGCCAGCGCGGTGAGGAACGCGACGCCGTCGAGCGCGCTCGCGCTCGCACACCGCGAGCGCCGCCGGCAGCACGGTGCCGCTGGCGTGGGAGCCGGTCAGGGCTCGCACTCGAAGGCGCCGATGAGCACGCCGTTGGCGAGCGCGGCGCGCGCGACGTCGGTACGCCAGCCGTGATGGATCACCGATGCCTGCGGCGCGCCGCCGAGATCCTTGACCATCGCCACGATGCGCTGCGCCCAGGGCAGCCGGGTCCCGACGAGCGCCGCGCCGAACGTGTCCAGGACGGTGATCTTGAGGTTCTCGACCAGCCGCCGGGGCAGGTCGGCGAACGTGGTCTCGGCGACGAAGCGGGCGAGCGTGCGCGTGTCGTTCATGCGCCGCCGCGAGTATACCGGCGATCGCGGCCCGCCCGGCGGCCAGACGCGCGGCCGGGGATGGTGCTAAGCTGCGGCCTCGATCTCGGCGCGCGCTGGCGCGCACGACCGCAGCGGAAAGGGACCCATGAGCAGCGATCTCTGCTTCTCCACGGCGGTGGAGCTGGCGCGGCGAATCCGCGCGCGCGAGGTGTCGGTCACCGAAGTCGTCCAGGCGCACCTGGCGCAGATCGCGCGCGTGAATCCGAAGGTGAACGCGATCGTCACGCTCACCGCCGAGCGCGCGCTGGCCGAGGCACGCGAGAGGACGCGGCGCTCGCGCGCGGCGCGGCCGCCGGGCCGCTCTTCGGCCTGCCGGTCGCGCACAAGGACCTGGTGCCGACGCAGGGGCATCCGGACCACCTACGGGTCGCCGATCTACCGCGACAACGTCCCGGAGCAGGACGCGCTCCTGGTCGAGCGGCTGCGGGCGGCCGGCGCGATCACCTTCGGCAAGACGAACACGCCCGAGTTCGGCGCCGGCTCGCAGACATTCAACGAGGTGTTCGGGCGCACGCTCAACCCGTACGATCCGACGAAGACGTGCGGCGGCTCGAGCGGCGGCGCCGCCGTCGCGCTCGCGTGCGGCATGGTGCCGATCGCCGACGGCAGCGATACCGGCGGCTCGCTCCGCAACCCGGCGAGCTTCTGCAACGTGGTCGGCCTGCGCGGCGCGGTCGGCCGGGTCCCGCCGTGGCCGACGGATGACGCCGTGGGGCACCCTGCGCGTGCCCGGCGCCATGGCGCGCACCGTCGCGGACCTGGCGCTGATGCTGAGCGCGATGGCCGGGCCCGATCGCCGCTCGCCGGTCGCGATCGCCGAGCCGGGCGACCGCTTCCGCGGCGACCTCGGGCGCGACTTCAAGGGCGTGCGGATCGCCTGGAGCCGCGATCTCGGCGGGCTGCCGATCGACCGGCGGGTGACGAAGGTGCTCGACGCGCAGCGCGCGACGTTCGAGACGCTCGGCTGCCGGATCGAGGACGAGGCGCCCGATCTCACCGACGCCCGCGCAGATCTTCCAGGTGCAGCGCGCGTTGAGCTTCGCCACGCCGGTACGGACCGCTGCTCGCCCAGCATCGCCACCAGATGAAGGACACGGTCATCTGGAACGTCGAGGAGGGGCTCAAGCTGACCGCGCGGGAGATCGGCGAGGCCGAGGTGCAGCGCGCGCGGCTCTATCATCGCGTGCGCGAGTTCATGGAGCGCCACGAGTTCCTGCTGATCCCCACCGTGCAGGTGCCGCCCTTCGACGTCACCCAGCCGTACGTCACCGAGATCGACGGCGTGCGGCTGCCCACCTACATCGACTGGATGCGCTCTGCTCGGACATCACGGTGACGGGGTTGCCGGCCATCTCGGTCCCCGCCGGCTTCACGGACGACGGACTGCCGGTCGGGCTGCAGATCGTCGGACGTCACCAGGACGAGTGGGGCGTGCTCCAGATCGCGCACGCGTTCGAGCAGGCCACCGGGTTCTACCGTCGGCGGCCGGCGCTCGCCGGCTGAGCAGAACCCGGAGCCCGGCCGGTGAGGCCGAGCCCGGAACCCAGCTTACCGTCGCGTCGTGTCTCGCGTGCCGGAACCGCTCTCCAGCGTTTCACGAATGCGCCGGCCGGTGTCCATCGCCGCCGTCTGCAGGCGATCGGACGCCTGCGTGACGAGCCGCGCGCTCGTTCCCATGAGCGTGAGCGCGCGCCGCGTGGACTCGAGGGTTTCGAGACACCCTCGGTGGTACAGATGCAACGGATCCGTCAGCCTCTCGACCCACGCCGACTGTCGGCGCAGGACGGTCGACTGCGCAGTCGTGTAGCGCCTCGAGGGCCACGATCTGAAGCTCGGCCGCGAGGCGTGCGGATTCCTTGGCCGCGGCGATCGCCAGCTCCGTCAGCGGGCCGATCACCCGCTGGGTGACGCCGATCGAGAACGTCGCGGCGTCACCGTTCGACATCGCCGCCTGTTCGAAGGCTCGGGACGTTCGTTCCTGGGTCGCGGTCTCCACGACCATTCTCCCTTCGTGTCTATGTGTGCAGTGTCGATGCGTGCGACACGGCGCCGTCGAGCAGCTCGCCGTCGATGTCGATGAAGACGATCGACTCCGGCGTCGGGAGCGCGTTGCACCCAGATCGCCGACGCCACGACGCCCGTCTGCAGATTCAATCCCTGCCAGACGCCGCCGGTCGGCGGGCGATCGCGTCGACTGCGTGTCACCGCAAGCTTGTATTCGGCGAACCCCTCGTGCGCGAGCGCCTCGACGACGTCTCGAGGCTGCGCGGCCCACGCCTGATCGTTCTCGGACCAATGCATCTTGCCGCTCTGCTGTAGCTCACTCAGCCCTGAAAGCTGCTCCATGCGCACCTCCTGGAGGCTTGATCGTCCTACCCCTGTGGTAGCTCGGGGGCGATTGCCCGGTGATGACGAGTCGATGACCACGTCGTGAACTTCGACCTCAGGGCCGTACCGCACGCAAGGTGCTTGCCACGCAGATCGAGGCCGCGGCCGCGGCGCGATCGCGGCGGCAAGTGTCGGCAAACGCGAGCGTGTCACTCGGCGTGGTGAGCTCGAGCCCAAGGATTCGGCACTCCGGACGCTAAAAGAACGGTCACACGCCCGCGCGCGATGCCCGAACCGAGTGCAGCGAGATCAAGACGTTAGCGCGTGTGGCCGTCGGTCGCTCGAGTGCGCGCTTCCGCCACACCGGCACTCGCCATTCCTTGACATCGTGTTGGAGCGCCAATACTCTGGCGTGGTAATTCATGCGACACGCAGCGCGTCCCGGTTTCTTTCTGCTTGGCTTGCCGGCTTTTCGCCTCCCCGGCCGAGGCGTGTTCTGATCGTCTAGCTCCTCGCCACGCCGCGCGGCCCGTGTCGAGCGGGCCATGCGCGACGTCGGTTCACTCCGTTGTCTCGGTCCGCGAAGCGCGGTAGTCCGCGCGCGCGCCGGAGCGCCGATTGTCAGTCGCCGGCCGAACGACCCCGATCAAGGACATGAATTTTTGTGCAGGAACGGTGAGGACAACCAGAAATGACCCGACGTGGAGCGCGCGATGCCAACTGGATTGCCGACGTGTCGTGCGCCGCAGATCGTCGGCGCGTCGCGACCGATTCGCGACGTGCTCGACGTGGTCGCGCGCGTGGCCGGAACCCGGAGCACGGTGCTCATCCAGGGTGAGACCGGCACCGGAAAAGAGCTGATCGCGCGGGCCATCCACTCCGCGAGCCCGCGGGCGCAGCGTCCATTCGTGCCGGTCGATTGCAGCGCGGCTGGCCGAAGGCGTGCTCGAATCCGAGCTCTTCGGCCATGTGAAAGGCGCGTTCACCGGCGCCGTGATCGACAAGCGCGGCCTGTTCGAGACGGCGAACGCCGGGACGTGCTTCCTCGACGAGGTCGGCGAGATCACACCGTGCGTCCAGGCCAAGCTGCTCCGGGTGCTCCAGGAGCACGAGATCAAGCGCAGTCGGCGGCACCGACAGCTTCGGGTGGACGTCCGGGTCATCGCGGCCACCAACCGGGATCTGGGCTCGCTGATCACCGGGGACGATTCCGCGAGGACCTCTTCATCGCCTGAGCGTGGTGACCTTGCGGGTGCCGCCGCTGCGCGAGCGGCGCGAGGACATCCCGGTTCTCGCCTCCCACTTCCTGAGCCTGTACGCGGCCGCCAACGCCCGTCGGGTGACCGGCATCGCCCCCGCGGCCATGTCGATGCTCGTCGGGTACGAATGGCCCGGGAATATCCGCGAGCTCGAGCACGCCATCGAGCGCGCCGTCGCCCTGACGACACATTCGGTCGTCCAGCCGGAGGATCTTCCGCCGAGGTGCGTCGAGGCGGTGGCCACACCCGATCCGCCCGGATCGCCGCTGAGCCTGCGCGGCGCTCGTGACGCGTCACGTTCGCCGCGTAGCTGCGCGAGGCGCGCTGGAACAAGAAGCTCGCGGCGCAGCTCCTCGGCGTTCACCGCCGCACGCTCTATCGGTTGACGAAGCGATACGGGATCAGCTTGAGCGAGCGCGGACCCGACGCGACCGAATGATACTCTTCCACCCGAGCGGTGGAGATTTGCCGACTTCAGATTGAGGAGCGCGCGCATGAAAGCCTACTGGATCAGCCCCGGCCCCGCCGGAACCGGTGTCGAGCTGCGTGAGACGGCCACCCCGAGCCGAAGGCCGGCGAGATTCTCGTACGCGGTGCGCGCCGCCTCGCTGAACCGCGGCGAGCTGCTGGGCGGCGTGTACGGCGCGGCGCCGAAGCCCGGCGGAGGCGAGTGCGCGGGCGAGGTGGTCAAGGTCGGTGAGGGCGTCACCGGCGTCGCGATCGGCGCGCGCATGATGGGGCGCTGCGGCGGCGGCTTCGCCGAGCTCGCCGTGATGGACGCGCGCGAGGCCCTGCGGGTGCCGGAGCGGCTCACGTGGGAGGAAGCGGCCGCCACTCCGCTCACCTTCATCGTGGTCTACGACATGCTGATCGCTCAGGGCCATCTGGCCGCCGGGCAGTGGCTGCTCGTCACCGCGGTCTCGTCCGGAGTCGGCGTGGCCGCGCTTCAAACGGCCAAGGCGCTGGGGCGCGCGTCATCGGCACCTCCGGGTCCGCCGAGAAGCTGGCGCGGCTCGAGAAGCTCGGGCTCGACGTCGGTCTGTGCACCCGCGCCGGCGATTTCCACGACGCGGTCGTGAAGGCCACGGACGGCAAGGGCGTGAACCTCGTGGTCAACAACGTCGGGGGCTCGGTCTTCGGCGAGTGCATGAAGTCGCTGGCCTTCGAGGGGCGACTGGCGACGGTGGGCCATCTGGACCGCGTCCTGTCCGCCGCGCTGGATATCGAGCTGCTCCACCGCAAGCGCCTCACGGTATTCGGCGTCAGCAACCGCCTGCGGACCGCGGCGCAGCGCGCCGAGACCGTGCGCGCGTTCGCGCGCGACGTGCTGCCGTACTTCGCCGACGGGCGGCTGCGCCCGCTGGTCGACCGGGTCTTCGGCTTCGACGAGCTGCCGGCCGCCGTTCAGTTCATGGAGTCGGACGCGCAGGTCGGCAAGATCGTCGTCCGCGTCTGATCCGCGGAGCCGGTCTCACGCGTAGCCGGGCGGCGGCACGAACGCCTGGAACTCGCGCTCGAGGAGCCGCGCGAAGGCCAGGCACTTCAGATCTCCGTACTGCGGGCCGACGATCTGCACGCCGACCGGCAGCCCGCCCGGTGTGAACCCGCACGGCGCGGCGGTCGAGGGCAGGAAGAACGCGCCGCTGTAGCCGGCCCAGAACAGGTGGTCGGTGACGGGGACGCGCTGACCGTTGACGACCAGGGTGCGCTCGTGGCGCTCGCCCTGGTGATCGTGAGGAAACGCCGCGGTGCCGGCGACGGGGCAGAGGAGCAGGTCGTATTGCGTGAAGAACTCCGCCCACGCGCGCCGCATGCGATGGCGCGTCTCGTTCGCGGCGAGCCAGTCGCGGTGTGACAGCGACCGCCGCGCGCATGGCCCGCGCATAGTAGCTCTGGTCGCTGACGGCGAGCCCGCGGGCGATCGCCGTGTTCTGCTCGAAATCGGTCATCGCTCTGACGATCCGAGGTCGCGGCGCGCAGGAGCCGTGTGTAGACGCTGAAGGCCTCGCCGGTGTCGATCGCCGGGCGGGCGCGCGCGTCGACTTTCACTTTCTGCCGGCCCAGGAAGTCGCCCAGCGCGTGCAGGCGGTCTTGCACCTCGCGATCCACCGCCACCCCAGGCGCGTCGAGCATCAGGGCCACCTTGAAGTCACGCAGCCGCTTCTGCCGCGGCGGTACGCAGCCGCGAGCTGCCACCCGCGGCCTCGATCTCGTCGGGGCCGGCCATGACCGAGAGCGCGAGGGTCGAGATCCTCGGCGCTGCGCGCCAGCGGGCCGACGACGTCGATGTCGACGGCCGCCGTTTGCCAGGGCAGCGCCTGACCGGTGCGCGGCACGATGCCCCAGCTCGGCTTGTGGCCGTACACGCCGCAGAAGTGCGCCGGGTTGCGGATCGACGAGCCGATATCGCTGCCGGCTTCGAGTCCGGTGAGCCCGGCCGCGAGGGCCGCCGCGCGAGCCGCCCGACGATCCGCCGGGCGCGCGCGCCACGTCCCACGGATTGTTCGTCGTCCCGTAAATCGCGTTGTAGCTCTGCCAGTCGGCCAGAAACAGCGGCACGTTGGTCTTGCCGAAGAGCACGACGCCGGCTCCGAGCAGCCGGTCGACGGCGAGCGGCGTTCTCTCGTCGCGACGTTCTTGGCGTTCGCGGGCACGCCCCAGGTCGTCGGCAGGCTCCAGCGACGTCGTACGACTCCTTGATCGTCATCGGCACGCCGTGCAGCGGCCCCATACCTGACGCCGCGCCAGCGCCCGGTCGGCCGCACGCGCGCGCGGTGCGCGCGCGCTCGAAGTCGCGAACGACGACGGCATTCAGGGCACCAGTCGTACTTTTCGACCCGGGCCAGGTAGAGGTCCAGCAGCTCCAGGCAGCCGATCTTTTCTTGCGGACGTCGGCGGCGAGCTGCTTGGCGGAGCGGAAGGGGATATCGAGCATGACCGGCCTCCGCGAAGTATACTGCGCTTCTATGAACAGATCGGAGCGCCCGTGACCGAAAGTCGATCCGGCCGCATCCCGTCCTGGAAGAGTATTACCCGGTCCAGTCCGACCGCCAGTTGTTCGTCGACGAGCTGTTCAACGGCTCCGCCAAGTACTACAACCACATCGGGCGGATGCTCGATTGGGGCTCTGGGCCCATGGTACCGCCGCCAGGCGCTCCAGCGCGCCGGGCTCCAAGAAGGGCATGCGGCTCCTGGACGTCGCGACCGGCACCGGTCTGGTAGCCCTCGGGGCGGCCGAGGTGGTTGGCGATCCCCGGCGGGTGGTCGGCATCGACCCGAACAGCGAGCATGCTGCGGCGAGGCGCGGACGGCGCTGGCCGAGCCCGCTGGTTCGAGGGTCGGGCCGAAGATTCTGCCGTTCCGGTCGAGACCTTCGACATGCTCAGCATGGGCTTCGCCTTGCGCCACGTCGAAGACCTCGAAATCGCCTTCAGCGAATACCGGCGCGTCTTGAAGCCCGGCGGACGCATGCTGCTCATCGAGGTGTCGCGTCCGAAGTCGCGGCTCATGCGATGCGGTGATCCGCAATCATTTCCAGCGCGTCCTGCCGTGGCTGGCGCGCGATCAGCACCGGGAGCGAGCCGGCGCAGCTCCTGATGAAATTCTACTGGGACACGATCGACCAGTGCGTCCCGCCGGACACGATCCTCGACGTCCTGCGGCGCAACGGCTTCGTCGACCTGAAACGGCGAGTGTGGTGCGGCTTTCTGAGCGAGTACGTCGCCGTCAGTCCGCGCGGATCGGCGCCGTCACCCGCCTGGAGGCTCGACCTCAGCGGATGGCGAGATCCGCCGGGTCGACGCCGCGCGCAAGCCGTAGCGGCCCAGAAAGCGCAGGAGGCCGCGGCTGTAGCGCGATGTGGTCGCGGCACCGCTGGCCAGGAGCCCGACGTGCTGTCGCGATGTGCGTCTGCATCGCGCGTTTGACCGCTCCGGGATTCTCCGGCATCCAGGACTTCCCGGCCTGGATCAGCGCCGCCAGTCGACCGTCGTAGAGGTACGCGACCAGCTCGAGCCAGGCCGTCAGCATCGCGTTCTGACTGGCCGCGTATGTCGTCAGCGCGGGTCGAGCTCGGCGGGCGAGGGATCGGCGCGCCGCCGCAGCCAGGGCGTGAGCGCGTCGGCCAGCTGCTCGGACGAGCGGAGCGCCAGGAACACGCCCGGCGAGAGCATCGGATCGACGAAGCCGAACGAGTCGCCGACCATCGCCCAGCCGCGCCCGAAGCCTCGCTCGGAGATCAGCTGGTAGTTGGCGTAGGTCGCGACGTCCGTGACGCGCCGACCTTGGCCGGCGATGAACGTGAGCCACGGGTCGATCGCGATGGCGCGCTCGAGCCGCTCCTCCGGCGTGCGCCCCAGGCGCGCCGCGTCGTCCTGGCCCAGCACGATGCCGATCGAGAGCCGCTCCTGGAGCGGGATGCACCAGCTCCAGCCCGCCTCGCCCCGCGCGATCCGCACCTGGCCCGGCACGTCGTCCCAGCGGCATCCCTCGAAGTGGGCGAAGTGCGCGACGTCCTTGCGAGGCCCGAGGCGCGCCGGAATGCCGAGCGCGCGAGCCGCGAGTCGGGCGCGTCCGGTCGCGTCGACGATCAGCTCCGGCTGCTCTCCGAAAGCGCCGGCGCCGACCTGAGCGTCTCGGGACTCAGCTGGAGCTCCGCCCGCGCCTCAGCCGACGTACTCGGCACCAGTTGCGCTCGCCCGGTCACGTAGTCGACGCCCGACGCGATCGCCTTGGCGAGCAGCGCGTCGTCGAAATGCGGCCGCGGGACGTTGTAGGCGTAGGGGAAGACGGCGGGCGCGAAGCGAGTGAAGGTGACGCTCACCCGATCCGACCCAGACCAGACGAACGAGACGCCGGGCTTCACGCGGCTGAAGCTCGCCGTTTCCTCTTCCAGATCGAGCCGCTGGAGGATCGGGATCACCGCGGGGACGAGCGACTCGCCGACGAGCAGCTCCGGGCGGCGTCCGTCGTCGAAGAGCGTCACGGCGGCGCCCTCGCGCGCCAACAAGATGGCCAGGGCGGAGCCGGCAGGGTCCGGCGCCGACGATGGCGACGCGCAGCCGCCGAATCCGTTGTTGTCGCTCACGGCGCGACCCTCCATCCCATGGCTTCGCGAATCACCTCGAGAATTCTGTCTGCCTCGGCCTCGGACACGACGCCCTCGATCCACGACACGACGAGGTTGTTCCGGCCGCCGCAGCGATTGAAGAATACTCCGATCCCCGGTCGTGGGGGAACCACCGGCACATGGTACGCGTTGACGACCTTGCGTCCGAAGCATTCGGCGAGCGCGTCCGGCCAGTCGGCGAGGTCAGCGCAGTTGAACGAGAACAGCTCCCCGCTCGCCGTCCACGGAAGCACCCGCAGCATCCGCGACAGGGGCTGGTACTGCAGGAACTCCAGCGCGACCTGGTTGGCCTCGATCTGTCCGTCGCGGACCGCCTCGGCCATCTGACGACGAAGCGTCCGCGCCAGCGCGGGCACGTCCGCGGTCTCGGCGGGCTGGAATCGCGCGAAGTGGAACGCGAGGTGATTGCCCAAAGGTCGCGCCCAGCTCGCCCTTCGGGCGCACGTCGACCGAGATCGGCAGCAGGCACGGGACCTCGGTGCGCCCTCGCCGGCGCGCGAGCTCCGCCATCGCCTTGCCGACCACCGCGACGCGCCAGCAGATCTCCCGTGTCGCGCGCTGGTCGGTCGAGTCAGGGGCGACGTAGCTCTGCCGGCGGAAGCAGGCTCGGCCCGGCGGCAGCGGCGGGCCCCGGGTGAGACCGGCGGCACGGGTGCGAGCGTCCGCAGATATTTCAGGCTGCCGCCGGCGATGCGGCCGCGCGCGACGAGCGAGCGGCGGTCTGGCTCGGACACGAATGCGGGCGGCGTGTCGCCCCAGGGCGTGTCGTCGTGCCGGTCGAGCTCGTTGAGGTGCGTCAGGAGAATCTCGCCCCGCGCGCGTCCATGAGCGGATGAAACCACGTCAGCACGAGGACGCTCGACGGCGCGGGACGCGCGGACGAGTCCTCGACGATCAGCATGCGCAGCGGCGCCTCGCGTCGCGGCTCGATGGCGCGGTTGAGCTCGGCCGTCAGCTCGCGCGGAGCTGCTCGCGCGCGGTGATGGTGACGCGACGGAGCGACGGGCGCTCGAGCGTCTCGCGCGCTCCGGCGACCCAGTGCAGCTTGCCCCAGGGAAGGGACGCGTGAGCCGCGCCGAGGGCCAGGGGCACACGTCGAGAAATCGATCCCAGGCGCGGGTGATGCGGCTCGCGTCGATCCGGCCGTCGCACTCGACGACGAGCGACGTGTTGTGGCCGAGCCCCACGCCTTTCCACCGAGGGTGGTGCGCCAGCAGGACGAGATCCGCCCCGCGCAGGGGCAGTCGGCGCACGTCTCGCTTCAGCGCGGGCAATGGAGTTCCTTCAGCGAATCGTCTCCCTGATACCGGCCAGGACTCTGACCCGGCTTGCAGGGCATGTCAAGGGACCCTACACTCTGCGCGGAGTACCGGAAGGAGCGAGCGATGGGCGACGTCGGTCTCATGGGCATGCATGTGCCGGGCATGTCGTGGCGCGAGACGCGCGAGGCGGCCGTACTGGCCGAGGAGCTCGGCTACAGCTGCATCACGATGGGTGAATCGTGGGGCGAGGACGCGCTGACCTCGCTGGCACAGCTCGCGGCCGTGACCTCACGCATTCGAATCGGCAGCAGCATCGTGCCGGTCTTCGCGCGCTCGCCCGCGAATCTGGCGATGACCGCGCTCAACATCGACCGCATGAGCGGCGGACGCTTCTTCCTGGGGCTCGGCACCAGCGGCCGTCTGGTGATCGAGGACTTCCACGGCGAGAAGTTCGCGAAGCCGCTGACGCGGATGCGAGAGTACATCGACATCGTCCGCAAGGCGCGCGCGCGGCGAGCGGCTCGATCACGACGGGGAGTTCTTCCACACCAAGCGCTTCCAGCTCCGGTTCACGCCGCACCGGGCGAGCCTGCCGATCTACATCGCCGCGCTGAGCCCGCCGAGCCTGCGCATGACCGGTGAGCTCGCCGACGGCTGGCTCCCCATTTTCCTCGCACCCTCGCGCATGGCCGCGGCCGTGGTCGAGCTCGAGGCCGGGGCCGCGGCGGCGGGCGCGCTCGCGGCGCGATCTCGCGATCTCGCCGCAGGTGTCGATCTACGTGACCGACGACGTCGCGGCCGCGCGCGACCGCGAGCGACCGCACATCGCCTTCTATATCGGGGGCATGGGCGTGTTCTATCACCAGTACATGCGGCGGATCGGCTTCGGCGCCGAGGCCGACCGGGTCCGCGAGGCCTTCCAGGCGCGCGAGCGCGACCGGGCCGCGAAGCTGGTCACCGACGAGATGGTCGACGCGATGACGATCCTCGGCTCGCCCAAGCAGTGCCGCGATCAGATCCAGCGGTTCTTCGACGCCGGCGTGCAGGAGGTCAGGCTCGTCTTCAACGAGCCCAACAAGGACGCCTACCTCAAGGCGCTCCGGGCGGTCGCTCCCCGAGGCTAGGACTCAGGAATTCCCTAGCCCCCCGCCTCGGGGCCTCCCCGATTGGCCGGTGCGCCGGTCGTGGCTAGCATTTTTCTGATGCGAGCTTCCGCGCGGAACGATGACTCGAGCCCATCGGGTCACGTCGCCGCTCGATGCGATTCGGGACATGCTGTCGGATAACGGCTTTCCTCGCGCCTGAACGGATCCGCCCGTATCGTCGAGCGCTTGCGCCTCGCCCTTGAACAGGGCGGGGTGCCCCAGGTCCTTCGGCGGGGCGTGAATCACCTGACCTCGCCGTGGGTCGAGTTCGGCAGCGTGACGTTCTTTCGGCGCCGGCTCGACACGAGGCCCGAGGTGCCGCGTCCCCGGCCCGGGCTGTTCGCGGTGCAGGCTGCGCTCGAGGACGTCCCGCTGGTGCTCGAGGCCTCCGACCCGCGGCGGACGGTCAGAGATCGTCGGGGAGAGGCTGGGCCGCGGAGATCTGTGCTTTCTCGCGCTCGACCCGACCGGCCGGCCGGTCCATTCGGGCTGGGCGACGATGCTGGGCGCGCACGTTCCGAGCTCGAGCGCGATATCGTCTTGAGACGGCACGAGTCCTACATGTACGACGCCTTCACCCCGCCCTCGCGACGCGGCCACGGCGCCTTTGGATTCGTCCTCGACCACATCTTCGCGAAGCTGCAGTCGCTCGGCGCGCGGGTGGTCTACTCGTATGTCCGCAGCGACGACCCGAGAGGTCAGCGGTCGGCGTGCGTGCGACTGCGCCCGATCGGCACCCTGGCGCACGTCCGTCTGAACGGACGCGCGCCTCTGATCTTCGGCGGGTCGGGAAACGGGCTGCCGACCTTGGTCAGGCACCTGGTCGACGACGCGGGGCGCTCACTCCGCTGATCGTTCGGTCTCCAGCCTTCGGACCGCGAAGAAGCCTCGGATGAGCTCGGCGATTTGCGGCGCCGCTTCGTCCAGCGCGAAGTGCCCCGCGTCCAGCAGGTGCACCTCGGCCTCGGCGACGTCGTCGCCGTAGGCGACCGCTCCGGCGACGGTGAACGAGAGGTCGTGCTTGCCCCACAGCACGAGCGTCGGAGGCTGCACGTCGCGCAGGTACGCCTGCCACTTCGGATACGACGCGACGTTGGTCCGGTAGTCGTGAAAGAGGTCGAGCTGGATGTCGACCATCCCGGGGCGAGTGAGCAGCGCGTACTCGCTCTCCCAGGTTTCGGGATCGATCCGCTCGGGGTGAGGGCTCCGCCCGACGTGCCGCTGTCGTGTGGCGTCGAGCGACAATAAGTTCGCGCGCACCGCGGCTTCGTGCGCGACGCGGTCCGCCCAGAAGGCCCTGCGGGGCGCCCACAGATCCGAGAGGCCCTGCTCGTGGGCGACGGCGTTCTGGATGATCAAGGGCGCGCACCCGCTCGGGATGGGCGAGCGCCAGACGGAACCCGATCGGGCCGCCGTAGTCCTGCAGGTAAAGGCTGTATCGAGGGATCCGCTGCTGCTCCAGGAATCGGTCGACGATCTCGGTGAGGTGATCGAACGTGTAGTGAAACGCGCTCGGCGCAGGCGCGTCGCTCCGCCCGAACCCGGGGTAGTCCGGCGCGATGAGATAGAACCGGTCCGCCAGGCGAGGGATCAGGTCGCGGAACATCACCGACGACGAGGGAACCCGTGCAGGAGGACGAGAGCCGGGTGACGCGGGTCGCCGGCCTCTCGGTAAAAAATCGTCAGCCCGTCGACCTTCGTCGTCCGGTATCGAACGGCCGTGAGATCGCCGGAGTCTCGTGTCATGGCCGATCGTGCCTCCCGCGGTTACGACGCCGGCTCGCGAACCCGAGATTCCGGCCGGCCCAGATGCTACAGTGTGGCGCTCGGACGCGCCCCGAGCAAGCGAGGTGACCCATGAAATTCGGTCTCTACAGCTCGATCGCGAATCCGCCGCGGGGCGAGCACCTCGATCGCTGCATCGACGAAACCATCGCTGAGGCCCAGCTCGCCGAAGCGAGCGGCTTCGATTCGTGTTTCTTCGGCGAGCACCATCAGGATCACGACGGGTTCCTGCCCTCGCCGCTCATCGTCGCCACCGCCGTCGCCGCCGCGCACGCACCGTCTCCGCGTCGGCACCTCGGTGATCCTGCTGCCGCTCCACCATCCGGTGCACGTGGCCGAGGACGCGATCACCCTGGACCTCGTGTCCAAGGGGCGCCTCATCCTCGGCGTCGGCATCGGCTACCAGCCGGCCGACTTTCGCGCGTTCTCGGTGCCGATGGAGCACCGAATGGCGCTTGTTCGAGGAGAGCGTCGAGATCATGCGCCTGTGCTGGGCGGGCGAGACGTTCTCGTATCAGGGCAAGCACTACACGCTCGAGGACGTGCAGATTCGCCCGCGGCCCGTATCAGGCGTCGGGCCCGCCGCTCTGGTTCGGCGCCAGCGTGCCGGCGGCGGCGCGCCGGGCCGGGCCGGCTCGCCGACGGATTCGTCGGCACGCCCAGCACCAGCCTGGCGAACGCGACGGAGCTGGCCGACATCTACAAGGAGCGCGGCCGCGGAAGGCCGGAGCGCACGGCCGAGGTCGTGCAGATGCGCGACGCATGGGTGGCGCGCACGCGCGCCGAGGCCGACGCGGTCTACGGCCCGCACGTCATGGCCGCCTATCGCTACTACTGGGAGGCGCCGGCTGGCGGAGTTCGCAGAACATGCCGGCCGACACGAAGTTCACCCTGGAGAATCTGGCTCCCGACCGGCTGATCCTCGGCGATCCCGAGGCGTGCGTGCGGGAGTTCCAGCGCTGGCAGAAGGCCACCGGCGCCAGCACCTTCCTGCTCCGGCTGCGCCACGCCCATTCGGGCGGGCCGCCGCACGCGAAGATCATGGAAGCGATCCAGACTGTTCGGCGAGCGCGTTCTGCCCTATTGTTAGGCACGCCGGGGCCGATTTCGTTCGAGGTTGACGGCTATCGCAGCGCTTTGCTAGTGTTTTTCTGTTGCGCGCACCCGGGTGCCCGTTCGGGCCCAGGGAAGGCGGTGCGAGATCCGCCGCGACCCCGTCACTGTAACCGGGGACGAAACCCGAAAGAGCCACTGGCGATTTGCTGGGAAGGCCCGGGGAGTAGGACGATCCGGAAGCCAGGAGACCTACCCGGGCGCGAACCCGAAACCGGTCTTCGAGGGAGGACCGAGGGATGCAGCGCATGATCTTTCCCCAGAACGTCAGTCCGCGGCGCGCCGCGGAGGTGCTGCACCGTGTCTTCGACGGAATTCCCGGCGGCTTTGCCTTCCGCCTCTGGGACGGATCGGTCGTGAACCTCGGTGGCGGCACGCCCGTGTGCACGGCCGTCGTTCACCAGCCCCAGACCTTCATCCGACTCATTCGTGACCCGACGCCGCTCAGCCTTCGCCGAGGCCTACGTCGACGGCTCCATCGACATCGAGGGCGATCTGTTCGACGCCATGAGCGTCGCGAACTCGATCGAAGAGATTCGCGTGCCGTTCGTGGAGCGGTTGCGCGTCCTCTTCACTCTCTGGCGTGGCTGACGTGGCCCAGCACGACGTCATCGTGGTCGGTGGCGGTCCGGGCGGCAGCACGGCGGCATGGCGGCTCGCGCGGGCCGGCTTTCGCCCGCTGCTGCTGGACGCCGCGGTCTTTCCGCGGGTGAAGATCTGCGCCGGGCTGGGTCACGCCCGAGGCGCTGGCCGACGCGCAGGTCGATCCTCGAGAAGTATCCGCTGACCATCCAGGCGTTCTCGGCCTGCCGGTTCGGAGTTCGACGGCGCGCGCAACGAGACGCGCTGGCAGCGGCCAGCCAGCTACGGCATCCTCCGCCGGGAGTTCGACCACTATCTGCTCGACCGCGCCCGCGCCGCCGGCGTCGACGTGCGCGAGGGCGCCCGGGTGACCGAGGTGGCGCAGGACGCCGACGGGATCCGGGTCGTGAGCCCGCACGGCACCTTCAGCGCGCCTGCTCGTCATCGGCGCCGGCGGCCATCGCTGCCCGGTGGCTCAGGCGCTCGGGCGAGGTCTCCGAGCAGGAAGAGGTCGTGATCGCGCAGGAGAGCGAGACGCGGCTCACGCCCGAGCGGCGTCGAGGCGCTCGGCAAGTGGTGGGAAGCGCCCGAGCTCTACGTCGAGCCGGATCTCAAGGGCTACGGCTGGTACTTTCCCAAGGGCGACGTCCTCAACGTCGGCGTCGGCTGCGTCTCGGGCCCCGGCGCGGATCTGCCGCGGCGGCGCGACGCGCTCGTCGAGCGCGCTGCGGGCCGCGGGCCGGCTGCCGGCCGACCTCACCATCGAGCCGTTTCGCGGCCACGCCTACGTCGTGCGCCGCCGGGCGCCGCGCAAGCTCGCCGGCGACCGGTTCTGCCTCGTCGGCGACGCCGCGGGACTGGCGCGCGACCTCAGCGGCGAGGGGATCGGGCCGGCGATCCAGAGCGGGATCCTCGCCGCCGAGGCGGTCGAGGCGCGCCTGCGCACGGGCGCCGGCCTCGACGCGTACGCGGCCGCGATCGTGCGCCGCTACGGATCGGGCGAAACGGGGTGGCTCGGCCGCCAGCTCGCGCGGATCCCCGATTCGTGGGCGCGGGTGTTCTGTGCGCGCCATTCTGCAACACGGAAGCCACGCAGGCGGCACGTCGTATTCGGGCGCATCTTCGGGATGCGGGAGGTCGCATCGTGAGGCCACGCAGCAAGGAAGCGGACGCGAAGGCGATCGCCCACCACTACGACGTCTCCAACGAGTTCTACGCGCTGTTCCTCGATCCGCTCATGGTCTACACCTGCGCCTACTATCGCGATCCCGACGGCAAGCTCGAGCAGGCCCAGCAGCGACAAGCTCGACCTGGTGTGCCGCAAGCTCGAGCTCGAGGCGCGGCGAGACGCTTGCTCGACATCGGGTGCGGCTGGGGCAGCCTGTCGATCTGGGCGGCCCAGCACTACGGCGTGCGCGCCCACGGCGTGACCCTGTCGAAGGCGCAGGCCGACTACGCGACCGAGCGCATCCGCAAGGAAGGGCTCGAGGACCGCTGCCAGGTCGAATATCGGGACTACCGCGATCTGCCCGCCGGACGTGCGCTTCGACAAGATCGCCGCGGTCGGGGTGATCGAGCACGTCGGCATCCCGAACTATCCGGCGTTCTTCGGCGGCGTGCGCGCGGATGCTGCGGGACGGCGGCCTCTATCTCGAACCACGGCATCGTCCACGAGTTCCACTGGAAGGCGACGCAGCCAGACCGAGTTCCTCTATCGCCACGTCTTCCCGAACGGCGATCTCGCGGGGCTCAGCGAGACGCTGACCGAGATCGGAGCGCGCCGGCTTCGAGATCGTGGACGTCGAGGGGCTGCGGCTGCACTACGCGCGGACCTGCCGCCACTGGGTCGAGCGCCTGCGCGAGCGCGGCCGACGAGGCGCGCGCGCTGGCCGGCGAGCGCACGTACCGGACCTGGCTCCTCTACCTGACGTGCTCGGCCGTCGCCTTCGCCGAGAGCTCGATCGGGCTCTACCAGGTCCTGACGCGAAAGCAGCAGCGATCCCGTCGTGAGTCGCGCGCCGCACACGCGCGAGCACCTGTACGGCAGAGGCATTCCTGTGACGCCGAGACCGGAAAGGGACGATGCGTTGACTCGTCAGATCCTGATCATCGCGATCGCGTCGTTCGTCCTGGCGCAGATCGCCACCTTCGCGACGTCGATCTATCTGCACCGCGCGCTCGCGCACCGGTCGCTGTCGCTGCAGCCGGTCGACGGCCCTCCTGTTCCGCGCGGCGCTGCTGGCTCCTGACCGGCCAGAGCCGGCAGCAGTGGGTGGCGGTCCACCGCAAGCACCACACCTTCGCCGACCGCGACGGCGACCCGCACAGTCCGCTGCTGCTGGGCTTCTGGAAGGTGCAGCTGTGGAACGTGTACTACTACATCCGCGAGGCCCGGCAGCCCAAGACCGTGGAGACCTTCGCGCCCGATCTCGCGCCCGACTGGTGGGAGCGGCGCGTCTTCTCGCTGGGGCTGGACCGGCCTCTTCCTCGGCACCGCGCTCGTCATGCTCGCCATCGGCTGGTGGCAGGGCATCCTGGCCATGTTCGGCCACGGCATCATCTACATGTTCGTGCTGGCGCCGCTGATCAACGGCCTGGGCCACTGGTGCGGGCGGCCAGAACTTCGAGAACACGGCCTACAACTCGCGCGTGCTCGCGTGGCTGACGGGCGGCGAGGCCTGCACAACAACCACCACGCGTTCCCGCGCTCGCCGAAGTTCAGCCTGCGGCGCTCGGGCTCGATCCCTCGTGGATCGCGATCCGGCTGCTGGCCGCCCTGCGCCTGGTGGCGATCGTCGGGGCGCCGCTGCGGGCGCGGACGACGCGCTAGGACGTCGATGGCGCCTCCGCCGCTCGAGCTGAGCCTCGAGCTGCTCCGCGCGCGAGCGCTTCGAGATGGTCGAGCTGCGCTCGCGCTTCTCGAGCGAGCACGACGAGTCGCTCGCGTCGTATCCGCGCTGCCTCTACTGGTCGGCCCACACGACGGCCGGATTCCTGGACCGCAGCCTGATCGCGCGACCTCGGCTCCGGAGCACGTCTCGACGTACATCGAGACCCTGCGCCGGATCTTCCCGGAGGGCGCCGGCTACGCGCACGACCGGCTGGAGCGCCGCGAGGATCTCGACGCCGCCCAGCGCGCGGTCGAGCCGCGCAACGGCGACTCGCACCTGGCCTTCATCGCCGGCGGGCTCCAGCCGTGCGTGACGCACCCGAACCGGGCCGGCGAGACCGGTGTGCTTCGTCGATCTCGACGGCGTCAACGACGGGCGGCCGCGCCGCCGCCAGACCCGCGTGATCGGCTTCCATCGCGAGACGGTCGCCGGGCAGATGCGCCTGCGGGTCCCGCTCTCCGGGCATCCGATCGACTCGGTCAATCTCAAGAGCCCCGGCGCTCGGGCTCTACGAGCAGCTCGCCGAGTTCGTGGCGCGCGCCGACGTCGGACAAGGGCCGGCTGCACATCGCGCTCGGCCGCGGCGAGCGCGATGCCGCGCTGACGATCAACGAGTTCGAGACGCTCCTGATGAAGTACGACCTGGCCGCCGTGCTGAAGAACCCGCTCCGGTTCATGGCCGAGGAGTACCGGCAGCGCGCTGGCCAACCCGCGCGCCGTGCCCGGCAAGGCGCTCGGCTACGCGCAGTACGATCTGGTCCGCGTGCTCAACACCGGCCTCAAGACGCTCGGGCCTGCACGGCTCGCTTGCTGGAGCGGGTGCTCGCCCGCACCCTGGCGGTGCCCGTGGCCCGGATGTTTCGCGTGAGGCGGTCGATCAGCGTGCTGGTGGCCGGTGACGGAAGCCGCTCCGGCGCCCGTCGAGGGTGTCTACCAGAGCCCGATCCTGATCCAGTGGCAGCGCGCGCGCGCGAGACGTGCGCGAGCTCGACGTCACGCTGTATCGGCTCGAGTAGTCGGCGCGCGCGCTCAGACGCCGGTCCCAAAGCCTCCAGCGCTCCGCACCGTGGCCGCTTCGCCGAGGTGACCCGCCGAATGGAAGAGGCGCGATGCCGCTCAGCATCGCCGAGCGCGGCCGGCCCGGGAACGCCTTCACGATCTGCTCGGTCCGTACGCCGAACGCGCCCTCGCTGGCGCGCGCGCTGGACGGCGTCGGCCGCGACCGTGCCGCTCCCAGTCCTGTGACTTGAAGCTGCCGACGACGTCACGCGTGCGACGGCCCGACCGCGTCGCGATACTCGCGAAGCGCGCCGAGCTCGATCTGTCGCGTGAGCTCCGTGACCTCGGCGCTGGTCATGCCGATGCCGAAGTCGCGCCGCGTGATGGCCAGGCGCTTGGCCCAGCCTCGTCGTCGAACAGCTGCGTGCGCGCGCCCAGGATCCGTGTTGACGAAGATGTCCTCGGCCCGCGAGATGTGAAACATGAGCCACGCCAGCGAGTTCAGGTCCTCGCGCGGGCGCACGCGCATCTGCTCGTCGGTCAGGCCGGTGAAGGCGCGCTCCGACGCGCGACATCTTGTTGCCGCCGACGGCGGCCGGAGTGCATCGCGGCGTGCTGGTCAGGAACATGTCACGAACGTCCATGGGTGTCCCCTGTCGTGCGCGCCGCAGGCGGTCGCGGGGCTGGGGTCCCCGCCCGCCGAGGCGCGCCTATCAAATGAGAATCAGGCCACGTCGCGCTGGCGCGCGGCATTGTAGTTGGCGTCGTACCACCAGTCGAGGTACGCCGCGTAGGTGATGGGCGCGTGGCGAGGCGGGTTGCCCGGTCCCTGGCAGGTGGGCAGACACGCGATCTCCGTGTCGAGGTGCGGCCCCATGAAGTAGGGGATCGCGTAGCGCGGCCGGCCCACCGGCGGCAGCGCGCGATGCGGCGTCGACTTGAACCGGTGGTTGGTCCACCGCTGCATCATGTCGCCGGAGTTGACCGCGAACGAGCCGGGCACGTACGGCACGTCGAGCCACGTCGCCGTCCGGCATCCGGACCTGGAGCCCGGGCACCTCGCTCTGGGCGAGGAACGTCATGAAGTTCGCGTCGGTGTGCGGCGCGATGCCGTACTGATTCGCCTCGGCGGCGACCGGCGGGTAGTGGGTCAGCCGGAAGCTGAACTGACTTTCGGCGAACGCGCCGTCGAAGCGCGTCAGCCGGCAGGTCGAGCGCCGTCGCGCAGAGCGGCAGGAGCTTGCGGCCGAGCGCGTCGACGGCGTCGGTGTACGCGAGCACCGCGTCGCGAAATCCCGGCAGATCCGCCGGCCACCGGTTGGGGCCGGCGAAGCGCCGGCCCGCGCGCACCAGCGGGTCGTCCGGGCCGCGCTCGCGCTTGACGAAGAACGCCTCGTTCAGGTCGGGCTTGTCGTTGGCGTTCACGTCCGAGGTCCACACCGCGTAGCGCCGAGCATCATGTAGCCGTTGTTGTGCTCGTTCATGCGCAGCGCGAGCTTCGCGTCCATGGGCTGGGCGTGGAACCGCCGCGCCTCGGCGAACGTGTCGTCGATCAGGCCCTGCGGGATGCCGTGGCCCACCACGACGAAGAAGCCGACGTCCTCGAGCGCGCGGCCGAGCTCGGTGGCGGTGGCGGCGAACGCGCCCGGCCGTCCGGCCAGGTAGGGGGCCACGTCGATGACCGGGATCATTGACGATGAGATAGCACCCTCCGGCGCCTTTGACAACGAGCCGCGACGAGGATACGGTCCGAGGCGCGCGTCAGAATCAAGGAGGTGCCCCATGGCCAACGGCAAGTTCAAGGTTCTCGACAGCGACATCCACATCATCGAGCCCCCGACTTGTGGCAGCGCTACATCGATCCGGCCTTCCGGGACCGCGCGCCGATCGGCCTCACCGAGGACCAGGGCGATCTGCGGCTGGCCTACCAGGGCAAGGGCTGGGGGCGGGTCGCGATCGACGCCGACCGCAGCCGTCGCCGGCAGGGAAAGAACTACGCCCTGAACGAGGAGCGCTGGCGGCCCTACGCCGAGCGCGGCTGGACGTCGAAGGTCCAGCTCGAGGCCATGGACATCGAGGGTATCGACGTCGCGGTGGTCTATCCCTCGCGCGGCCTGTTCGCCCTGACGATCCCCGACATGGACACGAAGCTCGCCGCGGCCATGGCGCGCGCCTACAACGACTGGCTCTACGAGTTCTGCCAGGAAAACCCCGAGCGGCTCCTCGGCGCCGGCATGATCTCGCCGTTCGACGTCAACGACGCCGTGGCGGAAGCGCGGCGCTGCGTGCGCGAGTACGGCTTCCGCGCGATGTTCCTGCGGCCGAACGAGGTCAACAACCGGAACTGGCACGATCCGTACTACGAGCCGCTCTGGGCCGCGCTCGAGGAGCTCGAGGTGCCGCTCGGGTTTCACGAGGGCTCCGGCTCGGCGCTCCGCCAGGTCGGCGAGCAGTTCGGCGCCAACACGATGCTCAAGCACATCTATTCGCACCCGGTCGAGCAGATGCTCACCGCCGGCGCCTTCTGCGCGGGCGGCATCCTCGAGCGCCATCCGCGCCTGCGCGTGGCGTTCCTCGAGGGCAACTGCAGCTGGGTCCCGTTCCTGCTCTGGCGCATGGACGAGCACTGGGAGTGGCTGGGCGACATCTACGCGCGCGAGCTGACGATGGCGCCGAGCGCGTACTTCAAGCGGCAGTGCTTCGTGTCGGTCGAGTGCGACGAGGAGCCGGTCAAGCACGTCATCGATGCGATCGGCGACGACCGGATCGTCTTCTCGACCGACTTTCCGCACGGCGACTCGAAGTTCCCGCGGGCGGTCGAGTCGTTCCTGCGGCTGCCGATCTCCGACGAGAGCAAGCGCAAGATCCTATGGGACAACTGCGCCGCGTATTACGGGCTCCCATCCTGATCGAGTAAGGCGCCGCGCGGAAGATTTAGGAGGGTGCGATGACTGCGTACAAGCTCATCTCGGCCGATTCGCACATCGTCGAGCCGCCGGATCTCTATACCAAGCGGATCGAAGGGAGGTTCCGCGACCGGGCCCCGCGCCTCGAGCGGCTGGAGACGCCGACCGGGCGCAAATTCGACGCGTGGGTCATCGGCGGGCAACAGGTGGGCACGCTCGGCGCCGTGATGCAGGCCGGGCAACGGTTCGAAGATCCGTCGCAGATCGACTTCCTCGGCATGTGGGAGGACGTCAGGCTCGGCGCCTACGATCCCCAGGCGATGATCAAGGAGAACGAGATGGACGGCGTGTGGGGCTCGTGCCTGCAGCCGAGCCAGGGCCTCTTCTGGTACCGCATTCCCGACAGCGAGCTGCTCACCGCCATCTGCCGCGCCTACAACGACTGGATCGCCGAGTTCTGCAAGCCGTTTCCCGACCGCCTCAAGGGCATCGCGATGCTCAACGTCGACGACGTCGAAGAGGCTTCGCAGGAGCTCGAGCGCTGCGCGAGGCTCGGGCTGGTCGGCGCGTTCATTCCGGTCTCACCGCTGGCCGACAAGCCGTACCGTCACGCGATCTACGACCGGTTCTGGTGGACGGCGCAGGACGTCGGGATGCCATTGCTCCTGCACATCGGCACGCCGCGCGGCGGCATCCCCGGCTGCGAGTTCACGATGAACCTCGGCGAGCTCACCGGGGCGGGCCGCTCGACCACGGACTACTGGGTACGCTACTCGCTGGGGGCGATGATCTTCGCGGGCGTCTTCGATCGGTATCCGCGGCTGAAGGTCGGCTCGGTCGAGCACGAAGCCGCGTGGATCCCTCACTGGCTCAAGCAGATGGACTTCACGTATCGCGAGCGCCCGGTGTTCACCAAGGGCTGGCGGTCCAAGGAAGGCCTGATGCCGAGCGACTACTGGCGCCGCAACATGTTCGTGGAGTTCATGGAGGACGACCTCGGCGTCCAGATGCGCGACACGATCGGCGTCGACAACATGCTGTGGGGCAGCGACTTCCCGCACGCCGAGTCGACATGGCCGAAGTCGCGCGACTTTCTCACCCGCATCTTCGCCGGCGTGCCCGAGCCCGATCTGAAGAAGATCACCTCGGAGAACGCGGCCAAGCTGTTCGGCTTCAAGCTGAACTAGGCGCCGACTCGAGCTCGCCCGGCATGCTCGACGGCTTCGTGCCCGTGACCGTGGTCGCCGAGCTGCCGCCGGGCGCGATGAAGTGGGTCGTGATCGATCGCGAGCGTGTGCTCGTCGCGAACGTCGACGGCTCCTTCTTCGCGCTGCGGGACACCTGCGGCCACGCCGGCGCGCCGCTCTCCACCGGCGAGCTCGTCGGCTACGTGCTCGAGTGCCCGCTGCACTACGCCTGCTTCGACGTTCGCACCGGCAAGCTCCTGAGCGGGCCGGTCTCCGCCGACGTGCCCAGCTACCAGGTCCGGGTCGAAGGCGGTACTGTGTACGTCAAGAGGTAGCGCGATGCGAAGACTCCTCGCGACCATTCCCGCGCCTGCTCGCGCTGGTCGGCGTCATGAGCCTGGGCGCCGATGCCGCCGACGACGGGCTCGCCCGCGGACTCGCCGCCATTCGCAGCATGACCGGCTGCTATCTGGTGGACTACAGCTACGTCGAGGTGGAGAGCCTCAAGCCGGGCTACACGCGCGACCCGCGCGTCTACGACGTCAACCGGGACAAATCGGCCAAGGAGTGGATCACCGCCGACGTCGTCTCGCCCTCGCGTATTCGGCTGCAGCGGGTGCTGTTCCTCACCGATCTGGCCGGCGCAGTGCGGGCCGGCACGGAGATCCGGCACCAGACGGAGGACTGGGAGTACGACGCGCCGTTTCTCTACGAGCTGGTCGCCCCGCGGACCTGGCGGGTGCGTGACCTGAAGCCGACCCCGGGCCTGTGGACCCGGCGCGTCACCAACCTCGACGACGGATTGCGCTACCAGTGCGCGGCGCGGTGGTCGGACGGCACGGCCTATCCGGAGTGGTCGTGCTCGAGCTACGCGCCGGTGCCCGGCCGCGAGACGCGCGACATGAAGCGCAGCGACTACGACACGCTCGAGCGCACCACGCGGATCATCGCCTACGGGCAGAGCTTCCTCGAGCGCCAGGACAACGTGAAGATCATCCACCGTGACGGCGCCAAGGTGCCGCTCGCGCGCGAGGTCGGAAAGAACTGGTCCGTGCGGCTGCCGGACGCCGAGTGCGACGCGGCGCGCGCGTTCGCGGGGCCGCGTCAGGCGTTCTGGAGCGTGTCACGCGAGGTCTGGGACGGCGTGCTGAACGGCGCCGGGCCGTTCGTCGAAAAGGCGCCGGCCGGGCAGCCGCCGCGCTTCGTGAAGATGTACGAGGTCGAGGAGGACTACGTCGGGCGCGATCTCTCCGATCCGGCGCTCCGGCGGCAAGCCCGCGAGCGGATCCTGAAGGTCATCGAGGCGTACCGCGAGCCTTAGCCGGCCGCGAGGAGATTCTTGCTCTTCAGGGCCTGGATCACCGTATCGACATAGCGGGAGATGTCCTTGCTGATGCTCTCGGGCTGGGTCTCGACCGTGCCGCTCCAGATCAGCTGGTTCTTCGCCGTGTCGTAGAGGCTGGTCTCGGAGATGAAGACGTCGTACGGGTAGACCGTCGCGGGCTCGTAGTAGCCGAGCCAGGCGGCGGCGTAGCCGCGATAGAAGCCGAAGCCCACAAGCGGCGGGTAGTTGTACCCGTAGTCGACGGAGTATTTCCGCTCGACCCTGACGAACCGGGTGATGAGCGTGGTATCGGCACCCGACCGTTCGACGGCCTCGCGCAGTCGCGGCTCTTCGACCGGCCCGTCTTCCGTGATGAAGCCGTAGCTCGGCACGGCGTCGACCCCGTCGTTTTCAGCTTGGCGACGAATTCGTCCTCGAAGGACCGGCGGATGCCGGGCTGCTTGCTGATCGCCATCACCAGAACCTTCTTGAGGCGAGCCGATGGCGCGTCGGGGTTGGTCCACTGATGGACGACTCGCGTCGATGCGCAGCCTGCGGCCGCGAGGGCCAGGGCGAGGACAACGAGTCGCAGCCGTCGGCGCATGATCGATATTCCTCTCACGAGTATACCGACCAGGGAACGGGACGGGCACCCCGATGGTTCCGGGTGCCCGTCCTCGTTCGACGCGAGGTGCGCTAGCGGATCTGCTTGTGCGTGAACTCGGCGATCAGCTCGAGGGCGCGATTGGACGACGGCGAGCCGGCCTTGCGCATGATGAAGCCCTGGCCCTCGCCCTCGAACAGCTCGAGATCGACCACGCCGCCCGCCTTGCGGTATGCCGCCACGAAGCGGTCGAGATGCGGCCGCGGATGCGCCAGATCGTCGGTGCCCTGCAAGTACAGGACGGGCGGCAGCTGCACCTTCTCGCCGCGCTCGAGCGCTCCGGCCGGCGCGCCCTCCGCCATCGCCTCTTCGGTCTTCCAGTACGCGTCGTGGCACGGCAGGAGCTCGTCGACCGCCACCGGGTACGGCTTGCCCTTGGCCATGACGTCCTTCGCGTAGCGATACCGGCCGAGCGGATCGATGACGGGCGAGGTCATGATCACGCAGCGCACGGTGGCGTCGAGCGCCGGCGCCGTCGCCAGCGGCAGCGCGCTGTAGCGCGGATCGAACGGCCGCATCGCCAGCAGCATCGCCTGGTGACCGCCGCTCGAGTTGCCCATCGAGCCGACCATGTCGGGACGGCCGCCGAGCTCGACCGCGCGCGACTTGATCCAGCGAATCCCGTAGTGGATGTCCTGGAACGACGCGGGATAGGACGCCGTCGGCGGCTGCCGCCAGTCGAGCGTGGCCACGATCACGCCGGTCTTGGCCAGCGCCTCGTGGATCACCTTGTCGCCGTGGCGATCCGAGCGGCACCAGGCGCCGCCGTGCAGCTCCACCATGATGGGGAAGGGGCCCGTGCCCTGCGGCCGGTAGATGGTCGCGAGATACGGCGTGTTCCCGTGACGGAGATACTCGATGTCCTCGACCTTGACGTCGTAGCCCATGCTGGTCTCCTTGTCGGTGCGGCTGACCGTCCCGTGACCCGGGTCCGGAATCAAGAGTCCGCGTCCGGTAGAGTATCCTGCCCGGTATGGCGAAGCCAAGACGCATCGACGGAATCGGCGCGCCGGTCAAGCGCCGAGAAGATGTGCGCCTGCTGACCGGTCAGGGCCGCTACGCCGAGGACTGGAACGCGCCGGAGCAGGCGTATGCGGCGTTCGTCCGCTCGCCGCACGCGCACGCCGACGTGACGTCGGTCGATTCGAAGCCCGCGCTGGCGCTCGCCGGCGTGCTCGGCGTGTTCACCGGGCACGATCTGGTCGCCGCCGGCATCGGGCCCATCCCGACCTTGATCGCGGAGCGCGGCGGCGGCATCCGGAGCCGCGACGGGTCGGCGTTCGCCGAGCCGTCGTGGTATCCGCTCGCGACCGACACCGTGCGCCACGTCGGCGAGCCCGTGGCGATCGTCGTCGCCGACACACCCGCCGCCGCGCGGGACGCCGCCGACGCCGTGCGCGTGCGCTACGCCGAACGGCCGGCCGTGATCGACGCCGTCGCGGCGCTCGCGGCCGGCGCGCCGCGCCTGCACGCCGGGGTCGAGCGCAACCGGGCTTACGACTGGGAGTGCGGCGATCCTGACGCGACCGCGCGGGCGATCGCGGCCGCCGCGCACGTCGCGCGCCTGACGCTCGTCGACAACCGGCTCGTCACCTGCTTTCTCGAGCCGCGCGCGGCGCTCGCCGAGTGGGACGCCGGCGCCGGCCGCTACACCCTCTACGCGGGGCTTCAGAGCGTCCATCAGCTGGCGACGAACCTCGCGCGCATCCTCGGCGTCGCGGCCGACCGCGTACGGTGCGTCACGGGCGACGTCGGCGGCGGCTTCGGCTCGAAGATCCAGGTGTACCCGGAGTACGTGGCGCTCGCGTGGGCGGCCCGCCGACTCGGCCGCCCCGTGAAATGGACGTCGAGCCGGTCCGAGGGGTTCGTCAGCGACGTCCAGTCGCGCGACCATCTGCTTCGCGGTGAGCTCGCGCTCGATGCGGCCGGACGCGTCACCGCGCTGCGCGTGCACTCGACGCCGAACCTCGGCGCGTACGTCGCGCCGAGCATCCCGATCTCGACCCTCTCCAACATGGAGCGGATGATCTCCGGGCTCTATGCGATTCCCGCGATCCACCTCCGCGTCGAGGGCGCCTTGACCAACACGGTGCCCATCAACGTCTATCGCGGCGTCGGCCGCCTCGAGTGCGTCTACACGGTCGAGCGGCTGATCGAGCGAGCGGCGCGCGAGACCGGCCGCGATCGCGTGGCGATCCGGCGCGCCAACATGGTGCGGACCTTCCCGTATCGGACGGCCACCGGCGCGGTCTACGACTCCGGTGACTACGTCGCGCGCCTGGACGAAGCGATCGAGCTCGCCGACACGGTGGGCTTCGCGTCACGGCGCGCCGACGCCGCGCGGCGCGGCCGGCTCCGCGGGCTCGGCGTCGGACCCTACATCGAGGGCACCGGCGGCGTGCCGCAGGAGTTCGCCGAGGTGCGCGTGCTGCCCGAAGGCGTGGTCGAGGTACCGATCGGCGCCATCTCGCAGGGCCAGGGTCACGAGACCGTCTTCGCCCAGGTCGTCGCCGAGCGGCTCGGCCTGCCGTTCGAGGCCGTGCGCATCGTCATGGGCGACACCGATCGCGTCGCGAAAGGCGTCGGCACGTTCGCGTCTCGGTCGATGGTGCGCGCGGGCAGCGCGGCCGTCGAGGCCTCGGACGGCGTCGTCGCCGCGGGGCGCACGATGGCGGCACATCTTCTGGAAGCGGCGGCCGCCGACGTCGAGTACCAGGACGGCGCGTTCCGGGTCGTGGGGACCGACCGGGCGATCGGCATCTTCGATCTGGCACGCGCCGCCGCCGGCGGTCAGCTGCCGCCGGCGCTCGGCACGACGCTCGCCGCCGCGAAGATGCACGAGAACCCGGCGTTCGCGTTTGCCAACGGCTGCGAAGTCTGCGAGCTCGAGGTCGATCCCGAGACCGGCGCGGTCCAGATCGTCGCGCTGACCATCGTCGACGACTCCGGCCGCTCGGTGAATCCGATGATCGTGCACGGCCAGATGCACGGGGCGATCGCCCAGGGGATCGGCCAGGCGCTGACCGAGCGGTGTGTCTACGATCCGGCGAGCGGACAGCTCCTGTCGGGCTCGTTTCTCGACTACGCGATCCCGCGCGCCGACGATCTACCGTCGATCGCCGTCACGAGCCGCGACGTGCCGAGCCCGACGAACCCGCTCGGCGTCAAGGGCGCGGGCGAGGGGCCACGGTCGGCGCGCCGGGCGCGGTGATCCACGCGATCCTCGACGCGCTGGCGCCGCTCGGCGTCACGCACATCGATATGCCGGCCACGCCCGAGCAGGTGTGGCGCGCGTATCCAGGTTGCCGAAAAAGGCCGATCTGCTTCGTTGCCGCCCTCGGCCGCGCGCTCGACGTACAGTGCTAGTACGCCTCGCGCGCGGCCTTCGGGCGGCGCCTCGCATCTCGACCTTTTTCGACAACCTGGACTGCTTCCGCAAACAGCCTGAGGCTAGGACTCGCCGAGAAAGCGCGGAGGCGACGCCATGCGACCCGCAGGCCGGCGATCACCGGAACCGACAGGAACATCCCCGCCACGCCGGCCAGCTCGCCGCCCGCCAGCACGCCGAAGATCACGAGCGCGGGATGCAGCTCGACGCCGCGCCCCATGATGAGCGGGCTCGAGACGTAGTCCTGAACGAGACGCCAGATCAGGATGAAGAGCGCCAGGAGCCAGGGGTGCTCGAACCCGCTGAACAGGGCGACCGACACGACGGTGATCCCCGCGGCGGCGGGGCCGACCACGGGCAGGAACTCGAGCGCCCCGCCGATCGCCGCGAGCACCAGCGCGTACGGGACGCCCGTGATCAGGAACAGCGCGGTCCAGACGACGAAGGTCAGGGCGCAGAGCAAGACCAGGGCGCGGACGTATTCTCCGAAGACGCTGTGCAGATCGCGGGCGATCGTCTTCGCGAGCCCGCGCCCCCGCCCTCGTCGTCGATCGCGCCGGTCACCGAATTCGCGATCCGCTCGGCGTCGCGCAGGAAGAAGAACGCGAAGATCGGCACCATGATGACGACCCACGCGCCCGACAGCCAGCCCAGGGCGCCGGTGAGAGCATGCTGCGCGTACTCGACGACCTGCGGCAGGTGCGCTCGGACCATTTCGTCCAGGATCTCCGCGCCGGCCCAGTGCGGAAAAATGTTGCTGATCACCCGGCCGCTCTGGATCTGGGCCGAGATATCCGGGAACCTCTGGCCGAGCGCGGCCAGCTCGCGGCCGAGCCGCGGGCCGACCAGCGCGATCAACGTGCTCAGCCCGGCGAGGACGACGAGATAGACCACGCCGATCGCGAGCGGACGCCGGCCCGAGCGCGGCAGGCCGCGCTCGACGAGCTTCACCAGCGGAAAGATCAGGTACGCGAGGACCACGGCGAAGACCAGCACCAGCAGGACCGTCCGCAAGAGATAGAGGAGCGCGAGGACGCCGGCGACGACCAGGATGGTCCACACCACGCGCAGGGTCTTGAGATCGAGGATGCGGGGTGGCGCGGACGGCATGGCCGGCACGATTCTAGACCAATACGGCAATCAGCCGCGCTGCGGCTGGGCGGTCGCGGTCGGCCGGCGCCGGCGCTGCCACAGGCTCGCCCGCCATCTGATCCCGATCAGCAAGGTGAACACCAGCCCGACCAGCGACAAGACGCTGATCGTCATCGGGTAGCCGATGCGCTCGATCAGGACGCCCGAGCTCATCAGGCCGAGCGGCATGCCGTAGATCGCGAGCGTCCGCACGCCCATCACGCGCGCCCGGAAGCGCTCGTCCGAGGCGTTGAGCAGATTGGCGGTCATCGCGATCATCGCGATGCTCTGCACGAAGCCCGCGACCACGAGCGCGAAGAGACCCGGCCCCATGCTCTGCAGGTGGCCGAAGGCCAATAGGATCGCGTACCAGACCGCCGTGTAGACCAGCATGGATCGCGCGAGCCGGCGTGGGCCGCCCGTCGCGACCGTGGCGATCGAGCCGAGGAGGCTGCCGAGCGCGAAGCTGGCGGCGAGCCAGCCGAGCCCGGTCGCGTCCACGAGGAAGATGCGCTTGGCGACGTAGGGCAGGAGCCCGCTCGAGATCGGATACGCCGTCAGGTTGATCAGGAACGCGAGCCACATCATCGCCAGCAGCTCGGGCGTTCTCAGGACGTAGAGCAGACCGTCCTTGAGCTCGCGGCGCCGGGACGGAACCAGCGCGACGTCGTGCCCCTCCGCGGACGCCTCGCCGAGCGATCCGCCGGGATCGGGCGCCGGGCGCCTTCGCGCCACCTCCCACGTGAGCACGAGGCTGGCCGCGTAGAGGCTCGTCACCAGGACGTAGGTTCGCTCGATGCCGAGCAAGGTCGAGAGCTCGGCGCCGGCGAGCGCGCCGACCACGCGCGCCAGATCCATCGTGGCGCGCGACAGACCGACCGCGCCCATCAGGTGCGGCGGCGGAATCGTCTCGCCGATGAGCGCGTTGCGGAGCACCTGATCGTTGGGGCGGACGATGCCGGCGAGCGCGGCGACCACGAACACCCAGCCCGGCGTCAGCCGTCCGGTCAGGGTCAGCACCAGGACACAGGCGGCGAGGACGGCGTAGATCGCGCGCATCGCCGTGAGCATCGCCCGTCCGCCGAGCCGGTCCCCGAGCACGCCGAACATCGGCGAGGCGAGCGTGCCCAGAAGGAGCAGCGAGCCGAAGGCGGTGAGCAGCAGGACCGAGCCGGTCTGCACCATCACGTACCAGCCCAGGATGACCGTCTCCATCTCGAAGGCCAGCGACGTGAGAAGGTCGGCGGGCCACTGGAAGCGGAAGCTACGGACGCGGAACGCGGCGGGTAGCAGGGTCGAGTACGGGCCTCAGCCGGCCAGGCGCTCGATGGCCGACACGTCGTCGGCCGAGAGCGCGAGGTCGCGGCTCGCGAGATCCTGCTGCATGTGCTTGTCGTCGGACGTCCCGGTCAGCGGCAGCATGCCCACCGCGAGCGCGAACCGAAAGACGACCTGAGCGGGGTCGCCCGCAAGCGCGCGGCGATCTCGCCGACCTTGCGACTGTGCAGCACCTCGACGTTGGCGGTGAGGAGCGAGAAGCCCTGATAGACGATGTTGTGCTCGCGGCAGAACGCGCGCACGTCGCGATCCCAGCCGACCCGAGCGAAGCATCGGTTCTGCACGAACGCCGGTGTCTCGGCGCCGGTCGCCATCATCTGGTCGAGATGGCGCAGCGACACGTTGCTCACGCCGAGCATCCGGGTGCGGCCGCCGTCGCGCTCCTTGACCATCGCGGCCCAGACCTCGGCGTCGTGCTCGGTCCAGCCGTAGCCGGACGCCGGACCGTGCAACACGTAGCTGTCGACGTGATCCGTTCCGAGGTGCTCGAGCGAGCTGGCCATCGACTGCGCGACCTGGGTCGACAGCGGGGCGGCCGGATCGTACGGGAGCCGATGGTCCTGCCCGCCCTCATACGTGAACTTGGTCTGGAGGAAGAGATCCGCGCGCGTGACGAGGCCCGCGCGGTATGCGGCGGCGAGCGCCTGGCCGACCCCGGCTTCGAAATAGTGGCGCCGCTGATTCGCGGTGTCGATCCCGCGGAAGCCCGCCCGCAGTGCCAGCTCGGTCAGCGCCGGCGTCCGGTCTTCCTTCCAGGCGGTGCCGTAGAGGAAATCGGGGGCGCGCGCTGGCTCCGTTGCCGGCATGGCGTCATTCTGCCACGACCGCCGCGCCGTAGCCTTCGATTCCGGCTCGTGCTAACGTCCAGCGCGAGGAGCGATCCGGCCATGAAGCTTTCGTTCTTCGAAACCGCGCGTTACCAGGCGTCGAAGCCCCTGCCGACAGAGTGGCCGGTGCCGTCCGGCTCGTACGACCCCGAGGCGGGTGCCCGGGCCTATCGCGGGATGATCGAGCGGCTCGAGCTCGTCGAGGCGCTCGGCTTCGACTGGGTGAGCGTCTCCGAGCACCACTACTCGCCGCGAATCCTGACGCCGTCCCCGATCGTGTCCGCGGCGTTTCTGGCCGCGCATCTGAAGAAGATCAAGATCGCGCTGCTCGGCCCGATCATTCCGCAGAGCAATCCGGTGCGCGTGGCCGAAGAGATCGCGATGCTCGACACGATGGCCCAGGGACGCCTGATCGTCGGCCTGCTGCGCGGGACGTCGAACGAGTCGCTGACCTACGATCTCAACCCGTTGGAAGCTCGCGAGCGGACCGACGAGGGCATGGAGCTGGTCCTCAAGGCGTGGACGGAGCCGCAGCCGTTCGGCTGGCAGGGACGACACTACCGCTACCGCACGATCTCGATCTGGCCGCGCCCGCTGCAGCAGCCGTATCCGCCGACGTTCGCGCTCGGCACGAGCCGCGAGTCGTGCGACTTCGCGGCGCGTCACCGTCTCGGCTGCGGCGTCTCCTACGGCTCGTTCGAGAGCGTGGGCAAGGCCACGCGCTACTACCGAGAGCGGTGCGCGCACTATGGCTGGCAGCCGGCGCCGGAGCAGATCATCTACCGGGCGAACATGCTGCTCGCCGACTCCGACGACGAAGCCCAGGAGGCGCTGCGCAAGCTACCGGGCCAGGCGCCGTTCACCATGCGGCCCGGCGTGCGCGACGCGATGATGACGCTCGATTCGCGCAACATCGCCGGGGAGGCGCGGGCTCCGATCGTGAGCGGCGCCTTGCCGACGACGTTCGTCGGCAGTCCCGACACGGTGGTCGAGCAGGTGCGCCGCTGCCGCGACGTGGTCGGCGCCGGCGTGCTCGACCTGTCGCTGCACCCGCCCGGATCCAGCAGCCTCGATCCGCTCATGCGTGCGCTGGAGCTCTTCGGCAAGAAAGTGCTCCCGCGGATCCGCGACATCTAGAGAGGCGCCGACATGGCCGACACCGCATTTCGCGAAGGACACGTCGACGCCGACGGCTTCCGGATCCGCTACATGCAGGCGGGCGACGGCGTTCCGCTCGTCCACTTGCACGGCGCCGGCGGATTGCGGCTGACGCCCGCGCACGATCTCCTGGCTCGCCAGTTTCGCGTCGTGGCGTTCGAGATGCCGGGCTTCGGCGACTCGCCCGTGAACACGCGTACCGAGACCATGGCCGAGATGGCGTCGACGATCGTGCGCGCGATCGACAAGATCGGCCTCGACTCCTTCAACCTGATGGGCACGTCGTTCGGCGGGAAGGCGGCGCTGTGGGTGGCGCTCCAGGCCACCGGGCGCGTGCCGGCGCTCGTGCTCGAGGCGCCGGCGGCCATTCGCCAGGAGGGCGCCGCGCCGCCGTCGGGGACACCCGAGGAGATCGCGCGACGCCTCTACGCGCACCCGGAGCGGATGGCGTCGATCCCTCCGATCGATCCGGCGGCGCGGGCGAAGGCTCAGCCACTCGTCCAGCGGCTGCTCGGACCGCACCGTGATGCGGATCTCGAGAGCCGGCTCCAGGATCTCTCGACGCCGACGCTCGTGCTGTTCGGCACGCTCGACGGTGTCATCGCGCCGGCGATGGGCCGGATCTACAAGGACCTGATGCCCAACTGCCATCTCGTCTTCGTGTACGACGCGGCGCACGCCATCAGCACCGATCGCCCGGAGGCGTTCACCGAGGTCGTGGTCGATTTCCTCGAGCGCCACGAGGCGTTCGTCATCAGTCGCGCGGAGACGGTGATCCACCCCTGGGAATCCACCTCGCCGATGAGGAGGATCGCAATGGCCCGCTTCTCGTCACTCGTGTCGTTCACCGCCGTCCTCCTCGCCTTCGCGTTGTCCGCGTCGGCCCAGGTCACGCCGCCGGCCCGCACGGAAGCCCCCGCGGGGCGTGTCGACGCCCCCGCGGGCCAGGTCACGCTCGCCGCGACCGTCACGCTCGCGCCCACCTGGTTCGACCCGGCCGAAACGCCGGGCGTGATCACGCCGTTCCTCACGCTCTACGCGCCTCCACGACGCGCTGGTGAAGCCGATGCCCGGCAACGCGTGGGCGCCCTGCCTGGCCGAGTCGTGGACGATGTCGAAGGACGGCCTCGCCTACGAGTTCGTGCTCCGCAAGGGCGTGCGGTTTCACAACGGCGATCCGCTGACCGCCGAGGACGTGAAGTTCTCGTTCGAGCGCTACAAGGGCGGGGGCGCGACGACCTTGAAGGCGCGCGTGGCGGCGGTCGAGGTCGTCGATCCGCTGCGCGTGCGGTTCCGGATGAAGCAGCCGTGGCCCGACTTCATGACGTTCTACGCGACGCCGGCCACCAGTGCGGCCTGGATCGTGCCCAAGAAGTACATGGAGCGCGTCGGCGACGACGGCTTCAAGAAGGCTCCGGTCGGCGCGGGGCCGTACCGCTTCGTCTCGTTCAATCCCGGCGTCGAGCTGGTCATGGAGGCCTACGACGGGTACTGGCGCAAGACACCGTCGGTGAAGCGCGTGATCCTCAAATCCGTCCCGGACGAGTCCACCCGCATGGTGATGGTCAAGCGCGGCGAGACGGACATCGCCTACGGGCTTCGCGGTCCGGACGCGGAAGAGGTGCGGCGCTCCCCCGGCCTCACGCTGAAGGTGGTACTGCCGACGGTCAGCCAGTGGCTCACGTTCACCCAGCAGTGGGATCCGAAGTCGCCGTGGGCGGACCAGCGCGTGCGTTTGGCCGTGAATCTCGGCATCGATCGCAAGACGTTCAGCGATGCCGAGTACCTCGGGCACGGCCGGCCGGCGCCGTCGATCATTCCACGCGACTTCGAGTTCTACTGGACGCCGTCGGCCTATCCCTACGATCCGGCCCGGGCGAAGAAGCTCCTGGCCGAGGCGGGCTATCCCAAGGGTTTCGATGCCGTCGAGGTCGCCACCGACGTGGTGTTCGCGCCCGAGGCCGAGGCCGTGGTCAACGGTCTGCAGTCGATCGGGATCCGCGCGCGCCTACGCCCGATGGAGCGCGCGAGCTTCTACAAGGCCGACCAGGAACGGCAGTTCAAGTACCTGGTGCGCGTCGGCAGCGGCGCCGCGGGCAACGCCGCGACGCGGATCGAGGCGTTCGTGATCTCCGGCGGGATTCGCTCGTACGGCGGCTATCCGGACATCGACGCGCTCTTCCGCGATCAGGCCGGCGAGATGGATCCCAAGCGCCGTGAGGCGCTGCTGCACAAGATCCAGCAGCTCATGTACGAGCGCGCCATGTTCGCGCCGATCGTGGAGCAAGCCGGACTGATCGGCGTCGGGCCCCGGCTGGCCGAGGTGCCGACCATCACGGGGCACCCGTTCGTCTCGCCGTACGAGGACCTCAGGCTCAAGTAAGGTCCGGGCCCCGAGCCGAGAGACGCGGGCTAACGCCTGCGCTTCGACGTCGCGACGTGATCGCGTAGCGCGGCCAGCCGCTCGTCCCAGCGCGCACCGAGATCGGCCATCCACGAGACCGCGTCGGTGAGGGGCCGGGGCGAGATCTGGTAGAGCTTCTCGCGCCCGCGTCGACTCGAGGTGACGAGCCCGGCGTTGGCGAGGGCGCTCAGGTGCTTGGTCACGGCCTGGCGCGTCACCGGAAGATTTGCGGCCAGGCCGGTCGCCGTCGACGGACCCTGCTCGGACAGCGCGCGAATCACTTGCCGCCGCGTGGGGTCCGCGAGCGCGGAGAAGACGGCGTCGCTGCGGTCCGGCCTCACGCGTCGATCGCCGCCAGCTCGGGCGCGGACCCTCGGACAGCGGCGCGCCGATCAACCGCCATGCGCGCCACAGGCCATCGCGGGGCTGGCGCCACGCCGGCCGTCGCCCTCACCGCGAACGCCGCCTGCTCGACGACCCGCACGCGCGTCCCCTCGGCGACCTCGTCGAGCGTGATCTCCACCCGGGTCGAGGGGATGGCTTCGAGCCATCGGAACGACAGCCTGTGCTCGGGCTCGACCTCCTCGACCACGGCATGCCGCTCGGTGCCGTCCGACCACCGAAAGACCGCACGTCCGCCGGGCCGAACGTCCAGCTCCACGTCGGCGCCGAACCACACGGAGACCTCGTCGGACTGCGTGAGGGCCGGCCACACCTCGGCCGGCGTCGCTGGAATCGTGATCTCGCGCTCGACCGTTGCCATCGGCTCCTCCGTTCATGTGCAACTCGACAGTTGCGTGTGCGCGTGCTAGATTGCAACCCGAGGGTTGCAATAGCACTATACCAGGAGGAGCGAGCGCATGACCCTGGTTCCGTACATCGTCGAGGAGACGCCGCACGGTGAGCGCGCGTACGACATCTACTCGCGGCTCCTGAAGGACCGGATCGTCTTTCTCGGCTCCGCGATCGACGCGGCGGTTGCGAATCTCGTGACGGCGCAGCTGCTCTACCTCGAGGCGGAGGACCCCGACCGAGATGTCGATCTCTACATCAACTCGCCGGGCGGCGACACGGCCGCGGGCCTCGCGATCTACGACACGCTGCAATACATCAGGCCCCCGGTGCGGACGCTCTGCCTCGGCCTGGCCGCGTCGGCGGCCGCGCTCCTGCTGGCGGGAGGCTCGCCAGGGAAGCGTTACGCGCTGCCGAACGCTCGAATCATGATCCACCAGCCATGGGGACAGGTCGGTCAGGGCCAGGCGGTCGACATCGGGATCCAGGCTCGGGAATTCATGCGCACCAAGCGCCTCGTGGAAGAGCTCCTGGCGAAGCACACGAGGCAGCCCGTCGAGAAGATTCGCGCGGACACAGACCGTGACTACTACATGGACCCGCAGGAGGCGCGCTCGTACGGGATGATCGATGGCGTTCGCGCGTCACGCCCAGGATCATCGCTGCGCCCCCGACGCCGAACGGCGACAAGCCGAACGGTGACCAGCCATGAGCGGCGCCGCTGCCGCTCAGAGCCGATAGACGCGCGCGGCCGTGTCGTGGAAGAGCTTGGCCTTTTCAGCGGCCGAGAAGCTCGCCGTCAGGCGCTTGAACGAGTTCCAGAGCACCGTGTAGCTGCAGCTCGCCATGTCGACCGGGAAGTTGGACTCGAACATGCAGCGATCGGCGCCGAACTTCTCGATCGTGAAATCGTAGTAGTGCCGGGTGGCGTCGCAGAGCTCCTGGCTGCCCGGCGGGCGCGAGCGCTCGTGCCAGCCGAAGCCGTTGATCTCCATGTTGATCCCGCCGAGCTTGGCGACGACGTTCGGGCAGGTGGCGAGCTCGCTGATCGACTTCTTCCACTCGGCGTAGATGTCCTTGGCGCGGCCGGCGTACGGGCCGATGCCGAGCGGGCCGCCGAAGTGGTTGAGGATGATGGTGGTGGAGGGAAACGCGCGCGCGAGCGCGGTGACGTCCGGGATCTGGTGATGATAGAGCCACGCCTCGAAGGTGAGCTTGCGCGGCGCCAGCTGCTTGAACCCCACGCGGAAGTCGTCACGCAGCAGCAGGCCCTGTCCCGGGTTGGTGCGATGGCTCGGCACGGCCTGATTGGGGTCCCACGCCGCGCCCAGGCGAATGCCACGGAATCGGCCGCCGCCCGCGGCGATCTGCGCGTCGAGCACGGCGCCCACGGCATCGCCCAGGCGAAGATTGGCCGTGCCGATGATGCCGGCGGCGATGCGCGTCTTGCCGTAGAGCCCGGAGGCGCTCATCGCCGCGATCCCGTTCACGAACTCGGTCTCGCCGACCGGGCGCAGCGCCTCCGGCCCGTCCTGCTTGAACATCGCCCCGCACTCGATGAACACCGTCGACACGATGTTGTGGCCGGCGCTCACGTCGGCCACGATCTCGTCGATCAGATAGCGCGCTGCGGTGCGCGCGGTGTTCTGGTCCCAGAGGTGGTGATGCGGGTCGCAGATCGGCAGATCGGGTTCGAGCGCGGGCTCGACGGTCTGGGCGAGCCAGTCGTGGTTCTTCGAGCGTGCCGTCATGGCGGGTCGTCTCCCTGCGTGGCGTCATTCGTCGGTCCGGGCGCCACGCGCGCCCATGATGCGCCACTCGCCCGGCCGACCGCAAACGGGTGTGGAGCCCCTGAATGCGCGCGATGTCGCCGGGACCGCCGCTCCGAACGTATAATCCGGAGGAGCGCACAACTCGACGCGCCAGGAGGCGGACGATGGCGGTGCAGACCTCACGAGAGCCGATCCGACCGGTGACGGGAACGCACGTGTTCCGGATTCAGCACGAAGGGATCGCGACGGCCGACGCCGAGCGGTCGAAGGACTTCTATTGCCGGGTGTTCGGGTTCCAGGTGCTGCCGCGGCCGGCGTTCACGTCCGGCGGCTACTGGCTCGGCACGCCCGGGATCTTTCCGCAGATTCACATCATCCAGTCGCAGATGCAGCCGCCCGGGGCCGCCGCGCCGATCAGCCCGCTCGGCCGCCACACGTGCTTCGAGGTGGTCGACTACGAGGCGATGAAGGCCACGCTCGAGCGCGAGGGCATCAAGTACGTCGAGAACACGCAGCCCGGCGGGCGCGTGCAGATGCTGTGCAACGACCCGGACGGTAACACCCTGGAGTTCCAGCCCGCGACGGTGTGATCGCGGGTCTCCTGGTCGGCGCGCCAGGCCTCAGAGGCCCGACGCGTCGACCAGGCCCGCGACGTCGTTGACATTGACCCAGCCGCCCCGACCGTAGACCACCCGCACGGAGTGCCCGGCGGCGAGGACCCGGTTCAGCAGATCTCTGAGGGCCGCGCGGCGGAGGCTGTCGTCGGCACGCGCCGCGCGAATGGCGTCCACGAGCCAGACAGCGCCGTCGCGGCCCAGATGCATGAGCCCGATCCACACCCGTGGCTTTCCGCCGGCATCACGGCATCGCCGACGGCGCGCAGGCGTATCTCGTCGAAGCTGAAACGGCCGCTGTCGGCACGATCGGTGAGGACGCGGTCGGTGTCGGCGGTGCCGGCGAGCGCGCTGTCCACGGCGAGCGTGATTCCGTCTCCCGCCTCCTCGAGCAGCGCCTGGATGATGTGACGCTTCAGCACGATGTCGCCGAACGAGACCAAGGTGCCCGGGCCGAGGTCGGCCTCGGCGAGCGACAGCGAAAACGCCTCGCCCGTCGATGCGAAGTCCGCATTGTCGACGAAGCGCGCGCCCGGCACGTCGATGGCCTCGGCGCGATGGCCGCGCACGACGACGGCGTTGCGGCCGCCGAACGCGGCGAAATCGTCGAGGAGCCGGGCCAGGATGGGCCGGCCCTGGACTCTGAGCATCGCCTTGGGGACGCGCGCCGTGAGCCCGCCGAAGTCCGTGCCCTCGCCGGCCGCCAGCACGACGGCCGGAGAGCGATTCGCGCGCCGGCAAGTAGCGCCGCTCGGCCTCGGCCAGCTCGGCGTCGCCCTGCAGCCGGAACACCTCGTGGAGCGGCGCCACCTGCGGCTCGACGGCCAGGAGCGAGTCGTCCGCGCGAAGGCGGCGCGCCGTCGCCTGCATGCGCGGCGATCGAAGCCCTCAGCAGATGGTTCGCCCAGATCACCGTGCTGACCCGCCGCGCGCGGAAGTCCTCGGTCGAGGTGCGCCAGTAGGTGGTCGGGACGAGCACCACGGGTGAGCGGTTGCCCCATTCCTCGAGGAAGCGCGAAGATCTCCGCCGGGCTCGACTGACGCGAGTGGATCAGGATCGCGTCGGCGCCGGCCGCGTGGTAGGCCTCGGCGCGCTTGAGCGCCTCCGGAAGACCCCAGCCCGCGATCAGCGCTTCCACGCGGGCGATCAGCACGAAATCGGCATCGCGCTGGCTGTCCTTGCCGGCCTTGATCTTGCCGCAGAACTCTCCGATGTCGGCGAGCGGCTGGAGCTCCGAGCGCAGGAACGAGTTGGTCTTCGGGAAGAGCTTGTCCTCGATCACCACGCCGGCCACGCCGACCTGCTCCAGCTTCCGGACGAGGCGGCGCATGTTGTTGAAGTTGCCGTAGCCGGTATCGCCGTCGAGCAGCACCGGCACCGCGGCACGCCTCGGCCATGAACGCGACGTGATCGACGACCTGCGTCCAGCTGAGCTCGTTGTTGTCGCGGACGCCGAAGGAGGCGGACAAGGTGAGCCCGCTCGCCCAGATTCCCTCGAAGCCCGGCTTCCTCGGCGACGCGCGCGGAGAGCCCGTCATGGGCTTCCATCAGGAATGCGATCTCGGGGCGGGTGACCAGGCGCCGGAGCTCGGTGGTGGTGCGCATGGGGTGATGGCCCTCCGTTACGCTCGAATGGTCGCTCGGAAGCGATCGCGGAGCTCGTGCGGTGTGTAAGGGATGCGGGGGACCGACGCTTCCTCCGTGGTTACTTTCGCCAGAATGAAGTGCGGGCCGTCGCTCTCGAGCGCCGTCCGCACCGCCCCGGTGATCGCGTCGGCGGCGGTCACGGAGGCCACGGTCCGGTAGCCGGCCGCGGCGGCCAGCCGGTCGAGTCGAATCTCGGCGCTGAGCGATCGCTGGCTGCCCGTCGAGCCATAGACCTCGTTGTCGAGGACGATGTGCACGAAGCGCCTCGGTTGCAGCGCCGCGACGAGCGGAAGGACGCCGAGGTTCATCAACAGATTCCCGTCGCCGTCGAGCACGACTGTCGCCCGGTCGCGGTCCGCGAGCGACAACCCGAGACCAATCGCCGAGGCCAGCCCCATGGAGCCGATCATGTAGAAATTCTCCGGCCGGTCGCCCAGCGAGAAGGACTCGCGGCACATATATCCGTTCGCGTGGATCACAGGCTCGCGTCCGAGAGCCTTCCGCACGGCGGCGATCGCGTCCCGTCTCGAGATCTGAGGCGTGAGGACCGGAGGCGTCGCGATCGGCCGCGGATCCGCGGGCGCAGTCGCGGTGCTCGCGCTCGGCCGAGTGGGGTCGGCGGCTCCGTGCCCAGCTTTGCCGATCTCGACAACTCCGGAGGCACGAGGAGCGCGACCGGCTGCATCGCCCGGTCCATCGTCTCCACCGTCCAGGCGAGATCGGCCTCGAGCGTATCGGCGCTGAGTACCCGATGCGGAATTCTGAGCAGCTCGAGCAGCCGGGCGAGATCTCGCCGGTCAAGATGTGCTCGGGCGCGTCCTTGCCGAGATGACCGCGCCAGGTGATCAGCAGCAGGGCCGGCAAGCCGTACATGAGCGCCAGCGAGGCGAGCGCATTGAGGCTGGTGCCGAGGCCGGAGTTCTGCATCAGGACCGCGGGCCGTCGACCGGCGAACCACGCCCCGGCAGCCAGTCCAACGGCGACGTCTTCGCGCGGCACCGGAATATAGGGCAGGCGCGGGTGCGCCTGGAGCGCGGCGATCAGATCCTCGATCAGCGAGCAGGGCACGCCGGCGAAGAAGTCGAATCCCCGTCGTTCGAGCAGCAAGGCGAGCTCGGACCCGGCGACCGTCACGGCCATCAGTCTATCGCGGGCATACCGGCCGGCACCCACTTTGGGACTTGAGGCTTGTCAGGAGGCCCGGACTCCCCAAAATGGGCCTGATGAAAGAAGAGCGAGACACGACACCGCGAGCCGATCGGCTGACGATCGCTCGCGCCCTGCGCGAGATGGCCGGGCTGCTCGACGCCTCGGGTCAGGAGACTTTCAAGGCGCGCGCCTACGCGCGCGGCGCCGAGTCCTCGAGCGCCTCGACGCCGATCTCGGTGAGCTCGTCGAGCGGCGCCGGCTCACGACCTGCCGGGCATCGGCCCGGCGCTGGCCGCGATGATCACCGACCTCTACCAGACCGGCCGCTCGCAGACGCTCGAGGAACAGCGGCAGCGCGTGCCGGCCGCCGCCGTCGAGCTGTCCCGGATCCCGCGTCTGGGGCTCGACAAGATCGCGGCGCTGCACGCCGCGCTCGGCATCCGAACGCTCGACGACCTCGAGGCGGCCTGCGTGGCGGGCCGCGTGCGCACCGTGAAGGGCATGGAGCGAGAAGTCCGAGCGCCGGATCCTCGAGGCGATCCGCAAGCTCCGAGAGCCGCAAGCGCAGCGTGTGCTCCTGCCCGAAGCGCTCGCGACCGCCGAGGCGATGCACAACCACCTCGTGAAGGCGCCGGGCACGGGGAGCGTCGAGGCCGCGGGAGACCTGCGCCGCTGGGACGAGTCGGTCGATCAGCTCTCGCTGATCGTCGCCGCGGACCAGGCGGCCGACACGATGAAGCACGCGCTCCGGGCGCCGCTGCTCGCCGAAGTGACCTCGCGGGGCAAGCAGGTGCTGGAAGGACGCTTGGCCAGCGGTCTGCCGCTGCGGGTTCAGATCGTCTCACCCTCCGCGTACGCCTCGACGTTGCTGAGAGCGACGGGCTCCGCGGCGCACGTCGAGCATCTCGAGCGACTGGCGCGCGAGCGCGGCGTGGAGCTCAGCGGTGAGAGCGAGGCCGACATCTACCGCGGGCTCGGACTGCCGTTCATCCCGCCGGAGCTCCGCGAGGACCAGGGGGAGATCGAGGCGGCGCTCTCGAGCTCCGTTGCCCGCCGATCTCGTCACCGCGGAGGATCTCAAGGGGCTCGTGCACTGTCATACCGTGTTCAGCGACGGCCAGCACACCGTCGAGGAGATGGCGCGGGCCGCCGATGCGCTGGGGATGGAGTACATGACCATCACCGACCATTCGCCGGCGGCGGCCTATGCGGGCGGCCTCTCGGTCGATCGGCTCAAGGCTCAGTGGGAGGAGATCGCGCGCGTCCAGGAGCGCGTGTCGGTGCGGCTCCTGCGCGGAACGGAATCCGACATCCTGGCCGACGGCAGCGCTCGACTATCCCGACGCCATCCTCGAGCAGCTCGACGTGATCATCGCGAGCATTCACCGCCGCCATCGCATGAACGCGGACCAGATGACCGAGCGCCTGGTCCGCGCGATGGCGCTGCCGTGCTTCAAGATCTGGGGCCACGCGCTCGGGCGCCTGATCCTCACCCGGCCGCCGGTCGAATGCCGCGTCGAGGAGGTGCTCGACGCGGCGGCCGCCGGCCGCGCGGCCGTGGAGATCAACGGCGATCCGAAGCGGCTCGACCTGCCGCCCCGCTGGCTCAAGGCTGCGCGCGAGCGAGGCATCCGCTTCGTGGTCTCGACCGACGCGCACTCGGTGCCGGAGCTGCGCAACGTCCGTTACGGCGCGGCCATGGCCCGCCGAGGCTGGATCGAGCGCGGCGAAGTGCTGAACACGCGGAGCGCCCAGGAGTTCGTCAAGCTGGTCGCGCCCACAGGCACGAGGTGAGCCGGATCTTCCTGCTCTCGCCCGCCCACTGCGGCGGGCTGCGCGCCCAGATGGTGCTGCAGCGAGCGCGCGTCGTTCGACCTCGCCCAGCGCGTCCGCGTCGCGGGCGCTCCACTCGGCGAGGTCTTCTCGTTCCTGAGCGGCCTCTACTTTCGCGGCAAGCTGACCTACGCGCGCGCGTTCGCGAACGCAGCGGACGGCCGCGCCGGGGTGTTCGTCATCACGCCGACCGACGGCCTGCGCCCGGCCGACGAGCCGGTCGATCTGGCGCGGCTCCGGCGCTTCGCGACCGTCGATCATCGCGGGCGACGATCCGCGCTATCGCGAGCCGCTCGACCGCGACGCCCGACAGCTCGCCCGGCGGATCGGACCCGGCGGCGAGGTCGTGCTGCTCGGGAGCATCGCCACCGGGAAGTACGTCGAGCCGCTGCTGGCCGTGCTGGGCGAGCGGCTGCGCTTTCCGGCCGACTTCGTCGGCCGTGGCGACATGAGCCGCGGCGGGCTGCTGCTCCGCTGCGCGCGAGCCGGCACCGAGCTCACCTACGTCGGCGTGCGCGACGCCGTACGCCGCGGGCCGCGACCGCCTCGGCTGCCGCCGCCGGTTCGATGACTCGGGCCGGCGCCGGGCGCCCTCGCGCGGCGAAGCCGACCCGCGCGCGTGATCCCGACCGACATCGACACCGTCGAGCTGCGCGCCGGGCCGCGCTCGGTTCACCTGACCAACCTCCGCAAGCCGTTCTGGCCGGAGCTCGGCATCACCAAGGGCGACCTCCTGCAGTACTACGCCGACGTGTCGCCGGTGCTCCTGCCGCATCTGCACGACCGGGCCATGGTGATGAAGCGCTATCCCAACGGCGCCGCCGGCGAGTTCTTCTTCATGAAGCGCGCGCCGTCGCCGCGGCCCGACTGGATCGAGACGCTGCGCGATCGAGCACGAGTCGGGCAACGTGATCGACTTCCCGATCATCCAGGATCTGCCCGCGCTGCTCTGGGTCGTGAACCTCGGCTGCATCGACCTGAACCAGTGGTACGCGCGGTGCGACGATCGTCGACCGGCCCGGACTACCTGCACTTCGATCTGGATCCGGTGAAGGGCGCCACGTTCGCGCAGGTGCAGCGAGGCCGCGCTGATCCTGAACGAGACGCTCGACTCGCTGGAGCATGCCGAGCTATCCGAAGACCACCGGCTCGCGCGGCATCCACGTGTACGTGCCGATCGTGCGCGGGCCGACGCAGAAGGACGTGTGGTCGATCGCGAAGACGATCTCGCGATCTCGCTGGCCGGCTCGCATCCGCGCCTGCTCACCGCCGAATACCGGGTGGCGCGGCGGCCGACCGAGCGCGTGCTCGTCGATTACAACCAGAACGCCTGGGGCCGCACGCTCGCCTCGGTCTATCTCCGTGCGCCCGCAGCCGGCGGCCGCCGTGTCGACGCCGGTCGAGTGGTCGGAGATCGAGCGCGGCGCTCAGGATCGAGGACTTCCGCATCGACAACGTGCCGGCGCGGGTGGCCGAGCGTGGCGACCTGTTCGCGCCCTTGCTGGCCACCCGGCGCCGGTTCAAGCTCGAGAGCCTGGCGTAGGACCGGGGCCTACAGCATCTCCTGCGCGCCTTCTTGGCGCGCGCGGCCCGATCGCGGTCTTCACTTCCCTTTCTTCCTCGGGCGGCGGCAGCATGGCGGGCATGCCGAGCGACTCGATCCACAGCTCGCGGCACCAGCCGGTCGGGTGATAGAGGTGCTCATCCTCTTCGTCCTCGACCTGCTCTGCAGGCCGCCTTGAGCGTCTGCGCGCAGCTCACCCTTCGACTTCTCGGCGATCTCGTGGATCAGCTCCCAGTTCAGGTGGTCCTTCGTCTCGGCCTGCACCACGCTCTCGCACGCGACGAGCTGCGGCGGCCTCCGGCGGACCGCCTTCGAGCGCCATTTCCATGGCTTCGACCAGTGACTCGCCGATGTGGCGCACGATCAGCTGGCCCGGCGTGATCATCTCGGGATCGAGCCCGAGCTTGTCCATCACCGCGAGGACGATCCGCTCGTGGTTGCGCGTCTGTTCGAGGTACTCCTGCCATTCCTTCTTGAGATCGTCATTGAGGACACATTCGAGCGCCGCCGTGTACACCTCGATCCCGCCGCGCTCGGTCTCCAGCGCCTGATACAAGAGCTCAGCGACCTGTTCGTTCTTCATGGTTCCTCCTGGTCGAGCGACTTCGTTCGTCAGCCGACCAGCCTCGTGCTGGCAAAGGCTGTGCCGCCGAGGTCGAGGCGTGCCGCTCACCGAGCGTTCCTCTGGCTTTTCGTGCGCTCTGAGCGCGGAGGAGGGCCGAGCCCGATGCAGTGAGGCGCGCATCGGCCGCGCGGGTCTACCCGGTCCGGCAAAGTTACCGGGTAATCGTTACGTCTTCCCGAGCGCGCCGACCCAGCGGACGAGGAGGTCGGCCAGCTCGCGCTCGTGTCCCTGAAAACCATGACGGGCCCGCGCGACGACGGTGCCGGTGAAGGATCGGGCGCGCACCGCGTTTCGGCGAAACGCCTGGATGACCTCGGGCGCCGGGCGGTCGAGAAACTCGTCGCGGCTTCCGAGGATCGCGGCGACCGGGAGCCGCACGGCTCGGAACGTCGTCCACCGGGCGTTGTCCCGGTAGTAAGGAAACACGTCCTCGACCTCGCCCGGACGGTAGAGGCTGATGTAGCGCCGGGCGCTCCAGAAGCCCCACGCCGGCGGGACCAGGCCGTCGGGGTCGCGCCGGGCGATCCGCTCGGCCGTGGTCACCCGGCGACGCAGCTCGCGCCCGCCGAGTCGCTTGGCCTCGGCCGCCACGTCGGAAACAGGCCCGATGAGCACGATCCCGCTGACACGCCGATCGCGGGCGCGAGCCGCGTAGTGCAGGACCTTGTTGGCGCCGGTGGAGTGGCCGGCCAGGACGATCCGCCGGTAGCCGCACTGCCGCACGAAGGCGACCGTCGCGCGGATGTCCGCGACGCTCTGCGTGAAGCGCTCGAACGCGGCGCCGGCGAGATGTCGGCCCCGGCCGGCCACGACGTCGTGGCCGCGGTTGTTCAGCTTGAAGTAGGCGATGCCCGCGGCGTTGAGGCGTGTCGACAGCTCCCGCGTGAGCGGCTGGCCCGAGGAGAACACCGACCCGAGGCCGTGCACCCACACGACGGCCGCGCGGCGACGGCCCTGAGGCTCGGCGACCACGCCGTCGAGCCAGACGCCGTCTCGGGTCGCGATCCGGACGAGTGAGACGGGAACGCCGACCGATCGAGGCATGTCGATCCGCAGTATAATCGGCCAGATTTTCCGGTGGGGAGGAAGAGCCATGCTGACCCACGAAGAGAACGAGCTCATCACCCGCATCGAGCCCGAACGCCCATGGGCAACACCATGCGGCGTTACTGGATCCCGGCGTTGCTCGCGCGCGGAGCTGCCGGCCCCGATTGCCCGCCCGTCCGGGTGAGGCTCCTGGGCGAGGACCTGGTGGCCTTCCGCGACACGGAGGGCCGCATCGGTCTCCTCGAGGAGCTCTGCCCGCATCGCCGCGCCTCGCTCTTCTTCGGCCGCAACGAGGAGTGCGGTCTGCGCTGCGTCTACCACGGCTGGAAGTTCGACGTCGCCGGCCGCTGCGTGGACCATGATGAACGAGCCGGAGGAGCTCAGCTTCAAGCACAAGATCCGCCAGCCGTCGTATCCGACGGTCGAGATCGGCGGGATCGTCTGGGCCTACATGGGCCCGCCGGAGCTGCAGCCGCCGCTGCCGAAGTTCGCCTGGACGCAGGCGCCGGCGACGCACCGGCACGTGTCGAAGGTGATCGAGGAGTGCAACTGGCTCCAGGCGCTCGAAGGCGGCATCGACACGTCGCACGCGCCGATCCTGCACCGTCTGCTCGTACCGAACTCCAAGCGCGGCGGGCTCAAGCCGACGAGCCCGTTCGTGCGCGGCAGGGCGCCGTCGCTGGTCGTCGACCTCACGGACTGCGGCTATCAGTACGTCGGGCATCCGGCCGCTCGGCGAGGCCGAGATCGCACATCCGCACCTATCACTTCGTGATGCCGTTCCATCAGATCCGCCCGTACCAGACGCACGGGCTTCCCGCCGGTCGCCGGCCACATCTGGGTGCCGATGGATGACGAGCAACACGATGGTCTACAACTGGCAGCACAGCACGACGGAACAGCCGCTCGACGAGGAAGACCGCCTCGAGCGCGCGCTCGGGCAACGGTCCGCTCGCATGTCGACCAGACGACGTTCCGCTGCAAGGCGAATCGCCAGAACAACTATCTCCTCGATCGCGCAGGTGCAGAAGACCGAGAGCGTTCACCGGGATCGACGGCATCAACACGCAGGACCGCGCGATCCAGGAAAGCATGGGGCGCATCGTCGATCGCAGCAAGGAGCACCTCGGACCCGGCCGACAAGGCGATCATCCAGGCCCGTCGCCTGCTGCTCGCAGGCGCGTGAAGACGGTCCGAGGACGGCGGCACGCCGCGCGGGATCAATCCGACCTACTATCCGCTGCGGGCCTCAGAGGGCGTCGTGCCGCGCGACGCCGACTGGCGCGAGATCCTGACGCCCGACGATGGCGTCGGCCGAGATCCTGAACACGGTCTAGTTGGCCGCGACCGCCTGGCTACGGCGCCGGCGCAGGATCACGGCGCTCGTGGCCGGCGCCGGAATGCTCCTCGCCGGGTGTGGAGCCGGGTCGTCCATGCTCGGCCCTGCCGAGTTCGTCGACCGAGTCCTTCACGGCCGCGCGGGCCAGCGCGTGTCGGCGAGCGCCGACCAGGTCGCCGCGGGTGTCGACGGCTCCACGCTCGAGCCGGACGTCCGCTATCTCGCGGCCCCCGCGAGCTCCAGGGGCGGCTTCGCGGCACCGAGGGCAATGCCCGCGCCCGCGCACATCGTCGCCAGCTTGAAAGCGGCCGGTCTCGCGCCGCTCTTCGGTGACGGCTTCGAGCAGCCCACCTATCCGAACGGTCGCGATGCGGGGTCGCTTCGCGGTCAACGTCGGCGCGATCTATCGCGCGAGCGACCCGCAGGCGCAGCTGGATCGTCCTCGTCGCGCACCACGATCACCGCGGCGTGGTCGGCGGCAAGATCCAGGCGGGCGCCGACGACAACGCGAGCGCGGTGGCGCTGCTTCTGGCCCTCGCGCACTCGCTGGGCCGCACGCGGTCCGACGCTCAGGCGCCACGTCGTGCTGCTCTTTCCGGATGCCGAGGAGCCGCCCGACGTCCGCACGGAGCGCATGGGATCGTCGTGGTTCTGGCGCAACTCCGCCGCTGCCGATCGAACGGCTCGACCTGGCGCTGGTGTTCGATCTGGATGGGCGGCCGCGCGTCGCCCGAGGTTCGAGCCGCGGGCTCGCGGATGCGCTGTTCGTCCTCGGCGCCGAGGCGGACCCGAGCCTGGCCGCGCTCGTGCGCGACGTCGTGCCCGCGCGCGGGGTCGGAGCCCGTCAGGCTTAGCTTGCCGATGATCGAGGCGACGCCGTATCGGCCGGGCACTCGATTCGCGCGGAGCGACTATCACGGCCTGCGCGGAGACGCACCGCGACCGTTTCTCTTCCCGTCGACCGGCCGGACCCGGAGAGGTATCACACCGCCGCCGGATACGCCGGACACGGTGGACTACGATCGGCTGCGCGCCGTGACGCCGTGGGTGGCTTCGGCTGGCAGTCCACGCGGCGGACGTCGATGTCGAGCTCGGGTGGCGCGATCTGCGCGCGGCGCCACGGACGGACGCGCGTCGCTGCTGGAGACTCTATGGCGCGACTCGATACGAGCGCGCGCGTGCCGTGGCTCCTACGCCGAGGCGCTGGCGGCGGACCGCCGCCGAGTGGAGACCTGCTCGAGAGCTGGGTCACGGCGTCAGCCCGACGGCGCAGAGCTATCGCGAGCTGCAGCTCGCGTCGATCCGCGTCCAGGCGGCGATGTGGCACCCTCGGGTGGTGGTTCGCGCTGTGGTAGCGCTGCGTCGAGTCCTGCTCGACTTCCCTAGTGCAGCCAGCGGGTCGGGCCTGAGCTGGAAGCGCACGACCAGCGGGCTCGACAGCGTCTTGCCGGGCGCGCCGGACTCGGCGCGTCGATGCCTTCGATGTGCATCGGCGTGCGGTTGCCGGAGGTCACCCACAGGCCTCGGCCCTTCCAGCCGGCCTTCGGATCATCGATGCGGCCGTCCACGCCTTTGGCGAAGAAGCCCATCGGGTAGGGGACGCGCAGCTCGACGACCTTGCCGTACGTCAGCGCGTGCAGTGAGTCCGAGAAATTGCCGGTCCCGATCGGCGTGTTCGGCGCCCAGCCCCAGGATGTCGTGCTGGTCCACCCAGGTGTAGTACGGGACCTCGGCGGCGCCGTCGCGGCCCGCGAACGACGGGCCCGGGAGCGGATAGAACGTCCAGCCTTCGGGGCACAGGTTCCCCTCCGCCGCGCCCGGCCCGTTGAGGCGCCCCTGCACTTGCGACGGTCGAAGCTGGCGATGTGTCCGCTCGCCAGCGTCACCCACGCCACGCCGTGACGGTCGATGTCGAAGCCGCGCATGCCGAAGCCGGGCGGCGGGACCTCGATAGACTTCCGCCAGCGCGGTCTCCGATGGATTTGATCCCGGCTGGCAACCGCAGGACGTAGCCGGGATGGCCGATGTTCGATCCCCAGATGGAGCCGTCGAGCCGGGCTGTAGGCGATGCCGTAGAAGCCGAGCCCGATGCGCTTGTCCTTGGCGGGATCTTCCGGCTGGTTGGGCTCGACGTAGGCGTCGCGCTTGCCGTTGCCGTTGGTGTCGACGATGAGCGGCGTCCAGCCCTGCGACTTGCCCGCGTCGCCGCGTCTCCCAGAACAGCTTCGTGTTGACCCAGCCGACGACGGCGAGCTCGTTCTGCAGATTGTTGCTGAGCCACAGCGTGTTGTTGGCATCCTCGGCGAAGTTCAGATGGTGCGTCCCGAAGCACGTGTCGATGAACGTGAACTGCTTGGTCTTCGGGTCGTACACCGTGACCTGACGCGAGTTCTGCACGAATCCGTCGGGCGTGCCGCGTGAGCGGAGTACACCTTCGCCGACGGATGGCCTGACTCGGCCGCGCAGTACGCCGGCGGATTCTTGGGCGAGCGGATCTGCGCCGTGTAGTAGACCCGCCCGTCCTGATCCATCATCGGGTTGTGCGCGTTGACCCGCGTAGTCCCACACCTGCTCCGTGCCGAAGTACGGCGACGGCGCCACCACCGGGTTGGCCAGCGCCGAGCTGGGCGCATCCTGATCGCGGATCGGCACCTTCATCGTCGTCTTGGTGATCTTGACCGGGTCGAGGACCGGCAGGTTATCCGTGCTCAGCTCGGCGGCGCCATAGATCAGGCCGATAGGCGTTGACCGTGGGCTTGCGCCGGTCGGTGAGCGTCAGGTCGTGGAGGTAGTACTTCGGGGACAGCCAGTCGTACACGGTCACGACGAGATTGCGCTCCACGTCCATTGCGGCCGCGGCGGCACCGACGCCGGCAGCTCGCCAGCGCTGGATGCGATCGGTCCACGTCCGCCAGGCGGCGCATGTGCCCGCCGTCTGGCGTGGTGAGGGTTCGTGATGGTCCTGACCATGGTGCCGCCGCCCGGTCCGGACTGCAGCCGCCGCGTCCACGCCTCGATCGACGAGTTGGCGAACGTGCCCAGGGCCGCGGGAAACTCGCGCGTCGCCTTGTCGCCGAGCTGGTGACAGTTGCCGCAGCCGTTCAGCTGGACGGCGTTGAGCCACTGCTCCTGGCTCTTGAAGGCCACCGGCATGCCGTTGCCTTCGAGGCCTGTGCCGGGAACAGGCTCTTGTCCGGGATCTTGAGCATGGAGAACCAATAGATGGCCGGATAGTACTCGGCCGCCGCCGCCGCGCTCGGCGCCGGCACCGCGGTCAGGTTCACGATCCGGCCGCGCGCGCCTTGACCTTCGGCGAGTCGACGAGGCCGTAGCCGCGCACCCAGACGTTGTAGCTGGCCGGCGGCAGGTCGGGGATCACGTAGCGGCCGCGGTCGTCCGTGACCACGATCTTCGCGAACCTGGTCCCGAGCTCGGTGGTCTCCGCGATGACCCAGACACCGGCCTTCCGGCCCATTCTTGCCGGTGACGACCCCTCCGATGTCGCCGCTGTCGATCTGCACTCGCGCTCGGAGCGCTCGGCTGAGCCGACGGCCGGGCCGTCGGCCAGGCGGACACCGTGACGGCGAGTCCGAGCACCGCGGCTCCGGAGCAGATCGATCGTGAGCTCATCATGTCGGTCACCTCGAGGTCTGTAGCGTCTGCCACCCGACGCGCACGATCCGCCCGAGACGCAGCGCACGTGTCAAGCCTTGACACGAGGTCGCGGTGCCGGGCCACGATCCATCGCGACGCCATGTCCTTTCTCCAGTCGCGAACCCGCTCGGCACGTGAAGGCATCGGCAAGCCGATCTTGCGCAAGGAAGATGCGCGCCTGCTCGAGCGGCGGCGGCTGCTACAGCGACGACGTCAACCTGCCGGGCCAGGCCTACGCGTGCTTCGTGCGCTCGCCCCACGCGCACGCGCGCGTCGGCCGCGTCGAGACGCGGCCGCGGCGCTCGCCACACCGGGCGTGATCGCCGTGCTCACCGGCGCGGACGCCGCCGCCGACGGCATGAAGCCGCTCACGCACAGTCCGATGCCGGGCAATCCCCACGAGGAGATGATCCGCGGCCCGCGACGTGGCCTTCATCGCGCCGCATCCGCCGATGCCCGCCGATCGCGTGCGCTTCGTGGGCGAGGTCGTGGCGATGGTCGTCGCCGAGACGCCCGCCGCGGCGCGTGACGGCGCCGAGCGCGTCGACGTGGAGTGGACGCCGCTGCCCGCGGTGACCGCCAGCACTGGCCGCCGCCGCGCCCGGCGCGCCGATCCTCTACGACGGGACCGCCTCGAACGTGTGCGTGGACGCCGAGGTCGGCGACGCCGCCGGCCGTCGACCGCGCATTCGCGCGCGGCCGCCCACGTGGTGCGGCTCGACACGTGGGTGCAGCGGGTCACCGGCGTGCCGATGGAGCCGCGCGCGGCGGTCGGCGCGTGGGACGCCGGCGAGCGGCCGCTACACCGTGCACGCCGGCGCCGGCGGCCTCGGCCGGACGCAGACCGGCGTGGCCGGCGCGCTCGGCGTGCCCGAGAGCGCGGTGCGCGTGGTGGCGCGCGACGTCGGCGGGAACTTCGGGACGCGCAACAGCTGCTATCCCGAGTTCGCGCTGGTCGCGTGGGCGGCGCGCCGCGCTCGGGCCGCCCGGTGAAGTGGACGGGCGAGCGGCGCGAGGCGTTCCTGGCCGACTACCGGGGCCGCGATCTCGCCGCGCGCGCCGAGCTGGCCCTCGACGCCGAGGGCAACTTCCTCGCGTTCCGCGGCGCCAACACCAGCAACGTCGGCGCCCACGCCGTCTCGTTCCATCCGCTCAACAAGGGCATGGCGCTCGACGGCGCACGGTCTACCGCATGCCTGCCGTGTCGATGCACGGGCGCGCCGTCGTCACCAACACGTCGCCGACCACGCCGTACCGGAGCGCCGGCCGCCCGGAGGTCATGTTCATCATGGAGCGGCTGATCGACCTCGCCGCGCGCCGCCACGGATTCGATCGCCTCGAGCTGCGGCGGCAGCAACCTCGTGCCCGCCGACCGCGATGCCCTACCGGAATGCCGTCGGCACTGGTCTACGACAGCGGCGACTATCGGGCCGCGCTCGATCGGGCGGTCGAGCCTCGCCGACTGGAAGGGGTTCGAGGCGCGGCGGGCCGAGGCGCGGCGGCGCGGCCGCTATCGCGGGATCGGCGTGGCCAACTACATCGAGCTCAACACCGGCTTCCGCGCGAGCGCGCGCACATCACCGTGCGGCCCGAGGGCGTCGTCGACCTGGTGCTCGGCACGCTCTCGTCCGGTCAGGGCCACGCGACGAGCTTCGCGCAGCTCCTGGTCGAGTGGCTCGGCGTGGAGCTCGCCGAGGTGCGGCTGATCACCGGCGACACCGACGTCACCGTGGTCGGCGGCGGCGCCCACTCGGCGCGCGCGCTGCGGCTCGCCGCGGTGGTGATGGCGAAGGCGTCGGATCAGATCGTCGACAAGGGCCGGCGCATCGCCGCGTGGATGCTCGAGGCGGCGGCGGCCGACGTCGAGTTCTCCGGGCGACGGTTCCGCGTGAAGGGCACCGACCGCTCGGTCGACCTCTTCGACGTGGCGCGCGCCGCGGCTCGGCCGACGCCCCGCCGATGCGCGCGGGCCGCTCGACGGCCTGAGCGACGAGACCATGCCGCTGCCGTCCTATCCGTACGGCACCGCGGTGTGCGAGGTCGAGGTCGATCCCGAGACCGGCGAGGTCGCGGTGGTGCGCTACACCACCGTCGACGACTGCGGCCGCGCCGTCAATCCGATGATCCTCCACGGCCAGACGCACGGCGGCATCGCGCAGGGCGTGGGGCAGGCGCTCTGGGAGTCCTGCGCGTACGAGCCCGCGACCGGCCAGCTGCTGTCGTCGACGATGATGGACTACGCGATGCCGCGCGCGGACATGCTGCCGTCGTTCACGACGGAGATCAGCGAGGTGCCGTCGACGTCGCATCCGCTCGGCCTGCGCGGCGGCGGCGAGGGCGGCACGACGCCGGCGCTGGGCGCCGTGGTGAACGCGATCGTCGACGCGCTGGCCGAGCTCGGCGTCGAGCACATCGAGATGCCGGCGACCGCCGAGCGCGTCTGGCGCGCGATTCACGACGCGCGCTCGAGCGGCGGTATCCGGAAGCGGCGCTCCGGCGGCCGCTCGGGCGTAAGATCTACGTAGCGTCGAGACCGCGACCGAGCGAGAGGAGAGTCCCGATGAGCGAGCCGACGAAATTCGAGATCTTCACCGACTACGTCTGACCCTGGTGCTATCTCAGTACCGTGCGTATTGAGAAGCTCCAGCAGGCGTACGACATCGAGCCCGTGCTCGTGCATTTCCCGCTGCACCCGGAGACGCCCGCCGAAGGCCGTCGACATGGCCACGTTCTACGCCGAGCGCGGCATCGATCCGGAGGCGGCCTACGCGCGGATGAAGGGCCTGATGGACAAGGAAGGGCTGCCCTACAGCCGCCGCTCGCACACCTACAACAGCCGGCTGGCCCAGGAGCTCGGCAAGTGGGCCGACACGCAGCCCGGCGGCTACGCGATCCACGACGCGTTCTATCGCGCCTACTTCGTCGGCGCGCAGAACATCGGCGACACCGAGGTGATGATCGACGTGGTGAAGTCCGTCGGGCTCGACACCGAGGCGGCGCGCGACGTGCTGAAGGAGCGCCGCTTCAAGGACGCGGTCGACGCCGACTGGGCGAAGTCGCGCCACCTGCGGCGTGACCGGCGTCCCGACCTTCGTGGCCGGCGGCTACGGTGTCGTCGGCGCCCAGCCGTACGAAGTGCTGGCGCAGCTGGTCGAGAAGGCGGGAGCCCGCCGGCGCGACTAGCTCGCCTCCGAGCGGGGTTCGACGGTGGTATCCTAGGCGCCGTTCGAATTCCTATCGCGAGGTGCCACATGTTCTACGAGCTTCGTCGCTACGATGTCGCCGCCGGTAAGCTTCCCGCGCTCGTCGACCGCTTCGGGAGCTTCACGGTCAACAAGTGGAAGCAGTACGGCTTTCGCCTGATCGGCTTCTGGACGCCGGTCGTCGCCGAGAAGAGCAACCAGCTCGTCTACATCTGGGGCTGGGAGAGCCTCGAGGAGCGGACCAAGAAGAACGCCGCCTGGCGCGCCGACCCCGAGCGGGCCAAGAAGTGGGCGGAAACCGAGAAGGACGGGCCGCTCGTGAACGCGCGTCTACAACCAGCTCATGGAGCCGACCTCGTATTCGCAGATGGACCGCGGCGAGCCGTACGGACCGGACGCGGCGAGCCGCAGCCCGTACCTCTTCGAGCTGCGCGAGTACCAGGCGATGCCGGGCAAGATCCAGAACATCACCGATCGGTTCGGCAACTTCACCTGCGGCGCGTTCAAGAAGCACGGCTTCCGTCAGGTCGGCTACTGGCACAACGTGTTCGGCGGCAACAGCAACGAGCTCATCTATCTGCTGGCCTGGCAGAGCCTGGACGAGCGCGTCTCCATGTTCGACACGTTCGCCAAGGACCCCGAGCGCGCGCGCGCCTTCGCCGAGAGCGAGAAGAACGGCCCGATCGTGCAGCAGGTGAGAAACATGATCCTGCGTCGCCGACGGCGTTCTCACCCATGAAGTGAGGCGAGCCAGAGGAGACTCTCCATGGAGCTGCTTCCCGCGGAAACGTCGTCCTTTGCGTCGCCGATCCCGACGCAGTTCGTCTCGAGCGACGAGTTCACGCCGCGCGCCGCAGACCGCGAAGCAGAAGCAGGTCGAGGCGCGCATCAAGGAGCTGGGCAACCGGCTCGCGAAGCACCAGGGCGTGAGCCGCCGCCGGTTCTTCCAGACCGCCGCCGGCATGGCGGCGGCGTTCGTCGCGATGAACGACGTCTACGGCCCGATCTTCGGCGTGAGCCGCGCGGAAGCGCCAGAGCCCCGACATGGCCAACGAGCGCGCCAAGGCGCTCGCCGGCCAGTTCATCATGGACATGCACACGCACTTCCTGCGCGACGACACGCGGCTCGAGGGCTTCGTGCGCTCGCGCGAGGCGGTGGGCAAGGCGGGCTGGAACCCGGCGCTCGCCGGCAAGCCGCAGACGCTCGACGATCTGAAGTTCGCCAACTACTTCAAGGAGATCTACTTCGACAGCGACACCAAGGTGGCGCTCATCTCGGGCTCGGGCTCCGAGGAGCCGCGCGACTGGTTCCTCACCAACGAGATGAAGGCCGACGCGCGCGCCAAGGTGAACCAGCTCACCGGCTCGCGGCGCATGATGTCGCACGCGATCTTCATGCCCGGCATGCCGGGCTGGATGGAGTCGGTCGACCGGGCGATCGCGCAGCTCAAGCCCGACTCGTTCAAGGGCTACACGGTCGGCGACAACACCAACAAGCAGCTCGCGAAGCACCCCTGGCGCATGGACGACGAGAAGCTGCTCTATCCGTTCTACGAGAAGCTCGGCAAGGCCGGGCTCGTCAACGTCTGCGTGCACAAGGGGCTCTATCCGTACTCGACGACCAAGAACTTCCCGCACCTGCGTCGAGTACGCCGACGTGCGCGACGTCGGGCAAGGCGGCGAAGGACTGGCCGCAGCTCAACTTCGTCATCTATCACTCGGCGTTCCGCTTCACCGGCGGCGAGTGGAACAGCGGCTGGGAGCAGTTCGAGAAGACCGGGCGCGTGGACTGGGTGACCGATCTCGCCGAGATCCCGGCGAAGTACGGCGTGAAGAACGTCTACGGCGACCTCGGCCAGATCTTCGCGCAGAGCACGGTGGCCGAGCCGCGGCTCTGCGCCGCCATGATGGGCACGCTCGTGAAGGGGCTCGGCGCCGACCACGTGGTGTGGGGCACCGACGCGATCTGGACCGGCGCGCCGCAGTGGCAGATCGAGGCGCTGCGCCGGCTCGAGATTCCCGAGGACATGCAGAAGAAGTACGGCTGCGCGCCGCTCGGGCCCGCCGACGGCCCGGTGAAGCGGGCGATCTTCGGCGAGAACTCGGCGCGGCTCTACAAGTACGACGCGAAGCGCCGCGCCGAGCTGACGACCGATCGCATCACGCTGGCCCGAGCGGACTACGAGCGCGAAGGGCCGGGACGGACCAATCTTCGCTACGGGTTCGTGGTCAAGCCCGGTCGGCTGAGAGCGCGTCGTCGATCGATCACCATCGGCGGCGGGGCTCGATGTCGCTTCGAGCCTTCGCCGCCGAATCACTCTACGGCTTCAGCGCGCGAACCGGCTGTCCCGCCAGCCAGGCCTTCACGTCCTCCAGCGCCTGCCCGTAGAAGATCCGGTAGCCTTCCTCGGTCACGTAGCCGAGGTGCGGCGTGATCACGGTGTTGGGAAGATTGCGCAGGGGATGATCGAGCGGGAGCGGCTCCTCGTCGTACACGTCGAGCCCCGCGCCGGCGATCGTGCCCTGGCGGAGCGCGGCCGACGAGCGCGGCCTCGTCGACGATCGGGCCGCGCGACGTGTTGATCAGATAGGCGGTCGGCTTCATCAGCGGCGAGCTCGCGGGCGCCGACGAGCCTGCGCGTGCGGTCGCCGAGCACCAGGTGAATGCTCACGACGTCGGAGCGCGCCAGCAGCTCGTCCTTGGTCACGAGCGTCGCGCCGATCTCGGCGGCGCGCGCGGCCGTGAGGTTCTGGCTCCAGGCGATCACGTCCATCTCGAACGCGCGCCCGATCTTCGCGACCCGCGAGCCCAGCCCGCCGAGGCCGACGACGCCGAGCGTCTTGCCGTTCAGGCCGAGCCCGCAGCTGATCTGCCAGCGGCCCTCGCGCGTCGCGCGATCCTCGGCGGGAATCCGACGGAAGAGCGCGAGGATCGAGCCCCACGTGAGCTCCGCCGTCGGATAGGGCAGCCCCGCGGTGCCGCAGACCACGATCTTGCGCTCGACGGCCGCGCGGCCACGTCGATGGACGCGTTGCGCATGCCCGTCGTCACGAGGAGCTTGAGCTTGGGCAGGCGCTCGAGGAGTGCCTTGGGAAAGGGCGTGCGCTCGCGCATCGCGATCACCGCCTCGAAGTCGGCGAGTCGCGCCGCCACGGCGCCTGGATCGCTCAGGTGATCCGGGAACACGACGACCTCGGTTCCCGCGGGCAGGCTCGCCCAGTCGGCCATCCGCCGGGCGACGTTCTGGTAGTCATCGAGGATCGCGACTCTGGCCATGATGGTCTCCTAATTAGCGGATGTCGTCGCCCCACCGGTATTCGCGCGTGAGGTCGTCGAGACGCGCCTTGAGGCTGCCGTCGAGTCCCTTTGTCGACGGCGGCGAGCGCGTCGTCGAGCTGCTCGGGGCGGCTGGCGCCGACGATTGGCGCCGTGACGACGGGATTCGCCGAGCACCCACGCGACGGCCATCTGGGCCATCGACATGCCGGCCTCGGCGGCCAGCGGACGCAGCGCCTCGACCGTCTCGAGCTCGCGCTCGCGCCAGTAGCGATCCCGGTAGCGCTGCGCCGGCCGTCGGGTGCGTGAAGCGCGTGTCCGGCATCGGGCCGGCCTCGCGGCGATGCTTGCCGGAGAGCAGGCCGCCCGCGATCGGGTTGTAGGGAATCACGCCCAGACCTTCCTCGGCGCAGAGCGGGAACAGCTCGCGCTCGACCTGGCGGAAGAGCAGGTTGTAGCGCGGCTGCACGCAGTCGAAGCGCGCCAGGCCCAGCGTGCTCGCTGCGCCCGAGCGCGCGGGCCGACCTGATAGCGCGAGGTAGTTCGAGCAGCCGACGTAGCGGGCCTTGCCGGCGCGCACGACGTCGTCGAGCGCGCGCAGGCTCTCGTCCATCGGCGTCGACGGATCGGGATGGTGGAGCTGATAGAGATCGACGTAGTCGGTGCCGCAGCCGGCGCAGCGAGCCGTCGATCGCGTCGAGGATGTGCTTGCGCGAGAGCCCCTGGTCCCAGGGCCGAGCGCTCATCGCGCCGAAGCACTTGGTGGCGACGACGAAGTCGTGGCGCCGTCCGGCGAGCCATCGTCCGATGATCTCCTCGGTGCGGCCGACCGTGCTCGAGATCGCCGCCGATCGGATAGACGTCCGACGGTGTCGAGGAAGGTGATGCCGCCGGCCGCGGCGCGATCGAGGATGGCGACCGACGTCGGCTCGTCGCACTGCAGGCCGAAGGTCATGGTGCCCAGGCAGAGCCGTGAGACGCGGAGCCCGGTGCGGCCGAGGCGAACGTGCCGCATGGCTCATCTCCTCACGCGATGGACGTCAGCGGTGCGCGCTCGCTCGTCGTGGCCGTCGCAATCGAGGAGGACGATGTCGATTCCTCGCCGCCGCCCGGGGATGCGGTCTTATAGCACGACAGCGCCCGACGGTCGAGGCGCCGTCGCCTGCGAATCGCCTATACTTTCATCCCAGGAGCGAGCCCTGAACGCCACCGCCGAGCCCAACCGCGCCGCCGCCGAGCCCAATCAATCGCTGATCACCGTGACGCACGCGATCTACGGCCTTCACGCCGTCAGTCTGATCACGGGCATCGTCACCGCCGCCAGCATCGTGTTCGCGTTCCTCACGGGCTGGCCGTCGATCATCGCCGTCATCCTCAACTACGTGAAGCGCGGCGAGGCGCGCGGAACGTGGCTCGAGTCGCACTTCCGCTGGCAGATCCGCACGTTCTGGTGGGGCCTCCTGTGGGTCGCGCTCTGCCTGGCCTTCGTGGTGGCCACGCTCGGCATCGGCTTGCTGATCGCCTGGCTCCCGCTCATGGTCGTCGGGTTCTGGTTCATCTACCGGATTGCGAAGCGGATGGCTCCGGCTGGTCGATCGCCGTCCGATGGACGACTGATGCGTCCCGTCTCCACGCGCACACCGTCGATCGGCTGCGCGCGATCTGCCTGCGGCTACCCGAAGCCACGGAAAGATCGCGTGGGGCGAGCCCACGTGGCGAGTGAGAGGCAAGCTCTTCGCTCAGCTCGACGATCACCACCACGGCGCCGACCATCTCGCGGTGTGGCTGCCCGCGCCGCTCGGCGAGCAGGAAGCGATGATCTTCACGGACCCGGCGCGATTTTTCCGCCCGCCCTACGTGGGGCCGCGGGGCTGGGTCGGCGTCCGGATCGATCGCCGGCCCAACTGGGCGCAGGCTGGCGACGCCTGGTCGAGCAAGCCTATCGGCTGGTGGCGCCGCCCCGGCTGCTGAGCTCGCTCGGCACGGCGACCCCATCGCCGGTACCGGTGCGCAAGAAGAACAGGAGGACCCGCTCATGCTGACATCCGGAGACGATCGAGGCCACCGCCCACGCCGCCTTCGAGACCTATCGGACGCGCACGCGCTATCGTCCGCTCGGACGCCGGGCTCCGAAGGGCGCCGCTCGACGATGCCTATCGCATTCAGGACGCGCTGCACCGGCGTGATGGCCGCCGCCGGGCGCGGCGAGATCGCCGGCTGGAAGATCGCGCTCACCTCCAAGGCGATGCAGCAGATGACCGGAGTCGACCAGCCCGCCGCCGGCGCCATCTTCTCGAAGGTCGTCCACGCCTCGCCGGCGCGCGTCGATGTCGGCGGCCTATCACCACCTGGGCGTCGAGTTCGAAGTGGCGGTACGGCTCGCCGAGGCCTTGCCGGCGAGTGGCGGGCCGTGGACGCGCGCCTCGGTGGCCGAGCAAGGTCGCCGCGTGCCTGCCCGGCCTTCGAGCTCGTCGAGGACGGCGACGCCGACTACAAGACGCTCGACGCCTTCACGCTGGTCGCGCAGAACACGTGGAATGGCGGCGTGGTGCTCGGACCGGCCGTCACCGAGTGGCGTCGCGTCGATCTCGAGCACGCGGTGACGCGCTGCTGGGTCAACGATCAGCTCGCAGGCCAGGGCAAGACCGGCGACGCGATGGGCCATCCCTTCGAGGCCGTCGCATGGCTGGCCAATCTCCTCAACAGCCGCGGCCGCCGGCTCGAGCCCGGCATGATCGTGATGACCGGCAGCAGCATCACCACGAAGTTTCCCGCGCCGGGCGATCGCGTGCGGTTCGTCATCGACGGACTGGGCGAGGTGGCGCTGGAGGCCGCTGCGGTAGTCAGAGAGCGCGGTTCACCGCGACCGTCCGCCGCCAGTCCTGGATCCACGCGAGCGCGAGAGGCGCACCGTAACTGCCGCCCCGCTCGATGAACTCCCATATCGGCTCGCCGGCCAGCGGACGGAAGGCTTCGGTGCCGAGCTTCCACGCGAAGACGAAGAGCAGCACGCCGCGCATCGGCCAGACGAGGACGAGCAGACCGAGAGCGCACTCGAACCATCCCGCCAGCGGTGTGAGCGGATGGGCCGCGAGGGTGGCCGGGCTGATGCCGACGGCCGCGGCGTAGGCCGTCCAGTCCTTGTGCATGGCGAAGTCGAACCCGCCGTGGCCGATCAGCAGCAACGCCGTCGTCACACGTAGAATCGACCCGATCGCCGAGGCCCGCGCGACGGTGAGCGTGGGCATCGGCCGGGCAGAGAACCAGTCCGTCAGCGATCGGCCGGCGCCGAGCAGGCAGAGGAAAGCCAGCGGCACGCCGTAGTTGCCGGCGCGCTCGAGGAGCTCCCATATCCCTTGCCCGGCGAGCGGGCGCAGGCACGCGGTCTGAAATCCCCAGAACGCCATGTACAGGATGACGGCGCGAACGGGCTGGATCAGCGTGAGGACGCCGATCGAGATGTCAACTGCGCCGACCAAGGGCATGAGCTTCCACGCCCACGCCTCCGGGATCCCGAAGATCGCGAAGTAGGGCAGCCACGCGGCCTTGGTGATGACGCCGAAGGCTCCGTGACCGATGAAGCAGGCGGCGACGGCGACGCGAAGGATCCAGTGCAGCGTCGCGGAGGTCGAGGCCACCGACGCGATCCCACCAGCCGAAGAGCCGCGGGCGCCGACCGGAGACTCGGCGACGCGCCACCGGTCGGCACCCATGGCCTTACTTCCGAACCGGCTGGAGGTAGAGCGTCGCCGCCTCGCTGACCGACCTTTCGCCCGAGAGCCAGCCCATCCTCGCAGGCGCTACGGAAATGGATCCCGGCATAGACCCGGGAGTCGGCGCTCTCGCGCGCCGCCTGAGAAAAGCTCGTGAACGATCGCGTGATCCCTTCGAAGGGCTTGCCGCTCGTGACCGTGAAGTTGACCTGATCGCCGCCCAGGGCAGTCGCGAGGGCCACGGCGGCCGCCGCGCTGAAGGTGCTTTGGGTCGACGGATAGTCCGAGACGGCAGGCGTGTTCTGATGACTGTCCCAGCGTCGGGTCGCCGACGGTCGCGTCGTTGCCGTCGTTGTCACCCTCGCGAATGGCGGTGACGGGGCGCCAGGAATCGTACACGTAGCGGATCTTCCAGCCCGCGATGTAGGCGTCCGCCATCGCCATGTTCATCAGAGCCAGAACGCGGGCGCTGTCCCTGGCGTCGAGACCGCGCGTCGTGGCGACCGTGCGCGCGATCGTGTTCCAGGCGCCCGGCCCCTCGAACCAGAAGCGCGCGATCTGAGTCTGGTCGTCGGTGCGGGCCGTGCTGACCTTGCCGCCGACGCTCTTCACCTCGTTGTAGTCGCGCGCGTAGGTCGCGCTCGTCAACGCCGGCGGCCCGGGAAGCCAGAACTGCGAGGCCGACAGCAAGGTGAACGGCGTGACGTTCGCCCAGCCCGGAACCGACGAGGGCAGGTAGCCGCGAGCCAGGTCCGCGTTGGCGATGGGCGGGTTGGGCGGGACGGGATTCGGATGCGGGCGCCACTTGCCGGCACCCATGCCGGGCGTGTAGGGCGCGTCGCGGGTGGCGCCGTCGTCCTTGCGAAGCGCCAGGATCGCCGCGCCGGCGGCGCGGCCGATCGCCGACGCCCTTGTTTCGGGCGGGACCGTCGGTGACGCGGGCGATCGATGCGGCATAGGCCTGGTCGACCAGGGCGAGCGTCGCGACCTTCTGAGCGGGCGTGCCGTAGCTCCCGACCACGCCGACGAGCACCGTGTGCGCGGCGGCCGCGATCGCGGCATCGGGCGACGCGGCGGGGTCTCCGGGTCCCTCGAAATAGTAGGCGTCGTAGCGGCGACTGATCGCGTTCAGCGCGTCGTGCACCGCCACCTGCACCATGGCCAGCGTGCGTGTCGCCACGACGCTGGCCTGGCCGTTCGCTTCGATGGCCTTCATGGTCGTCTCGTTCCACTGAACGACCTCGTTGGCGGCGGCCGGGAGCGTCCATGAAGCCACAGTCAGGCACAGGATCAGCGAGGACTCGAAAGTCCTTCACCATTGAGCGATCCTCCTTACTCGGCCGGGACGGGTTTGAATGCCACGTCTCTGCGTTCGATCTCGCTGGGGCTGCTGCATCACCTCCAAGGGATTCGGCTCGGTCCGTTCTCGCTCGATGCTCACCTCGTGCCAAACGATCGAACGCATGCTGCTCGCAGGTTTGGGCGGAGCTCTGGCGGCCCGACACGGCCTTCTGCCCGAGGCAATCGGGCAGGCTTCCACCGTGCTATCGTGGCCTCGCGGAGGAGGCCATGGACCGAACGCTGATCGCCAACACGACGATTCTCGACGGCAGTGGCGCCGCGCCGTTTCCCGGTGACGTGCTGGTCGAGGGCCAGCGCATCGCGGCCGTCCAGCGGGGCGGAGGGCTGCCGCGGCACGACGCGCGCGTGATCGACGGCGCCGGCGCGACCGTGATGCCCGGCCTCATCGAGCCGCACGGCCACGTCAGCTATCCCGACGCGCGCCTCGAACTCGGCCTTCACGAGCCTTCCGCCGGAAGAGCACGTCCTGATCACGATGCGCAACGCCAAGACCATGCTCGATTGCGGCTACACGAGCGTGCTGTCGGGCGCGTCGGCCAAGCCGCGACTCGACGTCGTGATCCGGAACGAGATCAACGCCGGGCGTATCCCCGGTCCGCGCTATCTCGCGAACGGCCCCGAGATCACCGTGACGGGCGGGCTCGGCGACGAGAACGAGCTGCACCTGCCGCATCTGGAGACGCCGACGTTCGCCTGGGTCGCCGACGGGCCCGACGAAGTGCGGAAGATCTGCCGCCTGCTCGTGCGCGAGGGGACGGATCTCTTCAAGCTCAACGTGTCGGGCCACGCGGGGCCGACCGACAGCCGGACCGACCGCGCGGTGATGACCGACGCCGAGGTCGCGGCGGCGATGGAGATCGCACGGGCGTGCGGTGTGCGCGTGTGCGCCCATGCCCGCAGCGCCGACTCGGTGAAGATGTGCCTCCGGCACGGTCTCGGCATCATCTACCACGCCAACTTCGCCGACGAGGAGGCGCTCGACCAGCTCGAGGCCAACCGCGACTGGTGCTACGTCGTTCCGGCGTTGGCGCTCACGTACCAGGCGTGCTACGCGGGCAGCGACTGGGGCTTCACGCCCGAGATGGTCCGCACGCGCGGGCTGCTGCGGCAGCTGGAAGTCTCCGTCGAGACGATGGGCCGGATGCGCAAGCGCGGGATCCGTGTCCTGCCCGGCGGCGACTACGGCTTCGCGTGGAACCCGCACGGGACCTACGCGCGCGATCTCCTGCTCTTCGTCGACGTGCTCGGCTTCACGCCGATGGAGACGCTCGTCGCGGCGACGAAGCTCGGCGGCGAGATCATGGGGCGCCCGAACGAGCTCGGCCAGATCAAGCCGGGCTTCCTGGCCGACCTGCTGCTGGTCGACGGCGATCCGCTCGCCGACATCAAGCGGCTGCAGAACCGCGATGCCCTGCTCGTGATCATGAAGGACGGCCAGCTGCACAAGTCGCCGTGACCGCGTCGTGAAGCGAAGCACCGACCGGATCCTCACGACCCATACCGGCTCTCTCCCGCGGCCCAAAGACCTGCTGCGGCTGTTGCAAGATCACGAGGAAGGGCGGTTGAGCGCCGAGACCAGGCTCCCCAGCCGCACCCGCGCGGCGGTGCTCGACATCGTGAAGAAGCAGCGCGAGACCGGGCTGTCGGTCGTCAACGACGGCGAGCAGGGACGGGCCGACTACACCATCTACGTCAAGGATCGGCTGACCGGCTTCGCCGGCGAGAGCTCCACCTGGCCGAATCCCGACGCCGAGGAGTTCCCGGAGTGGACCGAGATGGCGCGCCAGTTCGCGCCGCCGTTCCAGAAGCGGCCGGCGTGCACCGGGCCCGTCGCGTGGAAGGACTGGCCGGCGGTGGAGCGGGACATCCAGAATCTCAAGGACGCCGCCGCGGCCTCGGGCGCCGACGAGGTCTTCATGACCTCGCCGTCGCCCGGCCAGATCGGGCGATTCCTCCAGAACCGGTACTACCCGAGCGACGAGAAGTACCTCTACACCCTGGCCGACGTGATGAAGCGCGAGTACAAGGCCGTCGTCGACGCGGGCTTCATCTTGCAGATCGACTGCCCCGACCTGGCGCTGGGCCGGCACACGCAGTTCTCGCACCTGACCCTGCGCGAGTTCCGCGACATCGCCGCGATGCACGTCGAGGTCTTGAACGCTGCCGTCGCGGAGCTTCCGGCCGACCGGATGCGCATCCACGTCTGCTGGGCCAGCACCGGCGGCCCGCATCATCGCGACGTGCCGCTCAGGGACATCGTCGACGTGGTCGTCAAGGCGCGGCCCGTCGGACTGGTGATCGCCGGCGCCAACCCGCGTCACGAGCACGAGTGGAAGGTGTGGAAGGACGTGAAGCTCCCGGCCGGCAAGGTGCTCGTCGCGGGCGTGATCGACTCGACCACGAACTTCATCGAGCATCCCGAGCTGGTCGCCGAGCGGATCGAGCGCTACGCGAGCGTCGTCGGCCGCGAGAACGTCATCGCCGGCGTCGATTGCGGATTCGGCACCTTCGCCGGCCGGGTCCAGGTCGACACGAACATCGTCTGGCACAAGCTCCGCGCGCTCGTCGAGGGCGCGGGCCTGGCCTCGCGCGCGCTCTGGTAGGCGTCAGCCCTGCTGTGGTCCGCGCGGCCCGCCCCGGCCCGAGCAGGATCAACGCCGCGCTGATCGCCTGAAGCGCGGCACACGCACCGAGGGCCGCCTCGTACGCGCCCGCCCAGTCCCGCACGACGCCCACGCAGGGTGGGGCCGAAGGCGAACGTCAGCTGATTGATCCCGACCACGAGGCCGACGAGCCCGCTGAAGTGCTCGCGCGGCCACTCGACGGCGAGAATCAGCCCCGGCAACGTCGTGAGGTTTCCGACGCCGAGGCCGAAGAGCGCGCAGCCCGCGTAGACACCGGCCGCCGACGGCACGTGCGCGAGCAGCGCCACGCCCGCGAGCTGGATCATCAGGGTCACGCAGGCGACGACGCGCCGATTGACCCTGTCCACCACGAAGCCCGTCGCCAGGCGCCCGATCAGAGCCGCCGCCGTCGTCGCGCTGACGGCGCGTGCGGCCCCGCCCGCGCCGAGCGCCGGCGTCGTCAGCGCGACGAGATGCGTGAGCACGCCGACCTGCGCCGCGAGACCGAGAGCGAAAGGCGCCGAGACGCTCCAGAAGCGCCACGTGCGAAGCGCGTCGCTGCGCCAGCGCCGGTCGCCGCCGTCCCCGCCCGGGCGGGAGCCGCGCGTGGCGCGTCCCCGTCGGGTCCGGTGCCGACCGCGTCGGGCCCGCGCCGCATGACGGCCGCGGCGAGCGCCAGCAGCACCGCGAGCTGCGCAAGGGCGGCGGCCCTGAGGCGCCTGCGCGAAGCCGAGCCGCCCGACCAGCTCGAGCAGCGCGGGCGCGACGATCACGCCCCCGAGCGTGGCCCCGTTGAAGGCGAGGCTGACCGCGAGCCCCGGCGGCGCTGGAACCATGGAGCGAGGACGATGTTGATCGCCGCGCCGCTCATCGCGCCCCAGCCGACGGACATCACGAGAAAGACCGGATAGAGATGCCACGGCCGGCCGACGAGCCCGAGCATCGCGACGCCGGCCGCCATCGCGACGGCGCCGCCCGCCACGACGACCCTCGCCCCGAAGCGCTCGTACACGCCGGCGATCGCCGCGGTCAGGAGCGCGCCGGCCACGTAGTACACGGTGACCGGCGCCGAGACCGCCGACGCCGACCATCCGTAGAGCTGCTGGAGCATCGCGACGTAGACCGCGATCCCGTAGAAGCCGAGACCGAAGCTGAAGAGCGCCATCACGAAGGTCGCGGCCACCACGTTCCAGCCGTAGAAATATCGCGCACTCATCCTGATCCGACGCTATCGGCTCCGCGCTCGGCTGTCTCGCCGTTTTCGGACGTGATCGTCCGCCGCTCGGCTCGCAGCGCGACTGCGTGCTACGCTTCGCGAGGTGCGGAACGGGGCCGTGCTCGACCCGAAGATCTGCGACCGCGCGCGCATCGCGCGGGACCCGCGCTTCGACGGCGCGTTCTATACCGGCGTGAGAACGACGCGGATCTACTGCCGGCCCGTCTGCCCGGTGAAGCCCGCCCAGTCGAGGAACGTCGTCTTCTTCCCGACCGCGGCCGCGGCCGAGCGCGCGGGCTTTCGCCCGTGCCTGCGCTGCCGGCCGGAGTCGGCGCCGGGCACGCCGGCCTGGCGGGGGCGGCCGCGACGGTGTCGCGCGCGCTCCGGCTCATCGAGCAGGGATTTCTCGACGGCGACGCGCGCGTCGAGGACCTCGCGGACGCCCTCGGGATGACCGCGCGTCATCTCCGCCGATTGTTCCTGCGCCACGCCGGCGCCTCGCCGACCGCGGTCGCGACGACCCGGCGCGTGCAGCGCGCGAAGGCCCTGGTCGACGACACGCGGATGCCGATGTCCGCGATCGCCTTCGCGTCCGGGTTTGCCAGCATCCGGCGGTTCAACGCGGCGTTTCGTTCCGTCTACCGCCGCGCGCCCAGCGCCGTTCGCCGCGCGCGCTCGAGGCGTACCGTTGCCGAGCCGCGAGTGTCGTGGCAATCTTCCGCCGGGAGGAGCCGACCATGGCAAAGGGCACCTTGATCGCGGCGATGAACATCGGGCAGGCGGCCGAGGACGAGTTCCAGGACTGGTACGACACAGAGCATCTGCCGGAGCGGCAGCGCGTTCCGGGCTTCCTCGTGTGCGACCGCTGGATCGGCGTGAGCGACCGCAAGATCTCGGTCGCGACCTACGACCTCGAGAACATCGAGGTGCTCGCGAGCCCGGCCTATCTGGCGATCGGCGGGGCGAACCTGTCGCCGTGGTCGAAGCGGGTCACCAGCCGGGTCGAGCGCCTGATGCGCTTCGAGGGCGATCAGATCCTGCCGGGCGACCAGCTGCCGCCGGCCGGCGCGGGCGGGTTGCTGCTCAACGCCATGAACATCGCGCCGGAGCACGAAGCCGAGTTCAACGAGTGGTACGACAAGGAGCACATCCCGGCGCTCGCCGCCGTGCCCGGCGTTCTCGGCGCCCGCCGCTTCCGCGGCACCGGGCAACCGCAAGTACGTGGCGCTCTACCACCTGGCGACGCCCGAGGTGCAGGAGTCGGCCGAGTGGAAGCAGGCGCGCCAGAGCGACTGGACGAGCCGGCTGCAGCCACATTTCCGCGATCACCTGCGCCTGGTCTGCCGGCGCTACGTGCGCGGCGCCTAGCGCGCCGACGATTCGCGAGGGGAGTGAGCCATGATTCTCGAGCGCTTCAAGGTTCCGGTGAAGGATCAGGTCTTCGTCACCGGAGGCGGCGCTGCGTCGCACGCGTGACGCAGATCTTCGAAAAGCTCGGTCTGACGCCGGAGGACGCCGCGGAGGGCGCGGACGTGCTCACGATGACGGACCTCCGCGGCGTCGAGACGCACGGCGTGTCGAACATGCTGCGCGCCTACGTGCGCGACTACAAGGCCGGCAAGCTCGATCCGCGTCCGGGCTGGCGCATCGCGCGCGAGTCACCGGGCACGGCGGTGATCGACGCCGAGCGGCGGCTCGGGCATCATGGTCGGCCCCAAGGCGATGCGGCTGGCGATCGAGAAGGCGCGGCGCGTCGGCGTCGGCGTGGTGACCGTGTTCAACAGCGGCCACTTCGGCGCGATCGGCCACTACGCGATGCAGGCCGCCGAGCAGGAGCATGGTCGGCGTGTGCTTCACCGGCGCCGGGCTCAGCGTGGTGCCGACGTTCGCCGCGAAGCCGCTGCTCGGCACGAACCCGATCGCGCTCGCGGCCCCGGCGCGGCACGAGGCGCCGATGCTCTTCGACGCCGCGACCTCCGCGATCGCCGGCAACAAGATCCGGCTGGCCATGCGCGTCGGCTCGCCGCTCCTGCCGGGCTGGGTGACGGACAAGGAAGGCATTCCGATCATGGAGGAGAAGCCCGTCTTCGACCGCGACGAGTATCACCAGGCGCCGCTCGGCGGCACGCGCGAGCAGGGCTCCCACAAGGGCTACGGCTTCGCGCTGATGGCCGAGGTCCTGTCGACCGTGCTCGCCGGGCGCCCTGCCCACGATGCTCGCGCGCCGGCAGCGGCTCGAAGAATCACTTCGCCGCCTACAACATCGAGGCCTTCACCGACCTCGAGCAGTTCAAGGACACGATGGACGAGCATGCTCAAGACGCTGAGAACCGCCACGCCGGCCCCGGGTCAGGAGCGCGTCCTCTATCCAGGGCTCTCCGAGGCCGAAGAGATCCAGCACCGCCGCGCCCACGGCATCCCGCTCCACAAAGGAAGTCATCCAGTGGTTCGGCGTCTGCACTGGGCGAGATGGGTTTCGAGCCGCTCACGACGATTCGCTAATCCTCAGGTCGTCGCGCCGCGCTGCCGCAGCAGCTCGGCGATCTGGGGCTGGCCGCAGAACTCGGCCCAGCCGAGGGCGGTCCCCTCGTACTTGTCGTCCCGGATGTTGGGATCGGCGCCGGCATCGAGCAGCATGCCGCGTGAGCTCGATCGCGCCGTTCGGCAGCTCGGTGGTGACGTGGAGCGCGGTGTGATTGCAGTCCCATAGCACGCGCTTGGCGTTCACGTCGACGCCGCGCTCGATGAAGCCATCGCACGCCCTCGGCGTTCCGCTGCGCCACCAGCAGATGCAGGACCACGGTGTCGCGCCCGTCGGGCCCGATGCGCGCGGGATCTTCGGCGAGGCAGGCGCTCCGCAAGATCGTAGCGGCCGAGCGTCACCGCCGCGAGCAGATCGAACGTCGCGCCCGCGTCCTGAAGCAGCGCGAGGACGCTCGGATCGCGCTTTCTCCGTCGGCGGCGACGGTGAGCGCCGTTCGCCCCGCGTCACGTCGGTCGCGTGCACGTCGCGCCCGAGCTCGAGCGAGGAGTCGCACGATCGCCGGGCGATTCATCGCCGCCGCGTGATGCAGCGGTGTGCGGCCGTGCTCGTTGCGGCTCATGCGGGCCGACAGGATCGACGGGACGCTCCGGACGAAGGCGCGCACGTCGTCGGCGCGGCCCAGCGCGATGGCCGGACCAGATGTTGAGGCGCGCACCGGCGCGCAGCAGGATACTCGGCGACGTCCTCGCGAACGCCGCGCAGGCACGTCGCCCAGCCGAGTACCTCAGCGATGATGGTCGTCGCCCTCTCCGACGACGTCCGGAGCCCGCCTCGACCAGCATCGCGACGATCGCCAGATCGGCCTCGGCGGCCGCGAAGTGCAGGGCGATAGGCGTTGTCGCCGAAGTCGCGAATGCCGACGTCCGCGCCGTGCTCCAGCAGGACGCGGACGCACTCGAGCCGATTTCTCCACGCCGCCTTGTGCAGCGCGGTCTGCTGCTCCCAGGTCACGCCGGGCGCGTCGATCAGATCCGGATGCGCGTCGAGCAGACGGTGAAGCTCGTCGGCCCGCCCTCGGCCGCCGCCTCCTGGATGGCCCGGACGGCGCAGCTTGCACCTCGTCGTGCCGCTCGTCGCGCTCCTGGTGCTGCGCGCATGAACAGCTCCGAGGTCGGTGTGGCCCAGAGTTTTGGCGATCTGGTGGATGGTCCGGCCCGTCGCGTCGGTCGCGCCGGGGTTGAAGCCGCCATCGAGGCGCGCGACGGATCGGTGTCGACGTCGCCCGCGTGCGCGGCGGCGAAGACGCGCTCGCGATCGCTGCTCGTCGACCGCGGCCTTGAGCCGCCGCCAGCTGGCGAAGCCGTACTCGCGCGCGATCGCTAGCTGTGCCGCGGCAAGCCGGGCGCCGGGATCCTGCGCCGTGCATCGTCTTCAGACGCTGCTTGGCTTCGCTGCGGAGGTGCTCGAGGTTGGCGCGGGGACGGAAGCGACTGGAGTGCTCATGACGAACCTTCCTTCCTTCGCAGGGCAAGGCCCTGCGTTGCAGCCCGGCGTCCGCGAGCTTCGGGCAGGAAGTCAGGTTATGTGTGCGTCTGACTGACGAACGAGTGGGCTGAGCCCTTTACGCGGACCGTCGGCCCCTCGATCGGGCCGATGCAAAGGATATCGCGAAGATCCGGTAGTCGCGCGAGCCGCGCCGCGCGGATGTATGGGCGCCGGCCCGGCGAGGGCACCATACATCGTGTCGCCCGACGCGAACACCCGGATGTATCGGGAATTGACGGCGGCGGTGCGCGCGGGCGACCCTCGTCCCGCACGACAGAGCGAGAGAGACCATGATGACGACGAAAGATCTGGACGCGTTCTTCGAGGTCCGGCTGGAACGGTCACGACGTCGACCTGCTTGATGACCTTCATGTCCGACGACTGCGTCTTCGAGAGCATCGCGGGCCCCGAGGCGCTGCGGCACGCGCCACGTCGGGCGCCCGAGCGCGTGCGCAGGCGTTCTCGAGCGTGTTCGCGGCGTTTCCGGACGCCCGCTTCGGCGCGGCGCGCCACTTCGTCTCGGGCGACCGGGGCCTGTCGGAGTGGGTTTTCACGGGCACCAACGGGCGACGGCCGGAAGGTCGAGGTCAACGGCTGCGACGTGTTCACGTTCCGCAGCGGCAAGATCGCCCGTGAAGAGCTCGTTCTTCAAGAACCGGACGGCATCGCGACGATTCGGTGACGGCCGCCCGCGGATTCGCGCTCGCCATGGCTTCCGGCGTGGTTCATGCTAACGTCTGGCGCCATGGCCACCGAAGATCACGCCAGCCGTTCGGTCCGGAGCTGGCCCCGAGCCGGAAAGCTCGAGGTCGGGCTCAACCACGGAAACTTCCTGCTTGGTCACACCTGGTTCGTCGGCGACCGATCCCCGCGGCGTCGCGTCCGATGTGGCTCGCGAGCTCGGCCGGAGGGTCGGCGTGCCCGTCGAGTTCATCAAGTTCGAGACCGCGGGCAAGCTGGGCGACGGCGTCGAAGACCGGCGCGTGGGACGTCGCGTTCCTCGGCGCGGAGCCGCAGCGTGCACGCCGAGATCGCGTTCACGGCCGCCTACCTCGAGATCCCGTCGACCTATCTCGTGCCCGGCCGGGTCTGCCGATCCGGTCCGTCGACGGAGGTCGACCGCGAGGGCGTGCGGATCGCCGTGGCCGACCAGAGCGCCTACGGTCTCTATCTCGCGCCGGACGATCAAGCACGCGAAGCTGGTGATGACGAAGGGCCTCGACTTCCTCGTTCGAGGTGTTCGTGTCCCAGAAGCTCGAGGCGCTGGCCGGCCTCAGCCGGGCTCCTGACCGACGTCCAGAAACTCCCGGGCGCCCGGATGCTCGACGGGACAGTTCACGGCGGTCCAGCGAGGCGATCGGCACGCCGAAGAACCGCGAGGCTTCCGCGAGGTTCCTGCGCGCGTTCGTCGAGGAAGTGAAGGCCTCGGCCTGGTGGCCGAGGCGATCTCTCGGAACGGCGCCCAGGGTGTCACCGTCGCTCCGCCCGCTCCGGCCCAGTAGTACGCGACTCTGCCGGGAGCGGGGCAGCGGTAGAGGTATCATCAACCGGATGTCCTCCTACGTCCTGACCGCTTTCGCCTCTGGGCCTGACCCTCCTGCTGAGCGGCTGCCAGGGCCAGGGCTCGGTCGGCGCCGAGGAGCAAAAGCCCAAGCCCGGCGGGCCACCGCCGCGCGAGGTCAAGGTGACGCCGGCCGCCGAGCGGACGATCGCGCGGACGGTCACCGGCGACCGGAACCCTGGCGGCTGACGACCAGGTCGTGCTCGGCACCAAGGTCGCCGGGCGTCTCGCCGAGATCACGGTCGACCTCGGCACCCGCGTGAAGAAGGGCCAGGTCATCGGCAAGCTCGACCAGAGCGATTTCAAGTTCCGCGTCGAGCAGGCGGAGGCCGTCGCTGCAACAGGCGCGCGTCCGCCTCGGGCTTTCGGCCACGGGCAGCGACGAGCGCGTCGATCCCGAGCAGACGGCGATCGTCCGCCAGGCCCGCGCGATGCTGGACGACGCGCGGCTCACGCGCGACCGCAGCATCAAGCTCATGCAGCAGGAGCTGATCGCCCGCGCCCAGCTCGACTCCGTCGGAGGCCAGCCTGCAGGTGGCCGAGGGCGCTACCAGGACGCGCTCGAGGAGGTCCGCAACCGCCAGGCGCGTGATCGCGCAGCGGCGCTCCGAGCTCGATCTGGCGCGGCAGCAGCTGACCGACACCGTGATCCTGTCGCCGCTCGACGGCGTCGTGAGCCTCAAGCAGGCGTCGGTGGGCGAGTACCTGGCCGGCGGGCACGCCGATCGCGACGATGGTGCGCGTGCACCCGCTGCGGCTGCGCGTGCCGGTCCCCGAGCGCGAGGGCGCTGGCGTGCGCGCCGGGCACGCGGTGACGCTTGACGGTCGAAGGCGATCCCACCGTCTATCGCGGCCGCGTCGTTCGCCTGTCGCCGATCGTGCAGGAGCAGAACCGCACGCTTGATGGTGGAGGCGGAGGTGCCGAACGAGCGCGGATTCCTGCGGCCCGGCTCCTTCGCGCGGGTCGACATCATGACCGAGGTGAGCCAGCCGGTGGTGACGCGTGCCCGCCAGCGCGGTCATCGTCTTCGCCGGCGTCGAGAAGGTGCTGCGTCGTCCGCCAGGGCAAGACCGCGGAGGTCCGCGTGACGACCGGTCGCCGTCTCGGCGAGGACGTCGAGATCGTCGACGGCCTCAAGCGCGGCGACGCCGTGGTCAGCCCGCCGGGCAACCTCGTCGGCGGCCAGCCCGTCACCGTGGTCCCCTAGGCCGCCATGCAAAAACTCGCCGAGGTCTGCATCAAGCGCCCGGTGTTCGCGACCATGCTGGTCATGGCGTTCGTGGTCGTGGGCGCGGCCAGCTGGTTCCGGCTGGGCGTCGACCGCTTCCCGGCCGTCGACCTGCCGACCGTCAACGTGCGCGTCGAGCTGCCGGGCGCCTCCACCGAGGAGGTGGAGACCCAGGTCGCGCAGAAGCTCGAGGAGCAGATCAACACGATCCAGGGGATCCAGGAGCTGCGCTCGATCTCCGGGCCCGGCACCGTCGATCGTCATCGTCACGTTCAACCTGAACCGCCAGATCGACGTGGCCGCCCAGGACGTGCGCGACAAGGTCGCCATCGCCATCCGCAACCTGCCGCGCGAGATCCTGCCGCCGGTCGTCTCGAAGTTCGACAACGACCAGGCGCCGGTGGTCACGATCGCGCTCTCCGGCGAGCGCTCGCTCCGCGAGCTGACCGAGATCGCCGACAAGATCGTGCGCCCGCAGCTCGAGCGCTCGTCCGGCGTCGGCGAGGTGCGGATCGTCGGCGGCCTGCCCCGCGCCGTCAACGTCTGGGTCGACCCCGACCGGCTGGCCGCCTACCAGATCCCGATCACCAACGTGCGCGATGCGCATCGTGCGCCAGAACGCCGACCTGCCCGGCGGCAACGTGACCGCCGGGCTCAACGAGGCGTCGCTGCGGACGATGGGCCGCATCGCCGAGCCGCGCGCCGTTCAACGACCTCGTGGTGGCCACGCTCAACGGCGTGCCCGATGCGCGTGCGCGACATCGGCTACGCCGAGGACGGCACCAAGGAGCAGCGCTCGGCGGCCCGCCTCAACGGCGTGCCCACGGTCATCATGGAGGTCCGCCGCCAGTCGGGCGAGAACACGGTGGCGGTGATCGAGGGCGTGAAGGCGAAGCTGGCGCGCCTGCGCGCGTCAGGTCCCGCCCGACGTCAAGCTCGAGGTGATCCGCGACCAGTCGCGCTACATCTACGCGGCGCTGCACGAGATCAACCTGCACCTGGTGCTCGGCTCGATCCTGGCCTCGCTGGTGGTGCTGGCGTTCATGCGCTCGTGGCGCTCGACGTTCATCGCCGCGGTGGCCATCCCGACCTCGGTCGTCTCGGCGTTCGGCATGATGTGGGCGCTGAACTTCACGCTGAACAGCGTGACGATGCTGCGCCCTGGTGCTGATGGTCGGCATCGTCATCGACGACGCCATCGTCGTCCTCGAGAACGTGTTCCGCTTCGTCGAGGAAAAGAAGATGCGGCCGTTCGAGGCCGCGCGCGAGGCGACCGCCGACATCGGGCTGGCCGTCATGGCGACGACGTTCTCGCTGGTCGTCATCTTCGTGCCGGTCTCGTTCATGTCCTCGATCTCCGGGCGGTTCCTCTACCAGTTCGGTCTCACCGCCGCGGTGTCGGTGCTGGTCAGCCTGCTCGTGTCGTTCTCGCTGACGCCGATGATGTGCGCGCGCCTGCCCGGACGGAAGACGCGGCGAGCGGCCACGCCGCCGAGGGCGCGCACGCCGGCTCGCGCGGCGGCTTCTACGCCTGGATCGACCGCGCCTACACCTGGAGCCTGGCGCTGTCCATGCGCCATCGCTGGGTCATCGTCGATCGTCAGCGTGCTCACCTGGCCGTCGGCGGTGCCGATCTATCGCCAGGTCAAGCAGGAGTACATCCCGAGCGACGTCGACGAGTCGGAGTTCGAGGTGCTGGTCTTCGGTCCCGAGAACATGAGCCTGGCCGCGATGGACGAGGCGATGCAAGCGCTGGCCAAGGAGGCGCGCGAGACGAAGGGCGTGGCGCTGACGCTGGCGTCGGGCGGCGGGAGCTTCCTGAGCAAGGTGAACCAGGGCTACATGTACGTGCGCACCGTGTCCCACGAGGAGCGCACGCTGACGCCCGGGCGTCTCTGGAACGGGCTGATCCACGGCCGGCCGCTGGACGCGTTCCGGGGCAACTACACGCCAGCGCGAAGTGATGATGGCCCTCCGGCAGCGCTTCCGAAAGTTCACCGACATGCGCACGCAGGTCCGCAACATCGCCGGCTTCAACATCGGCGGCGGCACGTTCGACATCGACCTGGCGCTGCGCGGGCCCGAGCTGAGAAGCTCGCCGAGTACGGCGAGGCCATCGAAGCTGAAGGCCCGCGAGCTCGGCGGCATCGTGGACGTGGACACCACGCTCGCGGCTCGACAAGCCCGAGCTCCGGGTGGCGATCGATCGCCAGCGGGCGGCCGACCTGCGCGTGGACACCCAGCAGATCGCCACCGCGCTGCGCCTCATGGTGGGCGGCGACGACCAGGTCTCGCGCTTCCACGATCCGGTCGTCAACGACGACTACGACGTGCAGATCCGCCTGATGCCCCAGTTCCGCGGCAACCTGAGCACGATCTAGCGGCTCTACGTCTCGCGCGACACGACCTCGACCAACGCGGCGACCGGCGCGCCGGCCCAGGTCAACCTGGCGCCGGGCGGCGGCCTCGTGCGGCTCGACAACGTCGTGAAGATCGAGCCGGACGGCCACCGCCTCGCGCATCGACCGCACCGACCGCGCAGCGCGAGACGCGCGCTGCGGGCCGGCATCGCGCCGGGCTACGGTCAGGCCGACCGCATCGAGGCGCTGAAGAAGGCCGTGGCCGGCGATGAACCTGCCGGTCGGCCTACCAGACGTTCGTCACCGGCAAGGCCAAGGAGATGGAGAAGACCTTCACCGAGTTCCTGTGGGTCTTCCTGCTCTCGGTGGTCTTCATGTACATGATCCTGGCCTCGCAGTTCGAGAGCCTGATCCATCCGCTGACGATCTTGCTGTCGCTGCCGCTCTCGGTGCCGTTCGCGCTGTTCTCGCTCTGGTACACGGGCAACACGCTCAACCTCTACTCCGCGCTCGGCATCCTGGTCCTGTTCGGCGTCGTGAAGAAGAACGCCATCCTGCAGATCGACCACATGAACAGCCTGCGCGCCCACGGCATGGACCGCGGCGGCGGCCATCATGCAGGGCAACCGCGATCGGCTCCGGCCCATCTTGATGACGACGCTGGCCCTGGTGGCGGGCATGCTGCCGCTGTGGGTGGGGACCGGGCCGGGCTCCGAGGAGCGCCGCGCCATCGCCGTCGTCGTCATCGGCGGCCAGACGCTCTGCCTGCTGCTGACGCTCCTGGTGACGCCGGTCGCCTATTCGCTCTTCGAGGACGCCGCGCAGGCGCTCCGGCTGTCGACGCCCTCGCTGGCGCCGTGGCGCCGGCAGGCGCGGCAGGGCGAGCGGCGCGCCTGGCGCCATCGGCTGCGCCGCGCCTGGCGCCGCACGCCGCCCGCGAATCTCCGGGCGGCGTCGACGACTGAGCGCCGCGCCGTCGCGACCGTCGATCGCACAGGCTCGTTGCGCGCCCATCGGTTTCACGCTGATACGGTGACGCTCTACGGCGGTCGTCTCCGCGTTCTAGCAGTCGCATGGCGGCGCCACCGGTTTCCGACAGTGACGGGGAGTGACGAGATGAAACGACCGCCGATCGTGATCGTCGGCGCTTCGCTGGCCGGAGGGACTGCGGCCGTCACCCTTCGTGAAGAAGGATTCGACGGCGACATCGTCCTGATCGGCGCCGAGTCCCAGCTGCCCTACAACCGGCCGCCGCTTGTCGAAGGGCTATCTCCGCCAGTCGAGGACCGCTTCGAGGACCAGCTGGTCAAGCCCGCGAGCTACTACGCCGAGCAGCGCATCGAGCTCAAGCTCGGCGTGCGCGCGACGGCGATCGACGCCGAGCAGAAGCTCGTCGAGCTCGAGGGCGGCGAGCGCGTCGCCTACGACCGGCTTGCTGGTGGCGACCGGCGGGCGCAACCGGACGCTTGACAGTGCCCGGCGCGGATCTGGCCGGCGTCTTCCAGCTCCGCACGGTCGAGGACTGCGATCGCATCCGCGCCGCCGTCCAGCTCCGGCCGCCGCGCGGTCGTGATGGGGTTCGGCTTCATCGGCTCCGAGGTGTCGGCGTCGCTTGCGCCAGCTCGGCGTCGAGGTGGTCGCCGATCGAGGGCTCCCGCGTGCCGCTGGCGCGCGTCCTCGGCGACGAGGTCGGGCAGCGTGCTCGCCGGCGATCCATCGCGACAAGGGGGTCGAGCTGATCACCGAGGATTCGGTGGACGCGTTCGAAGGCGCCGGCCGATGTCGAGCGGGTGCGCACCAAGAAGGGCCGAGTCTTCGAGTGCGACCTGGTCGTGGCCGGGATCGGCATCGTGCCCAACAGCGAGCTGCTGGCGGCGGCCGGCGCGCAGGTCGACAACGGCGTGCTCGTGGACGCGCGATTGCCGGACGTCGCTGCCGGACGTGTTCGCGGCCGGCGACGTGACGAACCACTTGCATCCGATCTTCGGCCGCCTGCGCGTGGAGCACTGGAACAACGGCTATCAGCAGGGGCGCGCCGCGGCCCGATCGCTGCTCGGCCGCGAGCGAGCCCTACGACTACATCCACTCGTTCTGGTCGGATCAGTACGAGCACGTGATCGAGTACGTGGGCTTCGCCGGCGAGCTGGGACCGGCTCGTGTTCCGCGGCCGGCCCGGACAGCCGCAAGTTCCTCGGCTTCTATCTGAAGGACGGTGTCGTGCGCGCCGCGGTCGGCCTCGATCGCGGCGGCGATCCTGAGGACCCCAAGGGTCGACAGCGAGCTGAAGGCGGCCGTCGACATGGTGCGCACCGCGCGCCTCGATCGATCCCAGCAAGCTCGCCGACGAGAGCCTCGACCTGCGCTCCCTGTCCGGCGCGCGCCAGCGCCTGAGCTCGAGAAGAACTCCAGCATCCGGCGGTTGACCTCGGTCGAGTTCTCGTACGCCGACCAGTGGCCGGCCGCGGGAATCCGGTGGACGTCGAGCGTGCCGACGGCGCGAGCGGATCTCGCCGATCAGGAGATCCGCGGGCCGGAACGCCGAGTCGTCCCGCTCGCCCCAGAGCACGCCGGATCCGACACCGTGAGCTGGGCGAGATCGGGCAGGAGCGTGCCGCCGCCGCTCACCTTGCGGCTGTCGAAGCGCGTGCGACGGACGCCGTCGGCCTGGATGTCGACGCCTCCTCGGTGACGCTCGCCGGGTCGCCGAGCATGTTGACGAGCAGGTTGTGGCGGCAGATCTCGCGGAAGAGCCGCTCGTCGCTTCCCGGCCTCCTTGTAGCTCCGGATCGGCCGATCGCCGAACCGCCGCGACGGAAAGCCGCCGGGCGAGACCAGGCAGAGATGCGTGACGCGCGGCCCGAGCCGCCGGGCGAGGCTCGCGGCGATCGCGCCGCCGAACGAGAACCCGGCCAGCCGGAGCGGCGCATCGCCCGGGAACATCTCGACGAAGATGCGATGCACGAGGTCGAGATACGCGGCGCCGGTCGTCTCGCGGGGACGGTCGCCGAATCGCCGTACGACGGATGGTCGAGCGCGTGCACGGTGAAGCGCGCCGCGAGCGGCATCGATGTTCCGGGTCCAGTGCCGCCAGGACCCCATACCGCCGTGAAAGAGGACGAGGTCCGGGCCGCTGCCGCGTCGGACCGCCATGCGCGGCGGGTTTTCCGTCGCCTGAGGGCTCATGGTCCTCGAATCATGGCACAGATCGCGCCGGGTCTGGACTTGCCAGGGAATATCACGATAATCGGGCGGCCTCGGCGGGCTCGTCGAGCACGTCGGGGCCTGATTCGAGCTGTGCACGCGGGAAAGGGGACTCTATGCAGACTCGCACCTCACGCTCCAAGCTGACGATCGCCCTCGCGGTGGGGCGCTTACCTGTGCCGTCGCGCGCCGCCGCGCATCGCACAGAACGCCGGCAAGAGCCTCATCGGCAAGCTCGAAGGCCCGGAGGTCGTCACCGACGCCGCGAAGTTCCCCAAGACGTTCAAGGAGGCGCCGCAGCTCGCCGAGCTGGTCAAGGCGGGCAAGCTGCCGCCGGTGGCGGAGCGCATCGGCCAGGACCCGCTCGTGATCAAGCCGCTGAACGAGATCGGCAAGTACGGCGGCACGTGGCGCGCCGGCTTCACGGGCCCGGCCGACTTCTGGAACGGCTTCCGCTGCTGCTCGGGCCCGGACCATCTGATGTTCTGGGACTACACGGGCGACAAGGTCGTGCCGAACCTCGCCAAGGGCCTCGAGATGCAGGACGGCGGCGCGCGTGGCTGCGTGCACCTGCGCCGCGGCATGAAGTGGAGCGACGGCAAGCCGTTCACCGCCGACGACTTCGTGTTCTGGTTCGAGGACGTCTACCGGAACAAGGACCTCGTCCCCACGCCGTCGGCGGCCATGGCCATCAACGGCAAGCAGGGCGTGATCGAGAAGGTCGACACCTACACGGTGCGGTTCAAGTTCCCGAGCCGTACTTCATGTTGCCCGACGTGCTCGCCGGCTCCACCGACCTCGGCCGGGCAGTGGGGCGCTACCGCGGCATGGGCGGCTTCGCGCCCGCCCACTACCTGAAGCAGTTCCATCCGAAGTACGCCAGCGCAGGCCGAGCTGGACAAGAAGGCCAAGGACGCGAAGTTCGACTAGCTGGGTCCGGATGTTCCACGTTCGAAGAACGACTGGGCGCTCAACCCGGAGCTGCCGGTGCTCTCGCCGTGGAAGACGGTCACGCCGATCAACACGCCGACGTGGACGCTCGAGCGCAATCCCGTACAGCGTCTTCGTGGACACCGCGGGCAACCAGCTGCCCTACATCGACCAGGTCGTGCTGACGCTGGCCGAGAACCTCGAGGTCATCAACCTGCGCGCGATCGCCGGCGAGTACGACTACGCGTCGCGGCACATGGACCTCGGCAAGCTGCCCGTCTTCCTCGAGAACCAGCAGAGGGGCAACTACAAGGTCTACCTCGACCCGGGCGACTACTGCGACCTGATCATCAAGTTCAACCTGAACTACGACGCCGACGCGGAGATCGCGAAGTGGTTCAACACCGCCGACTTCCGGCGCGCGCTGTCGCTCGGCATCGACCGCGACCAGATCAACGAGACGTTCTGGCTCGGCACGGCCACGCCGGGCTCCGTGGTGCCGGTCGACAGCAACAAGTACAACCCGGGGCCGCAGTACCGGAAGCTCGTGGTCCACGCTCGACGTCAAGAAGGCCAACGAGATGCTCGACAAGATCGGGCTCGCCAAGAAGGACGCGGAGGGCTACCGGCTGCGCGGCGACGGCAAGGGCCGGCTGCGCATCGAGATCATGACGCTCGGCGGCCAGTTCGTGCAGTACACGCAGATCGCCGAGATGATCCGCGAGCAGTGGAAGAAGATCGGCATCGACCTCACAGGTGCAGGAGGTCGAGCGCAGCCTCGCGCATCAAGCGCACCGCCGCCAACGAGCAGCAGCTCGCGCGCCTGGAACAACGACGGCAGCGAGCACCTCTTCACCTTCCCGACCCACGTGTTCCCCTTCGACGGTCGACGACGTCGCCACCTCCGGGCCGCTCTACGCGAAGTGGTTCCAGTCCGCCGGCGCGCAGGGCAAGGAGCCCGAGCCGCGGATGAAGGAGCTGATGGAGAAGTGGAAGAAGGCGTTCGGCGTGCCCGAGAAGGAGCGGATCCAGCTCGGCAAGGACGTCTGGAAGATCGCCGCCGAGGAGGTCTTCATCATCGGCGTGGTCGGCCAGGGCCCGGCCGCCATGGGCGTGCGCGTGGTCAAGAACAACATGGGCAACATCCCGTCGCGGCATGTACAACAGCCCGGACGGCAAGACGCCGGGCATCTCGCGGCCGGCGACGTTCTACTGGAAGAACTGAGCGCCGTGAGCGCCCGGCTCGCCGCCCCGACGGCGTGAGCCGGGCGCGCCGTTCCATGCTGGCGTACATCGGCCGTCGCGCGCCTGCTCGCCGTCTTCACCGTGTGGGCGATCTCCGTCCTCGCCTTCGCGATCATCCAGCTGCCGCCCGGCGACTACGTCACGTCGTACATCGCGCAGATGGCGTCGATGGGCAGCGTCGTCAGCGACGAGGAGGCGCAGAACTCTCCGGATCCAGTACGGCCTCGGTCAGCCGATCTACGTGCAGTACTGGAAGTGGATGAAGCTGATCGCCGAGGGCAACTTCGGCATGTCGATGGAGTGGCGGCGCCCCGTCACCGAGGTGATCGGCGAGCGGCTGTGGCTGACGGTGGTGGTCGCCGTGTCCGCGCTGATCCTCACGTGGGTGCTGGCGCTGCCGATCGGCATCTATTCCGCGGTCCGCCAGTACTCGTTCGGTGACTATGCCGCCACCTTCATCGGCTTCATCGGCCTCGCCGTGCCCAACTTCCTGCTCGCCCTGGTGCTCCTCTATCTCGGCTTCACGCTGTTCAACGCCCACATCGGCGGGCTGTTCTCGCCGGAGCTGCAGGACGCGCCGTGGAGCCTCGCGCGAGTCGTGGGACCTGCTCAAGCACCTGCCGATCCCGGCGCTGATCCTCGGTCTCGCGGGAACGGCCCAGCAGATCCGGATCATGCGCGCCAATCTGCTGGACGAGCTGCGCAAGCCCTACGTGGTGACGGCGCGGTCCAAGGGTCTCACCGAGGTGCGCGTGATCTTGAAGTATCCAGTCCGGCTGGCGCTCAACCCGTTCGCGAGCACGATCGGCTACACGCTGCCGTACATCGTCTCGGGCAGCATCATCGTCTCGCTCGTCCTCGGGCTGCCCACCGTCGGGCCGCTGCTGCTCAAGGCGCTCATCTCCCAGGACATGTTCCTCGCCGGCACCATCGTGCTCCTGCTCGGGGATCATGACGGTGATCGGCACCTTGATCTCGGACATCGTGCTCGTCTGGATCGATCCGCGCATCCGGCTCGAGGACACCTGATGGCCGTCGCCGCCGACGCCGGGCCGCTACCGAGCGCACCGGACCGCGGACAAGCAGCGCATCTTCGTCGCCTCGCAGTGGCAGCTCATGTGGTGGCGGTTCCGCAAGCATCGCGTGGCCGTGGCCAGCGCTCATCGTCGTCGGCGGCTTCTATCTGGCCGTGCTGGGCGCGGACTTCCTCGCGTACGCCGATCCCAACGCGTCCGAGGCGCAGCGCTCCCTGATGCCGCCGCAGCCCGTGCACTGGTTCGACGACGGGCGGTTTCGCCCCCACGTCTACGGCCTCAAGGGCGCCCGTGACCCGAAGACGTTCAAGCGCGTCTATCAGGCCGATCCCAGCCAGAAGATCCCGGTCCGATTCTTCGCCCAGGGCTTCGAGTATCGCTTCCTCGGCCTGATTCCGATGTCGCGCCACCTGATCGGTGTCGACTCGGGACGCGACGCCTCGACAGACGATCTTTCTCCTGGGCACGGACGTGCAGGGGCGCGATCTGTGGTCGCGGCTGATGTTCGGCACGCGCATCTCGCTCACGATCGGCCTGCTCGGCGTCACGATGAGCCTCGTCCTCGGTGTGGTCCTGGGCGGGTTCTCGGGATTCTACGGCGGCGTCGCCGACACCGTGATCCAGCGGATCATCGAGATCCTCCGCTCGATCCCGACGATTCCGCTCGTGGATGGGCCTGGCGGCGGCCTTGCCGCGCGACTGGACGATCTTGCAAGTCTACTTCGCCATCACCGTCATCATCTCGCTGCTGGGATGGACGGAGCTGGCGCGGGTGATCCGCGGCCGCTTTCTCGCCCTCCGCGAAGAAGACTTCGTCGTGTCCGCGCGGCTCGTCGGCTGTAGCCAGATGCGAACCATCTTCGTGCACATGGTGCCGTCGTTCATGAGCCACATCATCGCGGCGACGACACTCGCGCTGCCCGCGATGATCATCAGCGAGACCGCGCTGAGCTTCCTGGGCCTGGGCCTGCGGCCGCCCGCGATCAGCTGGGGCGTCCTGCTGCAGCAGGCGCAGAACGTCCAGACCGTGGCGATCTCGCCGTGGCTGATGCTCCCGGCGGTGCCCGTGATCGTCGTGGTCATGGCCTTCAACTTCCTGGGCGATGGACTCGCGGGACGCGGCGGATCCCTATGGACGCTGAGCCGCCTCCTGTCCGTGCGGAATCTGAAGACGTACTTCGCGCAGGACGAGGGGCACGGTGAAGGCGGTGGACGGCGTCAGCCTCGAGATGAGTCGCGGGGGCGACGCTCGGGGTCGTCGGCGAGAGCGGGTGCGGCAAGAGCGTCACGGCGCGCTCGATCCTGCGAATCGTCGACCGCCCCGGCCGGATCGTCGAGGGCGAGATCTGGTTCCGGCGCCCCACCGCGAACGGCGGGGCGGGAGTCACGCCGTCGACCTCGCGAAGCTCGAGCCCAACAGCGCAGGAGATGCGGTCGATCCGCGGCGCCGAGATCGCGCTGATCTTCCAGGAGCCGATGTCCTCGTTCAGCCCGGTTCACAGCGTGGGCAATCAGATCATCGAGGCGATCCGTGCTCCACCAGGAGATCGACCGCCGCGGGGCGCGCGCGAAGGCGATCGAGATGCTGCGGCGGGTCGGCGTCTCGTCGCCCGAGCAGCGCGTCGACCAGCTTTCCAATCAGCTGAGCGGCGGCCTGCGCCAGCGCGCCATGATCGCGATGGCGCTCTCGTGCAGCCCGACGTCTGCTGATCGCGGACGAGCCGACGACCGCCCTGGACGTGACCACGCAGACGCAGATCCTCGAGCTGATGCGCCAGCTCCAGCAGGAAGACGGGATGGCCATCATGCTGATCACGCACGACCTGGGCGTGATCGCCGAGATGGCGACGGACGTGGCGGTCATGTACCTGGGCCGCGTCGTCGAGCAGGCGCCGGTCGACGCGATCTTCCACGCGCCCAAGCACCCGTATACCCGGGCGCTCCTCCGCTCGATTCCGCGGATGCGCGCGCGGAGCGCGCGAGCGACTCACGCCGATCGCGGGCTCGGTGCCGCATCCGTACGACCGCCCGGCGGGCTGCCCTTCCATCCGCGCTGCCCGGACTTCATGCCGGGCACCTGCGATCGGCAGACGCCGGAGCTCCGGGCGGTCGGCGACCGGCATACCGTGAGCTGCTTCCTCTACCGCATGAGCGCACGTCAAGACGCCGCTGCTGCGAGTGGCCGGGCTGCGGAAGCACTTTCCGATTCGCAAGGGCTTCCTGAAGCGGACGGTCGGGTCACGTTCGGGCGGTCGATGGCGTCGACTTTCACATCGACGAGGGCGAGACGCTGGGCCTCGTCGGGGAGAGCGGCTGCGGCAAGACCACCACGGCGCGCTGCATCCTGCGCGCGATCGAGCCGACGGCGCGGCGAGATCTTCATGCGGCTGGCCGGACGGCGCCGGTGGTCGAGCTCGGCGGGCTGCGCGAGTCGGAGCTGCGGGCGCTGCGGCGCGAGATGCAGATGATCTTCCAGGATCCGTTCACCTCGCTCAACCCGCGCATGACCCTGCTCGACCTCGTCGGCGAGCCGCTGCTGGTCCACGGCATGAAGAGCCGGCGCGAGCGCGAGGAGCGCGTGGCGGACCTCTTGCGCCGGGTCGGACTGCAGACCGGAGTACATGCGCCGCTTCCCGCACGCGTTCAGCGGAGGCGAGCGGCAGCGCATCGGCATCGCGCGGGCGCTGGCGCTCCAGCCTCGCCTGGTCGTCGCCGACGAGCCGGTCTCGGCGCTGGACGTCTCGGTGCAGGCGCAGATCCTGAATCTCCTGTTCGACCTTCAGGATCGAGTTCCGGCTGACGCTATCTGTTCGTGGCGCACGACTTGAGCGTGGTCCGCTACATCAGCAATCGGGTCGCCGTGATGTACGTCGGGTCGGATCGTGGAGCTCGGCGGAGACCGAGGAGCTCTTCACGTCGCCCAAGCATCCCGTACACGGCGGCGCTCCTCTCCGCGGTGCCCGAGCCCGATCCGCGCATGCGCTCGAAGCGCATCGTGCTGCAGGGCGAGGTCGCGAATCCCGGCCTCGCCGCCGTCCGGCTGCTACTTCCATCCGCGCTGCCCGCACGCGATCGAGGTGTGCCGGACGCAGACGCCGGCGTTCCAGGAAATCTCGCCGGGTCACCTCGTCGGCTGCCACCGCGCCCACGAGCTCCGGCTGGCGGGGGTAGAGTGAGGCCATGATCGTCTCGCGCGCCGTCACCGAGAATCTCGACGAAGTCGTCGTGGATCCGCCGCATGTTCGAGGAGGGCGCTCGCTTGAAGCAGGAGCGCGGCGCCGACAAGGTCTTCGACTTCACCCTGGGCAATCCGGAGATCGAGCCGCCGCCGGCGGTGCTGGCCGCGGCGCGGCGCGTGCTCGAGAGCACCGCGCCACACCTGCACGCCTACATGCCCAACGCCGGCCACGCGAAGGTGCGCGAGGCGGTGGCGGCACGGCTGCGCGCCTCGACCGGGCTCCCGTACACGGCCGGCCACGTCTTGATGACGGTGGGCGCCGGCGCCGCGCTCAACACCGTGCTGAAGGCGCTTGCTCGATCCCGGCGACGAGGTGCTCACGGTCGCGCCGTTCTTCGCCGAGTACACGTTCTACGCCGAGAACCACGGCGGCAAGCTGGTGGTCGTGCCGCCGAAGGCCGATCTCACGCCCGACATCGCGAAGCTCGAGGCCGCCATCACCCCGCGGACGCGCGCGATTCTCGTGAACTCGCCCAATAATCCGAGCGGCGTCATCTATCCACGGTCGACGTTCGTCGAGATCGAGGCGATGCTGGCGCGCGCCGCGCGGCCGATCGTGCTCGTCAGCGACGAGCCGTATCGCGCGCTGGTGTTCGACGACGTCGTGCCGCCCGAGGTGCCGCCGCTGGTCACGCGCTCGATCGTCGCGACGTCCTGGTCGAAGTCGCTGGCCATTCCCGGCGAGCGCATCGGCTACCTGGCGTTCTCGCCGCGCCTGCCGGAAGCCGCCGAGCTCTTCGAGGCGTGCACGTTCACGAGCCGGGTGCTCGGCTTCGTGAACGCGCCGGCGCTCTGGCAGTGGGTGGTGGCCGAGGTCGGCGACTCGGTGATCGACGTGGCGCCGTACCGCGAGAAGCGCGACCTGATGTACGAGGGCCTCACGCGCATCGGCTACCAGTGCGTGAAGCCTCAGGGCGCCTTCTACGTGTTCCCGCAGACGCCGATCGACGACGACGTGGCGTTCGTCCGCCTGCTGGCCGAAGAAGGCGTGCTGACCGTGCCGGGCTCGGGCTTCGGCATGCCCGGCCACATCCGCATCTCGCTCACGGTCGAGCGCGACACCGTGGTGCGCGCGCTGCCCGGCTTCGAGCGCGCATTCAAGAAAGCGCGCGGCTAAGGTACGCGCGGCGGCCGCCCACGGGCCAGGGGTGGGCCTGGGGTGCCTCCCGCGACCTGCGCGCGAATGCTACGTGAGGTGGATCTGCGAGCCTGTCGTTCAAGTAACGGTGCCTACACAGGTCGCGGGAGGCACCCCAGGCCCACCCCTGGCCCGCGGGCAACTGCGGCGCGTCTCCCGGGCGCGCGACTCAGCCCAGCAGGCGCTTGTAAGTCGCTTCGTCGAAGCCGACGATCAGCTTGCGTCCCTTCCGGAGCGTCGGCGCGCGCAGATTGCCGGTCGGGCCCAGCAGGAGGCCGAGCAGCTCGGCGCGCGGCGGCTTCTCGCGCTTGAGGTCGAGGTGCACGATCTTCTTGCCCTTGGCGACGTACAGCTCGTCCACGTCCTTCAGTGCGCCGAGGGCGGCGTCGCCCTTGATCGTGGCTTTCTTGGCGTCGGTCTGTGCGGCGACGGCGACCTTGTTCTTCGCAAGGAACCCCTGCGTTTTGGCGCAGGTGGTTCAGCCCTGACGGTGATAGCTCCAGTCGACGGTGCTCATGTTGTTCTCCTGGTCGCGAAGCGATGGCTTACTTCGAGCGCGACCGAGGCGCGCAGGTCCTTCAAGAGTCGGTCGAGATCGTCCGGTGTCACCGGGCGCTCGGCGGCGAGCGCCTCGACGCGACCGTAGAGCGTGCGGCGGACGTACGCGCGATAGGGCGCCGGCAGGCTCATCAGCAATGCGATGAACGCGTCCTGAAGCGCACGGCGGCCAGCGGCGCTCGTGCTCACGGCGCGCCGCCCCGAAGTCGAACACGGCCCCCGTGCCCGCGCGCGGCGGTGCGGCCTCGAGCTGGGCGGCACGTAGCGACGTCGTGGCCGATTCATCGACCCGATCGCCGTCGAGGACGACGCCGTAGGACTCGCGCGCGCGCTCGCGCGAGACGAGGCCGGACAGGACGTCGGCGAGCACGTGGGACGGCGGGCGCGTGAAGCGATCGCCGTGACCACCGCCGCCCGGCGTCCGGACGCTGAGCACGTCGCCCGGCTCGAGCGCGAGCACGTCGATCTTCGGCAGTGGCTTCTCGGCGGCGGTGCCCGGGTTCAGCATCACGCTGCCGGTCGCGCCGGCGGTACCGCCGGCCACGCCCCAGGGCGCGAAGCGCAGGCGCTCCATCCCGCGCGCGGTCACCAGGCCCTCGGGCTGGAACACCTGGAAGTCCAGGCGCACGCCGAAGCCGCCGCGGAACCGGCCGGGGCCGGCGGAATCCGGGATCAGATGGAACCGTCGGACGACGATCGGGACCTCCGCCTCGAGCGTCTCGGCTGGCGTCGTCTTGAGAAATCCCAGCGAGGCGTCGCAGCCGTCGACGCCGTCGCGCGCCGGCCGACCGCCGCCGCCGCCGATCATCGGCTCGATCACGGTGACGTGACGGCGCCCGGCCGCCGGGTCCGGCAGCGAGAGCGCCACCATGCAGCCCCTGACCGCCGCTGGCCGCCGGAATATCCTCGGGCACCGCCTGGGCGAGCGCGCCGAGCACCGCGTCGTAGATTCGAGCACGGTCGCGTAGCGCACGCCGCACGCCGCCGGGAACTTCGGATTCACCACCGAGCCTTCGGGCAGGGTCATGCGCACGCGGCGCAGCACGCCCGCGTTGAGCGGGATCGTCCGGTCGCGCGTCGCGAAGTAGTTGACGAGCGCGACGGACATGAACGGGTGGACGCTTCCCGGCCGTGGGCACGTTGAGCGCCGAGCTCACCTGGATGTCGCTGCCGGTGAAGTCCAGGTGGATCTCGCCGTCGGCGATCGTCAGCGCCACCTTCAGCCGGATCGGGATCGTCGACACCACGTCGTCCTCGATGTAGTCCGAGAACTCGTAGCGTCCGGCCGGCATCCGGCGAATGAGCGCCTCGACCTTGCGCGTCGCGTAGTCGATCAGGTCGTCCATCGCCTTGTCGACCGTGTCGGGGCCGAAGCGGCGGATCAGCTCGTGCATCCGGCGCTCGCCGGTGGTGAGCCCGGCGACCAGCGCCTGCAGATCGCCCCAGTTCTGCTCGGGGATGCGACAGTTGGCGAGGATCACGTCGAGCAGGTCGCGATTGACCTCGCCGCGCTTGAAGAGCTTCTTGGGCGGTAGCCGCAGGCCTTCCTGGAAGATCTCCGAGGCGCGCGGCGTGATCGACGCCGGCACCATGCCGCCGACGTCGGAGCTGTGCAGGAAGCCCGCGCCGTAGGCGACGAGCCGGTTGTCCCAGAAGATCGGCTTGACCAGATGGATGTCGGGCAGGTGTGTCGCCGCCGCCGCCGAGCCGTACGGGTCGTTCGTGATCACGACGTCGCCCGGCTCCAGCGGGCCCACCGCCTCCAGGGTCTCCGCGTAGCTGATGCCGCCGAAGCTCGCGACGCCGAGCTCGACCGGGTAGGCGAAGAACTCGCCGGACGGATTCAGCAGACCGCAGGTGAAGTCGGCGGTCTCCTTCACGAACGTGGTGTACGCCGTACGCTCGACGACGTACGCCATCTCCTCGACGGCGCCCTGCAGGTAGTTCCGCAGAATCTCGACGGTGAGCGCGTCCAGACGCATCAGCCTTCCCTCCGGAGCAGCAAGTTCCCGAAGCGATCGACCTCGCCGACGTGGCCGCCCGGCACGAGCACCGTCGTGTCGGGCTGCTCGACGATCGCCGGACCCTCGAGCCGCGCGCCGCGGCCGAGCGCCGAGCGATCGTAGACCCGCGCCTCGGTCGGCCGGCCGTCGAGCCAGATCCGCCGCGCGGCGCGCGCGACCGGGGCGGCCGAGCCCGCCGGCAGCTCCTCGAGCGGCACCCGCGGGCGCTCGGCGCGCAGCTGGATGCGGAGGTTCACGATCTCGGCGGGCGCCTCGCGGTCGGCGTGACCGAACGCGCGCTCGTGCGCGCGGATGAAACGCGGCGAGCAGGGGCGCGCCGCCGCCGGGTGCCAGCCAGCCGAGCTCGACCGGCACGTCGATCTCGTACGACTGTCCGACGTAGCGCATGTCGGCGGCGTGCCGGAACGAGGCCGGGCCCGCGCCGGCGCCGAAACGCGCGAGCCATTCGGCAAGCTCGGCGCGCAGGTCCTCGTACTGCCGGCGGAGCACCGCCGCTTCGCGCAGCTCCGTTTCGACGCGCGTGTGCACCGTCCGCACCGCGTCGTTCACGATGTCGGCGCTGAGCGCGCCGAGGGCGCAGAGCGTGCCCGGCGAGCGCGGGACGAACACGGCGGGGATGCCGACCTCGCGCGCGACGAGCGCGCCCGACCACCGGCCCGGCGCCGCCGAAGGCGACCAGGCTGAAGTCGCGGGGATCGACGGCGGCGCGCGACAGGATCTTGGTGAACTCCGCGTACATGTTCGAGACGGCGACCCGCACGATGCTCTCGGCCGCTTCGTCGGGTGTCATCCCGAGCCGGCCCGCGAAGCGCGCGACGGCCGCTTCGGCCAGCGACCGGTCCAGGCGCATGCGCCCACCGAGGAAGCGATCCGGGTCGAGAAAGCCGGAGACCAGGAACGCGTCCGTGAGCGTCGCGTCCTTGCCCCCGCGTCCGTAGCAGGCGGGGCCCGGCTCGGCGCCCGTGCTCTGCGGCCCGACCTTCGGCAGCCCGACGTCGTCGACCCACGCGACGGAGCCGCCGCCCGCGCCGATGGCGCGTCACGCCCACGACCGGCATCATCACCGGCACGCCGCCGATGTGCTCGCTCGTGCTCACGCGCGGGCGCCCGTTCTCGACGACCGCCATGTCGGCGCTGGTCCCGCCGACGTCGAGCGTGATGATGTTCGGCAGGCCGGCGCGGCTCGCGACGTAGGCGGCGCCGATGACGCCGGAGGCCGGCCCGGACAGCAGCGTCGCGGCCGTCTGCGTGCGTGCGGCGGCGACGGGCATGATGCCGCCGTTCGACTTCGTGACGTGCGGCATCGCCGGGGCCCCGCGCGCGGCGAGCGCCTGCTCGAACCCTTCGAGGTAGCGCTGCACCTTGGGCTGCACGTACGCGTCGAGGACGGCCAGCGCGGTGCGCTCGTACTCGCGCGCCTGCGGCCAGACGTCGGAGGAGGCGGTCACCGGAACCCCGGAAGCCGTCTGCTCGGCGATGGCCCGAGCCTTCTGCTCGTGCTCGGGCCGCCGATACGAGTGCAGCAGCGAGATCACGAGGCCCTCGACGCTCTGACCGCCGCGGGTCAGGTGCTGCACCGCCTCGCGCACGCTGCTCTCGTCGAGCGGCGTGTCGATGGTGCCGTCGGCGCGCAGCCGCTCGCGGACTTCGGCGACGCGGGCGCGCGGAATCAGCGGCAGGGGCCGCGAGCCGTGCAGATCGAACGGGTTCGGCATCCGCAGGCGCTGGAGCTCGAGGACGTCGCGGAACCCGTCGGTGACGAGCAGGCCGAGCCGCGCGCCGGTCCGCTGGATCAAGCGTGTTCACGGCGATCGTGGTGCCGTGGACGACGGTGCCGATCTCGCGGAGGTCGACGCCGTGCTCGTCGGCGAGGCGCTCGAGGCCGGTGCGAACGGCCGCCGCGAACTCGTGGGGCGTCGAGGGGACCTTCAGGCCGACCAGCTCGCCCGTCTGCGTGTCGAAGAGGGCGAAGTCGGTGAAGGTCCCGCCGATATCGATCCCGAGCCAGTGGCGCGCCATCGGTGCCGCGATTGTGCCGCCTCGGCGGCACCGAGGCAAGCCATGACTATGGGGCGGCCGCGCTCGTCAGGACCGCGTCGAGCCCACCGGTGAAGTAGAACGCCTTCGTCGGGACGGCGTCGTGCACGCCGTCGAGGATCTCGCGGCACACCCGGAGCGACTCGGCGAGGCCGACGGTGACGCCGGAACGCTTGGTGTACGGCTCGGCCACGTAGAACGGCTGAGCGAAGAACCGCAGGAGCTTCTCGGCGCGCTCGAGCGCCAGCGGCTCGGCCGCCGGCGTGCTGGCGTCCGGCGCCAGGAGCGCGCGGAGCGCGGTGCGAATCCGCGCCGCGAGCGCCAGATGCTCACCATCGAGGCATCCCGATTCGATCAATCGCGACCGCGAGGTGAGCGGATCCACGGTCGGATAGATGCCGCGACCTGCGAGCGCGACGGACAGGCGGATCACCACGTCGACCCCGGCCAGGCCGCCAGTCGCTCGGGCGTCCAGGCACCTTCCTCCGAGCGGAAATAGAAGGTCTGGATCGGCCCCACCGTGCCTTCGCTGTAGCCGTCCTCCTTCAGTGCGTCCGCGATCGAGACCAGTGTCCACGGAGCCAGTGCGAAGAGCGAGACGCCGTCCGCCCCGCCGCTCAGTCGGCGAACCAGCTCTTCCGTGACGACGGTCGTCCCAGCGCGCAGCTCTCCCGCGATGGCGACGGTGCCTCCGCGCACCAGGGGGCACATGATGTCGATCACCTTGATCCCGGTCTCGAGGATCTCCGCCGGTGCCCCGAGCGGCGCGGGCGGCCCGGTGAGGAGCCGCACGCTACGCTCGAACGATTCCTTGCTTACCGGCGTCTGAACGTGGCGGCCGGCACTCAGCACCGTCATGCCCGGCTCGAGCGACTCGGCGGCCGAGGTGACAACGCAGCGGACGATGCCGTCGGGGAGCCGCTGCACGACCTGCAGGGTCACCGCGCGCTGGCGGGCATCGTCGCTCGCGACGATCTCGGTCAGCAGATCGGGCAGCGACAATGGATCGAAACGTGCGTCGACGACGCCGCCGCGCGCGCGCACGATGCGGCCGATCCGGGCCGCAAAGTCGTCGGGCAGCTGGTGAGCCTCGAGCGTGTCTTTCACCATGGTCAGAGTCCTCCGCTTGAGCTGCGCGCGCGCGGCGTGCAGCCGGTTGTTCACCGTCGTGACCGGCAGCCCCAGGAACGTCGCGATGTCCTGTTGCGAGCAGTCGTGGACGTAGTAGAGCGTGACGACTTCGCGGAGGGGCCTCGTGAGCCCGGCGATCGCCGCCAGCACGGCGCCGACTTCCTGGCGACGCTCGACCCGGCGATCGGGCGCCGGCTCGTCCACGGCCACCGCGTCGGCCTCGGTCAGCGGCAGGGCCTCGAGATGCTTGCGCCGCAGCACCCGGTGAGCGCGGTGGCGCACGATGCCGCGAAACCAGCCGGCGAACGCGGCAGGGTCGGCGAGGGTCGGCAGGGCGTACCAGGCCGCCACGAACGCTTCCTGGACGATGTCTTCCGCCTGCCCGAGGTCGCGAACGAACGACAGCGCGTAGCCGAAGGCCATGTGCTGGAAGCGCCTGACGATCTCGGCGAAGGCGTCGAGGTCGCCTCCGGCTGCCGCCCGAACCGCCGACTCCAGGTCCATCGCCCCCTCCTCGCCAGTAAGTGCCGGGATCGGCCGGTCGGCTTTGCGGCGCCGGGCCCATCAAGGCTGGCCGGCAGGTTGGAGTATCCTACCTGCGGCCATGATCCTGATCCGGAACGCGACCGTGCTGGATCCCGCCTCGGGCGACCTCACCGAGAACGCGTCGGTCGTCGTGGAGGGCGAGCGCATCCGCGAGGTGTCGCGCCGGACCGATCAAGGTCTCGCGCCACGCTCACCCTCGATGCCGGCGGGCGCACCGTGATGCCCGGGCTGATCGACAGTCACGTGCACGTCTTCCTCTCCGAGGTGAACATCCGCGCGCTGGAGGCGATTCCGCTCACCCTGATGACCGCGCGGGGCGCCGGCCTCATGCGCGCGATGCTCGACCGCGGCTTCACCACCGTGCGCGACACCGGCGGCGCCGACTGGGGCATCCGTGAGGGCGTGGCGCAGGGCCACCTGCCGGGTCCGCGGCTCTTCGTGGCCGGCCGGCCGATCGGGCCAGACCAGCGGACACAGCGACTCGCGCCGGCGCACCGACACCGGGTCGGCGTGCCACTGCTGCAACGCGCTGGCCTTCACGGCCGGCGTCGCCGACGGCGTGGACGAGGTGCGCCGCGCGGTGCGCGAGCAGCTCCGTCAGGGCGTCGACCACATCAAGATCATGGCGTCAGGCGGCGTCGCCTCGCCCTACGATCCGCTCGAGAGCCTGCAGTACACGACGGACGAGATCCGCGCCGCGGTCGAGGAGGCCGCGGTCTTCAAGAAGTACGTGTGCGCCCACGCGTACGCGGCCGAGGCGATCGCGCGCGCGGTCGAGAACGGCGTGCGCGTCATCGAGCACGGTAACCTCATCGACGCCGCGACGGCCAAGCTGATGGCCTCGCGCGGGCGCCTTCCTGGTGCCGACCCTGGTGGCCTACGACGCGATCGAGCGCCACGGCGGCCGCTGGGGCATGGGCGCCGACAGCCTCGAGAAGAACAAGGTCGTGATGGCGGCGGGGCTGCGCTCGCTCGAGCTGGCGCGCGAAGCCGGCGTGCGCATGGCGTTCGGCAGCGACCTGCTCGGCCAGCTTCAGCCGGATCAGTCGCGCGAGTTCCTGATCCGCTCGCAGGTGCTCTCGCCGCTCGAGATCATCCGCTCGGCGACGGTGGTCGGCGCCGAGCTGCTCGGCCTGCCGCGCGAGCTCGGGACCCTCGCGCCGGGCGCGTTCGCCGACCTCCTGGTGGTGGACGGCAATCCGCTCCGCGATCTCTGCCTGCTGCAGGGCCAGGGCGAGCACCTCTCGCTGATCATGAAGGGCGGCGCGCTGTACAGGAATCGCCTGCCCGCGGCATGACGGTCGGCCGCGCCGCGCTCCTCACCGCCGCCGGTCTGGCGCTCGGCTTCATCCTGCTTCCGCTCGTGCTCGTCTCGTGGCTCAGCTTCTTTCGCGACGAGGTGGTGGTGTTCCCGCCGTCCGGCTACACCTTGCGCTGGTTCCGCGCGATCCTCGACCAGCGCAACTTCGTCGACGGCTTCGTGACCAGCCTCGAGGTCGGCGTGTTCGCGATGCTGGCCGGCCTCGCCCTCGGCGTGCCGGCCAGCCTGTGCCTGACGCGCTACCGGTTCCCGGGACGCGAAGGCCTCGGCCTCTTGCTGCTGACGCCGCTCGTCGTTCCGGGTGTCGTGGCGGGCACCGCGATCTACGTGTTCCAGATCGAGACGGAGATCCTCACGCGGCTGCCGCTCGTCGCCTCGCTGCCGGGCCTCGTGCTCGCCCACGTCGTCATCACGATCCCGTGGACGGTGCGGCTCGTCACCGCGAGCCTGATGGGCTTCGACCGCACGGTGGAGGAGGCGGCGCAGAATCTCGGGGCCGGCCCGTGGACGACGTTCCGGCGCGTCACCTTGCCGCTGATCCGGCCGGGCGTCGTCGCCGCGGCGCTCTTCGGCTTCGTCATCTCGTTCGGCAACCTCGAGATGACCTTGTTCCTGATCGGCCCCGGCCGGACGACCCTGCCGATCGCGATCCTCCAGTATCTGGAGTGGCGGATCGACCCGGTCATCGCGGCGGTGTCGCTGCTGCAGATCCTCGTGATCGGCGCGGCCATGGTCGCGACGGACCACTACGTGAAGCTCGCGCGGGTGCTCTAACCCGCATGGCGCGCATCGAGCTCGAGTCGGTCTCCAAGCGCTACGGCGACTTCCACGCCGTTCGCGACTTCTCGCTGGCGATCGAGCAGGGCGAGCTGGTCGTGCTGCTCGGTCCGAGCGGGTGCGGCAAGACGACGACCTTGCGGATGATCGCCGGCTTCGTGCCCGTGACGTCGGGCCGGGTCCGACTCGGCGGCCGCGACGTGACGAACCTGCCGCCCCACCGCCGGAACACGGGGCTCGTCTTCCAGGGCTACGCGCTCTTTCCGCACCTCACCGCCGCCGAGAACGTCGCGTTCGGCCTGGAAATGCGCAAGCTCCCCGACGCGGTGGTCCGCGAGAAGGTGGCGCGTGCGCTCAAGCTGGTGCGCCTCGACGGGCTCGGCGACCGATTGCCGCGCCAGCTCTCGGGCGGCCAGCAGCAGCGGGTGGCGCTGGCGCGGGCGCTGGTCATCGAGCCCGATGCGCTCTTGCTCGACGAGCCGCTGTCGAACCTCGACGCGAAGCTGCGCGAAGAAGTCCGTGTCGAGATCCGCCAGCTCCAGCGGGCGCTCGGCCTGACGACCGTGATGGTCACGCACGACCAGGACGAGGCGCTCGCGATGGCCGACCGCCTCGTGGTGATGTCGGCCGGCGCCATCCAGCAGATCGGCACCCAGCGCGATCTGTACGAGCGCCCTCGCAATCGCTTCGTGGCCGGCTTCGTCGGACGCACGAACTTCCTGCGCGGGCAGCTCGTCGAGGCCGGCGTGTTCCGGAGCGATGGCGGCCTCACGCTCCGCTTCGACCCGGCGCCGCCGTCGAGCGCGGTGGTCGGCGGCTCGTCGTCGGGCGGGCGTCGGGCGCTCGCGCTGCGCCCGGAGCGTCTGGCGCTCGGTGCGTCCGCGTCCGCGGCGCGCGCCAACCGGGTCGCCGGGACGGTGGAGTTCACCTCGTACCTGGGCGCGGTCATCGAATACTACGTGCGATTGAGCTCTGGCGAGATCTTGCGCGTCCACGCGCCCAACACCGGCGCCGCCGGCGATCGGGCGTGGGCGCTCGGCGACACGGTCCACGTATCGTGGCCGATCGAGGTCGGCTTCGTTCTCGAAGACGAACATCATCCAGAGGAGGATCATCGATGAAGAGATCACACGGACTCACGCGGCGGCAATTCGTCCAGGGCCTGGCCGTCGGCGCCGGCGTCGCCACGCTCGGCCGCGCCGCGCGAGGCGCGGCCGCCGAGAAGATGGTGCTCGGCACCTGGGGCGGCGACTACTCGAAGCTCCTCACGCAGAACGTGGAGACGCCGATCCTCACGCCCAAGGGCATCGAGGTCGTCCACGACATCGCCAACGACTCGCCGCGCCGGGCGAAGCTGATCGCCGAGCAGCGCCTCCGCGCGGCACGACCGATCTGCAGGCGCTGAGCGCCGCCGGGTCGCGCGAGATGTTCAACGCGGGCGCCCTCGAGACGATCGACTATTCGAAGATCTCGAACGCGTCGCACCTCCTGGCGCCCATGAAGACGCCGTACTCGGTCGGCCACATCTATAGCGGCCAGGTCATCCTCTACAACCCGGCGATGATCAGCCCGGCGCCCACCTCGTACAGCGACCTGTGGGATCCCAAGCACACCGGCAAGGTGGGGATCATCGACATCCAGTACGTCGGCATGCTCGAAGCCGCCGCGCTCATCTCCGGCGGCAACATGGAGAACTTCGAGCCGGGCAAGGCCAAGCTGATGGAGCTTCGCAAGCTGAACTTCAAGATGTACCCGACCAACGAGACGATGGCCCAGGCGCTGAAGACCGGCGAGGTCGGCATGTGCGTCATGTGGAAGGCGCGCGGCGTGATGTGGCAGAACGCGCGGCGTGCCCGTCCAGGCGGTGGCACCGAAGGAAGGCGTCGTCCTCTACGTCTCCGACTTCGTGATCCCGAAGAACGCGCCCAACAAGGCGGCGGCCTACGCCTACCTGGACGCGATGCTGACGCCGTCGGCGCAGATCGGCTTCGCGGAGACGATGGGCTACAACCCCACCGTGTCCAACGCCAAGGTGCCCGACGCGGTGGCCAAGCGCATCGGCTTCACCAAGGAGGAGCAGGCGCGGCTGCTCGCGCCGAACTACGACTACATCGCCAAGAACGACAGCCAGCTCAAGGAATGGTGGGACAAGATCTTCAAGGCCTGACGGCGCCGCGGCGCTCGGTGGCCGGCGCCCTCCTGGGCCCGGCCACCCTGGCCGTCGTGCTCGGCCTGCTGGTGCCGCTGGCGATCCTCTTTCGCTACAGCCTCAACCGCTTCGTCCCGGGCCGGCTGATGGTCGAGGCGCTCACCGTCGAGAACTACGTCAAGTTCTTCACCGATCCGTACTACGTCGCGGTGTTGCTGCGCGACATTGCGGGTCGTCGGCGATCTGCATGGTGCTCTGCGTGCTGGCCGGATTTCCGCTCGCCTACGCGCTCGCGCGCACGCGGTCGCGCTGGAAGAGCGCCCTGGTCATGCTGGTCGTGCTGCCGCTGTTCGTCGGCAACGCCGTGCGCGCGGCGGGCTGGATGGTCATGTTCGGCTCACGCGGGCTCCTCAACACGCTGCTGGCGGTGGCGGGCGTGATCGATCGCCCGCTCCAGCTCATGTACACCGAGGCCGCGGTGATCGTCGGCATCACCGCGGTGAATCTGCCGTTCATGGTGCTCACGCTCGAGAGCGTCATCGAGGGCATCGATCCCGCCATCGAGGAGGCCGCCGCGAGTCTCGGCGCGCGGCCGCTCCAGGTCTTTCGGCGCGTGATCCTGCCGCTGGCGATGCCGGGCGTGCTGGCCGGTACGATCCTCGTGTTCATCCTCGGGATGAACGCCTACGCCACGCCGATCCTTCTGGGCGGCCCACGCTTCCAGATGATGGGGCCGCTGGTGTACGGGCAGTTCGCCGGTCTGAACAACTGGCCATTCGGCGCGGCACTCGCGTTCATCCTGATGACGGCGACTCTCACGCTGAGCGCGGTCTCAACGTCCTCGTCCAGCGCCGATATCCGCCGCTAGGCGAGGCGGCCGAAGGGTGCAGATGCGTCGCCAACGAAGCAGATGCGCCCTTATCGGCAACCCGCCAGAACGGTTGCGATAGCTAGAGCGTGCCGACCACCGCCGCGGGCCATGCGCGGGCGTCGACGCGGTCGTGCCACTCCTTGATCTTGCCGCTCCCGGTCGATCACGACGCCGACGCGCTGGGCGCCCTTGGCGGGATCGACGTTGGCGCCGTAGGCGGTGCCGATCGTGCGGTCGGTGTCGCAGATGAGCGGGAAGTTGAAGTGGAACTTCTCGGCGAACTTCTTGTTGTCGTCGGGGGTGTCGAACGACACGCCCAGGATCACCGCGTTCTTCCGGTCGTAGTCGGCCTTCAGGTCGCGGAACCCGCAACCCTCGGCCGTTCAGCCAGGCGTGTCGGCCTTGGGAAAGAACCAGAGCACGACCGTCTTGCCCTTGAAGTCCGGCGAGCTTGACGGTGTTGCCGTTGTGGTCGCGCCCGACGAAGTCCGGCGCCTTGTCCCCTGGGTTGAGCATGGTCCCTCCTGTTGTGTGGATCGTGATCAGCGCGCGCGTACGATCTCGGACGGCGAACGCCTCCAGCGCGTCCCAGTCGTACGGTCCCTCGCGCAGCGCGATGCTGAGCCGGGTGCAGCCGAGCGCGCGAAACTGCTCGACCATCTCGCGCGCGTCCTTCACCGAGCCGCGGAGGTAGCCGGTGCGCTCGGCGCGCGCCGGGCTGCCGCCGAAGTGGCTGTCGAAACAGCGCGTCGGCGCGCGCGATGCCCTTCGCGTCGGCCCCGAGGTAGAAGCCGAGGTTCACGCGTGCGCATGATCGTCTTCGGGTCGCGCCCTTCGGTCTCGCACCAGCGATCGAGCACCTGCGCCCTTGTGCTTCCACTCGTCCGGACCGATGTAGGCGCCGTTCCAGCCGTCGGCGTACTTTGCCGCGGCGCGGAGCGTGCGCTTCTCGCCGCGCCCGCCGATCCAGATCGGGATGCGGGGCTGGAGCGGCTTGGGATAGTTGGGCGCGTTGGCACCTGGAAGTGCTTGCCCTGGAAGTTCGCGCGCTTCTGCTCGGGGTCCAGGAGCAGTCGCAGGATCTGCGCGTACTCCTCGAGCATGTCCTCGCGCGGGCCGATCGTCGGGGAACGCGTACCCGAAGGCCTTGGCCTCGACGTCGTGCCAGCCGGCGCCGAGCCCGCAATCGACGCGGCCGTTGGACAGATGGTCGATCGTGGTGAGCGACTTGGCGAGCAGGCCCGGGGTTCCGGTACGCGACGCAGTAGACGCCGCTGCCCAGCCGGATCTTCGCGGTGTCCATCGCGGCGGCGGTCAGCGATCGCGATCGCCTCGTAGCAGTCCATGTCGCCGCCGCGCGGGGCGACTCCTGGAAATGGTCGGAGACGGAGAACCAGTCGAAGCCCTTGGCGTCGGCGAACTTCCACAGCTTGCGCATCTCGGCGAGCGGCCCACCCATGTGCGCCGATGTGGATCCCGAAATTCATGTCATGCACCTCTCAGGTCGGTGAGCGCCCGGAACGCGCGCTGCGCGCGCTCGAGCGCGGGGAGGTCAGCGGTCGCCCGGCACGGCGCCTCGATCGCCAGCGGCAGCCCGGCGAGGCAGCGCCGCGACCAGCTCGCGCAGCGGCAAGACGCCTTCGCCGGGCAGCAGGCGTCCCGTGCGGGCCTCGCGGATCAACGCCGGCGTGTCCGTCGGGGCTGGCATATCAGATGAAGCATCGCAGATCTGGACGTAACGGAACAGCGCCGGGTCGACCTGCTTCACGTGCGCCGGCACGCCGCCCGACCGGCTGAAGTGCAGCGCGTCGATCAGGACCGACGCGTTCGCGCGCTTCGCCTTGGCGATGAGGCTCGCGGCGTGGGCGAGCGTGCGCACGCCCGGTGTAGATCGCGAACTCCAGGCAGACGTGTCAGGCCGTACTGCGCCGCGCGGTCGCAGAGCTCGCCGAAGCGCTCGATCGTTCGCGCCTCGTCGGGCTCAGCGCTCATGACGAGCACGTTCTTCGCGCCGAGCCGCGCCGAGACCTCGAGAAAGCCCTCGGGGACGCCGACCGGCTGGTCGGGCTCGAAGCGGAGGAACTCGGTGTCGAGCACTGACACGCCCGGTGTCGGCCAGCCGCTGCAACGTGTCGCGCGAGCACCGGCCCGTCGTGCAGCGCGTCGTACGGCGGCACGCCCACGCTCGGCGTGGCGGTGAGCCGGATGCCGATGCTCCGAAAGCCGCGCGGCCGCCGCCACGCTCACGAGCTCGGGTGGCGTCGTGTCGAGCACGGTGAGGTGAGCGAGCGAGATCGGCCGATTCATCACTCCTCCAGCAGCACGCAGTAGCGCGGATCGGCGCTGACGAAGACGTTGTCGCCCTCGGCCATCGGATCCGGCGTCGCCGAGCGCACGATGAGCTCCCGGCCGTCCCACTCGACGTGGTACTGCGTGAAATCGCCCTGGAACACGCGCTGGCGGATCCGGGCCGGCCACACGTTGACGGACGCCGTCCGGGCGCGCGCGCTCGAGCTGGAGACGGATCGGTGCGGACGGCCATGCAGCGCCTCGTCCCCGCCGGGCGACCGGCCGCGGTGCCGTGGACCAGCGCGCCGCCGGTGGTCTGGATCACGACCAGCCCATCGCGCTCGAGGTCGGTCCGCCGCCGGCCGCGGATCAGGTTGGCCGAGCCGACGAAGTCGGCGACGAAGGTGTTGCGCGGCCGATCGTAGATCTCGCCCGGCGTGCCCACTTGCTCGATCACGCCGTCCCGCATCACGACGATCCGGTCGGAGATCGCGAGCGCCTCTTCGAGATCGTGGGTGACGTAGACCGAGGTGATGTCGAGCCGGCGCTGCAGCTCCTTCAGCTCCACGCGCATCTCGGCGCGCAGCTTCGCGTCGAGGTTCGACAGCGGCTCGTCGAAGAGGAGCACCGAGGGCGAGAAGACGAACGCGCGGGCGAGCGCGACGCGCTGCTGCTGGCCGCCCGACAGCTTCGACGCGCTGCGCGTGCCGAGCTCGCCGAGCTGGACCAGGTCGAGCGCCTCGCGCACGCGGGTGGTCACCTCGGCCTCCGGCCGCTTCCGCACGCGCAGGCCGTAGGCGACGTTGTCGAAGACGCTCATGTGCGGCCAGATCGCGTAGGACTGAAAGACCATCGAGAGCCCGCGCCGCTCCGCCGGGACGTTCACCGCCGGCGAGGACGAGAACACCGGGCTCCGCCGATCCGGATCTCGCCCGACGCGGGCTTCTCGAGCCCGGCGATCGCGCGCAAGCGTGGTCGTCTTGCCGCAGCCGGACGGGCCGAGCAGGGTGAGGTGCTCGCCGGCGCCGACGGTGAAGCGTCACGCCGCGCACCGCGACCACGCTGCCGTAGCGGACGACCAGGTCGCGCACCTCGATCGACGCGCGGGCCATCGCTCACTCGCCTCCGTGCTGGACCGCGCGGCGGGCGACCGCGAACAGGAGCGACCAGGGCCGCCACCACCGCCAGAGTCTGCAAGAGCCGCCATCGCCGCGGTGAGCTCGGTGCTGGCCGAGAACCAGGACTCGACGATGGCCGGCGTGATGACCTTGGCCTTCGGGCCCATCAGCAAGATGGACGCGCCCAGCTCGCGCACGCTGGCGATGAACAGCAGGAGCCACGCCGCGATCAGCCCGGGCTTGAGCAGCGGCATCGTGACCGTGCGCAGCCGATAGCCCCACGTCGCGCCGCACATCTGGGCGGATTCCTCGAGCGACCGATCGATCTGGAGGATCACGCCCGAGATCGTCCGCAGGCCGAGCGGCAGGAACACCGTGAGATACGCGATCAGCAGGAGCCAGAGCGTGCCGTAGATCGGGATCGGGAAGATCAGCCACGCCCAGAGCATCCCGAAGGCGAAGACGAGACGCGGGCACCGCCTGCGGGAACATCAGCAGATACTCGATGACGCCGGCGCCGGGCAGCCGCGAGCGATAGATGAGCCACGAGAGAAAGCCCATCAGCAGGACGCCGATGCTCGCGGTGGCGAAGCCGAGGATGCAGGCTGTTGCCGAGCGCCGAGCCCACGGCGTCGAGCGACAGCGCGGTCTTGTAGTTGGCCAGGGTGAAATTGTCGGCGCGCGGGATCGCGCTGGTCGAGGTGCTGGAAGGAGGCGTACGTGATCGTCAGCACGGGCAGGATCACGGCGACGCGCGAGATAGGCGACGCACACGCCCAGGAACGGCCAGCGCAGACCGCCGACGTCCATGACGCGGGGCCGGAAGGCCTTGCCGGTGATGGTGACGTAGGTCCCGCCGCTCGACGATGCGGCGGTAGAGCCACACCATCGCGAACATGACGGCGAACGAGCGAGACGCCCATGGCCGCCGCGGTCGGGAAACGCGGCGGGTACTGCGACACCAGCTGGTACATGGCGGTGGTCACGACGTAGAAGCGGGCTGGGAGTCCCAGCACCAGCGCGGCGGAGAACGAGCCGAGCATCTCGGCGAAGACGAACACGGCCGCGCCGAGCACGCCGGGCAGGACGAGCGGCAGGGTGATGCGCAGCATCGTGCGAACCCGGCCGGCGCCGAGGACCTGCGAGGCTTCCTCCATCGCCGGGTCCATCGACTTCATCACGGCGCCGATCATCACGAAGGCGACGGAGCCCTCGAACAGCGCCATGACCCAGGCGATGCCCCAGGGCGTGTTGATGTCGACGAGGTGTCCTTCGCCCCCGAGCGCCCGCCAGATCTGATTGACGAACCCGCTGTTCGGCGAGGCGATGAGCGCCCAGGCCAGGGCGCCCATGAGCGGGGTCACGTAGTACGGCATCGCCATGAGCTGCTCGAACGCCGCGCGGCCGGGCACGTTCGTGCGCGAGAGGATCCAGCCCATCGCGAAGCCGACGACGCACGCGCGAGCACGGTGGCCATCGCCGCGACGAGCAGCGTGTTGCCGAAGATGTGCGCGTAGCGGCCGAGGCCCGTGAAGTTGTCGAGGCCGTACGCCTCCGGCGGGCGGGCCTGCGGATCGCCGACGCTCAGCGAGGCCTGGACGAGGTACGCGATCGGATAGAGGACGAGCACGGCGGCGACGCCGCCGACGAGCACGCTGACGAGGCGCGGCCCCGGTCGCCATGATAGATCGGGGCTCCGAGCGCCCCCGAGCTCCCAGCATGCTCGTCACGCGCGTGCTCTACAACCCCATGATCGAGTTCCACTCCTTCACGAACACGGGATGGCTCGCCACGTAGTCGTTCCAGTCCGTCGGGAACAGCAGCTTGAAGTCGGACAGCCGCTTGCCCGTGGGCATCGGCCCGGCGTCGTGGACGCAGCGATCCGTAGAGGAGGATCTTCTGGTTCTGGTAGACGGCCTGGCCGCGCTTGGACAGCGCCCAGTCCACGAAGAGCTTGGCCGCCTCCGGATGCGGCGCCTTGTTGACGACGCCGACGTAGATCGCGATGGCCGGCATGCCCTCGGGCGGCGCCACGAAGTCGATCTCCGCGCCCTTTTCCTGGTAGAGCGTGTAGCCGGCGTACTCGGCCAGCGCGCAGATCCGGTCATCGCCCTTGGCGAGCCGGTCGAAGAGCTGCGCCCGCGCGTCGAAGCCCTTCGGGCCGCTGCTTGGCGAACTCCTGCCAGAAGTCGTTGCCGTACATCTTGCGCAGGATGTACCACTGCGCGTGCTGCATGCCCGAGGTGGCGAGCTTGGCGCTGATCCCGTCCTTGTAGGCCGGGTTGTTGATGTCCTTCCACGTCTTCGGCGCCTGCTCGGGCTTCACCTTGGCGCGGTTGTAGGAGATGCCGGCGAAGCCGACGCCGGGCACGCCGTAGTAGCCGGCCGGGGTCGACTGGTACTCGGGCTTGTACGCGGCGTACTCGGGCGACATGTACTGCTCCCAGCCGCCCTTCTTCTGGAAGTCGATGGCCGGCGAGATGTCGGAGAGCTGCAGGACGTCGACGCCGAAGCGCCCGGCCGACCGCTCCGCGGTGATCTTCGCGTAGAGCGCGCCGGTCTGCAGCCGCACGTAGCTGGTCTTGATCTTCGGGAAGTCCTTCCGGAACGCCTCGAGCAAGATCGCGATGCCCTGCTCGCTGTCGTGGCCGTAGTAGACGACCTCGCCTTCCTGCTCGGCCTTGGCGACGTCGGCGGAGGTCTGGAAGTCGTGCACCTTGGTGACGTTCTTCGCCGGGCTCTGGGCCCAGACCAACGGCACGTCGGCCAGGAGCGGGGCGGCGGCCACGATCGCTCCGGTCTTCAGAAATCCGCGCCGGGTGACAGCGCTATGTTCAGGCTCGATCATTCGGTTCTCCTGGGTTGAGAGTTGAGGCGCCTCGTTGTGCCCGCCCGTAGCATAAGCTACCGCCCGGCCCGGAGCCACCGCCGCGGACGCCGTCGATGCTATGCTGTCCGGGTCACGAGACGACGGGACCGCAACACACAGACAGGAGCGCGGCATGACCAACAAAGGGTTCTCCCACCTCGGTCTCTCGACGTTGGACCTGGACCGAACCCGTGAGTTCTACGAGAACGTCCTCGGGTTCAAGGCGGTCCGCTGCGACATCATCAAGGTCAAGGAGGGCGGCCAGATCCGCCACATCTTCTTCGACACCGGCCGCGATCAGCTCATGGCCTTCATGGAAGCGCGCGGCGTGCCGGGCGTGCCGGCGCACTACGACGCCGGGATCACCCGCGGGCTCGGCGTGCCGAGCGCGTTCTATCACTTCGCGTTCGAGGCGGGCTCGGAGGCCGGGCTCGTCGAGAAGCGCCGCGAGCTCATCGCGAAGGGCGTCGAGGTGACGGACGTCGTCGATCACGACTGGGCGAAGTCGATCTACTTCAAGGATCCCAACGGGCTCCAGCTCGAGTTCTGCTGTTTCACGCGCAGCCTCGAACGCGAACGATGCGCGCATGCAGGATCGCTTCGAGATGTCCGTGCGCCGGCTGGGTCTGGATGATCCGGACGCGCTGAGCGATGCGGGGCGTGAATCGGCCCAGGCCGATCTCGATCTGCTGGTGAAGGCACCCAGCGCGTAAGGCTCTGGAAGGCGCGGCTGGAGGAGGTGTGACCATAGGGTCGATGGTCTGGCGACCGATCGTCCTCGTGCTCCTCCTGACGGTCCCCGCTCTGACACCACGCGTGTCCGGCGCGCAGGCCCGGCTCTGCGCGGACTGCCGTTCAGCTTCGAACCGAATCTCGGCCAGACCGACCCTCGCGTGAAGTTCCTGGCACGAAGCCGCGGGATGACCGTGTTCCTGACTTCGACCGAGACGGTTTTCCTGGCGACCGGGTGCGCCGTTCGCATGCGCCTCGAGGGGGCGAATCTCCATCCCGAGGTCCACGGCGTCGATCCGCTGCCGGGACGAAATCACTCGATCATTGGACGCGATCCGGGCCGGTGGCGGGCGAAGCGATGCCGACGTATGCGCGGGTGCGGTACCGCGACGTCTACCGTGGCGTCGATCTCGTCTACTACGGCACCGAGGATCGCCAGCTCGAATACGACTTCGTGGTCGGCCCGGGGGTCGACCCCGGTGTGATTCGGTTGACGTTCGAGGGTGTCGATCGGCTCGAGCTCCGGAGGCGATGGCGACCTCCTGCTCCACGTCGGCGAGACGCATTTGCGGTTCGGCAAACCGCGCGTCTATCAGGGGTCCGCCGAGGGCCGCCGGAGTGTCGCCGGGGCATGGACGCTCGAGAATATGACGGTCGGATTTCGGCTCGGAGCCTACGACGCGAGCAAGGCGCTCGTGATCGATCCGACCGTGTCGCTCGCGACCTATCTGGGCGGCAGCGGTTCCGATCAAGCGTTCGCGGTCGCCCTCGGCGCCGACGGCAGCGTCTTCGTCACGGGCAACACCGCCTCGGCCGATTTCCCGGCGACGGTGGGCAGCTTGCAGCCGATGACGGCGGGTGGGAGTGACCTCTTCGTCGTCCGGCTCAACAGCACGTTCACCGCCAGCCTGTACTCGACGTTTCTCGGCGGCTCGGGTGATGATGCCGGACGGGGCATCGCGGTCGACGCGGCGGGGAACGCCTACGTCACGGGTTTTACGACTTCTCCGAACTTCCCGACGACGCCCGGGGCGGTTCGGCCGAATCGGCCCATCGGCGAGCCGCCCGGGATCGCCGATGCCTTCGTCGTGAAGCTGAACCCGCAGGGCTCGGCGCTCGTCTACGGAACGTATCTCGGTGGCGTCAACTCGGACGTCGGGCTCGCCATCGCGATCGACCTGGCCGGAAACGCCTTCGTCACGGGGGAACGTTCTCCGTCGATTTCCCGATCACGCTCGGCGCCTCGCAGCTGCTTCCTGGGCGGAGATCGGGACGTGTTCGTGACAAGCCTCAACAGCACTGGCACGGCGCTCCGGTACTCGACGTTTCTCGGGGAGCCGGTACCGACGTCGGCAACGCGATTGCCGTCGATGCTGCCGGTTCGGCCTACGTCACCGGGTCGACGACCTGCGCGGCCGCTCCGTGCCCCACCGTGACCGACTTCCCGACGACGCCCGGCGTCTTCGCGCCTCTCAGGCCGCCAGGCGAGGCGGCGGGCGTGACGGACGCCTTCGTGACCAAGCTCGACGCCGTTGGCGCCCTTGTCTACTCGACCTTTCTGGGGGCACCGGCGCGGACGAGGGCCTGGGCATCGTCATCGACTCCAGTGGCCATGCCCTCGTGACCGGCGGCTCGGCCTCAACAGACTTTCCGCTCACCGTGGGGTTCGGGTCGTTTACCGGCATGCTTCAGGCCTTTCTTACGAGACTGAACCCGGACGGCACCGCTGTGGTGATCTCGCGACCGGTGCCGACCAGCGCGCCGCTCCCTGCGCCGAGCATGGCGCTGGGCATCGCCCAGGATTTTTCGACCGCATCTACCTCGCGCGGCTCGGAAATCCGAGGCGGCGCGCCCCAGACCGATGCCTTCGTCATCCAGCTCGGCGCGGGCGGAGGCTCGCCGCCGGCTGAATTCTTCGTCGGCGGGACTGGCGACGACTTCGCCTTCGCGCTTGCAGTCGACACAGCGGGCAACAACGTGTTCCTGGCCGGCCAGACGAATTCGGCGACGGGGCTGGCGGTCGGGAGTGTGTTGCAGCCAACGTTGGCAGGCGGCGTCGATGGCTTCGTGGCGAAGGTGGGCGGCTTCACCCCTCCGAGCTCGAACGAGAGTGGCGGCGGCAATGGTGGCGGCGGCAACAGCGGTTGCGTGATCGCGACGGCGGCGTTCGGCTCACCGCTGGCGCGAGAGGTCTCGGTGCTTCGCGCCTTTCGCGACGACATCTTGATCCCGAACGCCGTCGGCCGCGCGCTCGTGCGGATGTATTACCGTCTCAGCCCGTCGATCGCTCGGGTCATCGAGGGTCATCAGACGCTCAGGGCGATCACCCGGGTTGCGCTGCGTCCGGTCGTCATCGTCTCGAAGCTGATTCTCGTGAGCCCACGTAAGGCCTTCGCTGTGCTCGCGGTGATGTGGAGCACCCTCCTGGCGCTGGCCGTCGCGCTCGCCTTCGCACGCCGCCGACCTGCGGGGGCCCTATGGGCGTTCATCGCCACGTTCATCGTCGCCTCGGCTTTAGCCTTCCGGCTGCGATCCTGGATTCCGGCGCCGACAGACAGTCGCTCCGGCACCGCGAGTCGCCAGCCCGGCGCACACGGCGCTCACTGATGGACGCCCGGCTGTGGCCGTCCCGCGAACGGTGCGCCGTCAAGACGCGGCGGAGCAGCGCGGCGTCGAGCGCTACGATGTCCCACGCCCGCGTTTCGCAGAGTGGCCCTTCACGCCGGGCACCGTCCGCATGTGGCCGACGTTCCATTCCGGCAGCCTCGCCGTCGAGGTCGAGTCGGATCTCGCCAACGGAATTCTCACGTCCGAGGGCTTCACGGTGACAGAGCCGAAGGTCGCGGCCGCCGTCGGTATCACCGGCGGCGACCGGATCATCGCCATCAACGGATATCCCCCGGCGGGCGCGGCGCGCTCGCGAGCTTTCTGTTGTTGCAGCGCGATCCTGACCGCAACACCTTCAACATCCGGCTGAGCCGCGGCGGGGTCAGGATGGAGCGCGCGCTCGTCGTTCGCTGATCTGGTCGGCTCGACGTCGAGCCGACCAGACTCGAGCTAGGCCAGCTTCAGCGCGTCGTACACGCTCCGCTCGTACTGCCCGTACGAGCTTCAGGGTCGCGTGGTGTCGGCGAACGGCAGGATCTGCGTCATGATCAGCCCGGTCACGCGCTTGCGCCGGATCGAGCCAGTAGTAGGTGTTGAAGATGCCCGCCCCAGCTCACCGTGCCGGCGCTGCGGCCGTTCGGCCCGGGCTCCATGTTCAGCATGTAGCCGAGGCCCCAGCGGATCTGGCGCGCCCGGGAAGAGATCGACGTCGTTCGAGCGCGCCGGGCTCTCGTCTTCATGATGCCGCACGGGATGTCGCCGGTGTGGTTCTGTGCCCATCAGCGCGACGGTCTCCGGCTTCGAGCAGCCGCGCGCCGTTGATGGCTGCCGCCGTGCAGCAGCATCTGCAGGAACGTGAGGTAGTCGCGCCCCGTCGAGTACAGCGGGCCGCCGCCCGACCAGAACTCCGGGCGTGAACGGCGCGTCTCCAGCGGCTGGGGCGCGAGCGCTGCCGTCGGGCTGGCGCGTGTGCACGCGCGCCTGGCGCGCGCGCTGCTCGGCCGAGGTGACGTAGCCGCTGTCCTTCATGCCGAGCGGCGCGAAGATCTTGTCGCGGAAGTAGACGTCGAGCGGCTGCCCGCTGATCGACTCGACGAGGCGGCCCGACCCAGTCGATGTTGATGCCGTACTCCCACTTGTCGCCCGGATCGAACACCAGCGGCATGCGGATCGTCGCGACCTTGCCGGTGGCGCGTCGAGCGGCATGCCCGAGGCCTTGACGTAGCGCACCGATGTTCGCGTCCCACTGCTCGTAGCCGAAGCCCGGCGGTGTGCGTCAGCAGGTGGCGCAGGGTGATCGGCCGCTTCGCCGGGCGCAGCTTCGGCGCGCCGGAGCGTCGAAGCCCTCCAGCACCTGGGGCGAGCCGAGCGCCGGGTCGATGTTGGGCACCGGGCTCGTCGAGCTTGAGCTTGCCCTGCTCGACGAGCTGCATCGCCGCGACCGAGGTGATCGCCTTGGTCATCGAGGCGATGCGGAAGACGGTGTCGAGCGTCATGGCCGGGCCTGGTCGAGCGCGCGCACGCCGAACGCGCCCTCGTAGAGCACGCCCTTGTCGGTGGCCGCCATCGCGACGACGCCGGGCACTTCCTTCGCATCGACGGCCTCGCTTGAGCACCGCGTCGATCGCGCGCGCGATGCCGGCGCCGTCCCTGAGCGTACGCTCGGCGGCGCGTGATCCTGCCGACGGCGGTGGCGCGCGGTGATGGCGGCGGCGCCTTTCGAGCAGATCGCGGCGGGCTGGGCGATGTGGGCGTCATGATCTCATCCTCCTGGCTCGACGGGGCACCGCAAGCGGGTCATCGCCGCGGTCTCACAGCACCGAGCGCACGAGGCCTCCGTCGACGAGGATCGTGGTCCCGGTGATGTAGCTGGACTTGCCGGAGGCGAGGAACGGCCACCAGGTAGGCCAGCTCCTTCGGCTCGCCGATGCGGCCCACGGCCGTCTCGGCCGCGCGCTGGGCCAGCGCCTCGTCGACGGAGATGCCGAGCTCCTTGGCGCGGGCCGTCACGTTCGAGAGCATGCGCTCGCTCAGGATGGAGCCGGGGCACACGTTGTTGACCAGGATGCCGTCGCGCCCGACCTCGTCGGCCAGGCTCTTGGCGAACGCCACCACGCCCATGCGCGTGGCGCCGGAGAGCGCCAGGTTCGGAATCGGCTGATAGACGGTGCTGGCCAGGATGTTGATGATGCGCCCGCCGCCTCGTGCCGCTTCAGATGCGGGCAGCGCCTCGCGCGACATTCGCGCGAAGAACAGGAGCGAGCGCTGCACCGCCGTCGCCCACTGCTCCTCGGTGGCGGTCTGGGCACGCGCCAGCGGCGGGCCGCCGGAGTTGTTGACCAGGATGTCGAGGCGCCCGAATCGCTCGACGGTCTTCGCGACCAGATCGTGGATGGTCTCGGGGCGATCCAGATCGCCCGCGTAGACGAGCACGTCTCGGCCGGTCGTATCGCGGATCTCCTGCGCGGCCTTGTCGAGGTCGGCCTGCGATCGGCTGCAGACCGCGACCTTGACGCCTTCCTGCGCCAGCACCTCCGCGCACGCCCGCCCCAGGCCCTTGCTGACGCACCGCCGACGATCGCAACCTTGTCTTTCAGTTCGAGGTCCATAGGACGGTGTTATCGGGGCAAACGCCCGGGTTGTCAACGCGCGCTGCGGCGCGTCGTGAACGGGCTACTCGATGTTCTTCGCCGGCGGATAGTCGCGCGAGTAGACCGGCGCGGCCAGGAACGCCGCCGGATCGTACTTCCAGAACTGGCTCACGTCCCGGTATGTGTCGATCACGACGTTCATGAGCCGGCCGTCGCGGCGCTCGACCTTGCGGATGTAGACGTTGACGATCGGATTGCCGTAGGCGTCGAGGCGGATCGGCCCCTGCGGCGTGTCGGGGAGCTGCACGCCGCGCAGCGCCTTCATGAACGCGGCCTTGTCCTCGACTCGCCCGTTGACGCCCTTGATGCCGGCCTCGATGAACAGCACGCCGAGGTAGCCGCCGATCGTGCAGTAGCCCGGGTCGTCCTTGTACTCGGCGCGCATCGCCTGGACCCACTTCTTGTTCGTCGGCGTGTCGATGGCCGCGCTGTAGGTGCCGGCGGTGATCACGCCGAGCGCCTCGTCGCCCATCGACTTCAGGCTCGACTCCTCGGTGGTCGTCACCATGCCGAGCACCGGCAGCTTCAGACCGAACTCGGAGTACTGCTTGAGGAAGCGCTGGCCGTTGGTCGGTCCGAAGCCCGCGTAGATCGCGTCGACGTTGGTCTTGAGCTGGGCGATGTAGGGCCCGTAGTCGGGCGTGACGATCGGCGGCCAGAGCTTCTGCACGATCTTGCCGCCGTTTTCCTCGAACGTCCGCTGGAAGCCGGCCGTGTGCTCGTGGCCGTAGGCGAAGTCGTCGGAGATGGTCGCGATGCGCTTGTAGCCGAGCTTCTTGGCCGCGTACTCGCCGAGCGGGTGCGTGACCTGCGAGCCGCTCATCGTGGCGCGCACGAACCACGGATTGGTCTTGCGCTGGGTGATGTCGTCGGCCGCGGCCGGCGAGATGACCATCGGGGTCTCGGTCTGACGGACGTAGTCGCTGATCGCGTAGGCCTCGAAGGCGGCGACCGGCCCGGTCAGCACGTGCACCCTGTTTCGCTCCACCAGCTCGAGGGTCTTGGCGCGCGTCTGGGCCGGCTGGCCGGCGGAGTCGCCGAAGAAGACCTCGACCTTCCGGCCGCCGAGCGTGCTGCCGCGCTCCTTCAGCGCGAACTGGAGCCCTTCCTCCATCTGGCGCCCGCACGACGCGATCGGTCCGGAGCGAATCGTCAGCACGCCGAGCCGCACCGGCTCCTGCGCCGAAGCCGGCGCGACACCGAGCATGCAGAGCCCGAGGAGGACGAAGACGCGGCGTGCCATGAGAGGCTCCTTTCGCGGCGGGATTGTGGAGAGCCCGGCGAGCAATGTCAACGAATCTGTGCCATCCTTCCGACGGTTGCCGAGAGGCGGCCCAGGACGATCTCGAGAAAGAGAGCGCGCCCATGCCACGACTCACACCGGTCAGCGGTAAATCCGACGTCCCAGCCGAGCAACACGCCGTCGTCGACGCCGTCGTGAAGGTCTTCGGAGGCGTACGAGGACCCTTCAGCATGCTGCTCCACAGCCCGAAGCTCGCCGAGCGCGTGCTCGGTCTCGTGACGTTCTTCCGCGACGAGAGCGTCACCGAGCCGACGCTGCGCTCGGTCGCCATCCTGGCGGCCGTGCGGGAGCGCGAGGCCGCCTACGTGTGGCGGCGCAGGTGGGCGCGGCCCGGCGCAACGGGGTCAGCGAGGAGACCATCGATCTCCTGCGGGCGAAGGGCGACGCCGGCAAGCTGCCCGCGGAAGAGCGCGAGATCGTGACCTACGTCCGCCAGCTCATGCGCACGAACCGGATCGATCAGGCGGCCTTCGATGCCCTCAAGAAGCGCCACAACGCGCAGTGGCTCGTCGAGCTGACGAGCGGCCGCGAACTACTTCGCGCTGCTCTCCGGCGTCGTCAACGCGTTCGAGGTGGCGGCGCCCGCCGACGGCGACAAGCTTCCTGTCTAGGAGATCGAGATGAACTTCGGGGCGGCGATCTTCTTCACGGACTATTCGATGGGGCCGGCCGAGCTCGGCCAGGCGCTGGAGGAGCGCGGGTTCGAGTCGCTCTGGGCGCCGGAGCACTCGCACATCCCGCTGTCACGCCGGTCGCCGTTTCCCCAGGGCGGCGACCTGCCCAAGAAGTACTACGACGTGATGGATCCGTTCGTGACGCTCGCGGCGGCGTCGGCCGCGACGACCCGGCTGCAGCGTCGGCACCGGCGTGTGTCTGGTCGTTCAGCGCGATCCGATCCAGACAGCCAAGGCGGTCGCGAGCCTCGATCAGGTCTCGGGCGGACGGTTCCTGTTCGGCATCGGGGCCGGCTGGAACGCCGAAGAAATGCTCGACCATGGGACCGATTTCAAGTCGCGCTTCAAGGTGATGCGCGAGCGCGAGTCGAGGCGATGCGGGCGATCTGGACCAAGTCGAAGCCCGAGTACAGCGGCGAGTTCGTCAAGTTTCCGCCGATGATGACGTGGCCGAAGCCCGCCCAGAAGCCGCACCCGCCGGTGATCGTCGGCGGCGCGTTCCCGTACGGCGCCCGCCGGGCGATCGCGTACGGTGACGGATGGATGCCGCACGCGCGGCGGCCCGAGTACGGCGACGTGATCAAGCTCCTGCCGGATTTCAAGAAGCTCGTGGCCGAGTCAGGCCGCGATCCGGCCACCCTGCCGATCACGGTCTTCGGCGTGGCGGAGGACGCGGACCTCATCAAGCGGTATGGCGACGCCGGCGTGGCCCGGCTCGTCTTCAACCTGAATCCGGCGAAGGCCGATGAGGTGCTCCCGGCGCTCGACCGCTTCGCCGGGTTGATGCGTCAAGCCGGATGAGGATCCTCTCGCCGACAGGCCACCTCGGCTTCACGCCGATCGAGCGGGGCAGCTTCGACATCGGCGTGAGCCAGCGGCCCGACGCGATCGTGGCGGACTCCGGGAGCTGCGACATCGGGCCGCAGCCGCTCGGCGCCGACGAGCACTGCAGCCCCGACGAGTGGCAGCGGCACGATCTCGAGCTGATGCTGCTGGCGGCGCGGCAGCTCGGCGTGCCGATGATCGTGGGCTCGGCCTCGGACGCCGGCACCGACCGCGGCGTGCATCAGTACGCCGAGATCATCCGCGAGCTGGCGCGCCGGCATGGGCTCGCGCCCTTCAATCTGGCCACGATCTTCTCGGAGGTGAGCCGCGACGAGGTGGCGCGGCGGCTGCGGAGCGGCGTCCGCGTCGAAGGCCTCGACGGCCGACCCGACCTCACACAAGAGGTGCTGGCGCGCACGGACCGGCTGGTGGCGGTGATGGGCGTGGAGCCGATCATCCAGGCGCTCGACCAGGGCGCCGACGTGGTCATCGCCGGACGTGCCGGCGACTCCTGTCTGTTCGCGGCCCCGGCCATCCGCGCGGGCTTTCCCGAGGCCGCCGCGTACTACCTCGGCAAGGTGCTGGAGTGCGCGTCGTTCGCCGGCGAGCCCTTCATGGGCAAGGAGAGCATCATCGGCACCGTGACGCCGGATGCCGTCTCCGTGACCGCGATGCATCCGGGCCAGCGGTGCACGGTCGCCTCGGTCGCGAGCCACGCGATGTACGAGCGCGCGAGCCCGTTCTTCGAGCACGTCGCGGGCGGCGTGCTCGACATGACGCACTGTCGCTACGAGCAGGTCGACGAGCGCACGACTCGCGTCAGTGGCTTCGCGTTTCGGCGCGACGCGGTCTATCGGATCAAGCTGGAGGGCTCGGGAAAGTCGGCGAGCGCGCGGTGTCCATCGCCGGGATCCGCGACCCGTACACCATCCGCCACATCGATGCCGTCATCGGCTGGGCGCGCTCGAAGGTGCAGGAGCGCTGGGGCAGCCGGGCGCGCGCTATCAGCTCTACTACCACGTCTACGGGCGCGACGGCGTCATGGGCCCGTCGGAGCCTCGGCGCGCCGCGCCCGCGCACGAGCTGTGCCTGGTGGTCGAGGCCGTCGCGCCGCGCTGGGAGGACGCCGAGGTCATCTGCGCGCTGGGCACGCGGAACCTCTTCTACGCGCGGCTCCCCGAGGTCAGGGAACGGCGGGCACCGCGGCCCTCATGATGGACGAGGTGCTGCGCGGCAAGCCGGGCTACGAGTGGACCGTCAACCACGTTCTTCCGCTCGCCGATCCGCTCGAGCTCACGACCGTGAAGCTCGAGGTGGTGGGCCGATGACCACGAAGCCGCTGGTCGAGCTGGCGAAGACGATCCGGAGCAAGAACGCGGGTGTCGACCAGATCACGTTCGACATCGTGTTCAGGGATCGCGAGACCTACGAGCTCGTGAAGCGAAGCCGCGCGCTCAGCGCCCGAGGCCGTGATGCGCCTCTACTCGATCCCGCGCGAGCGCATCACCGCGTTCGTCGAGTTCGACCCCGCCCTCGCGATCAAGTTCACGATCCGTCGCGAGACGGCCGAGCGGCAGCCCGGGCGAGCGCGACGTCTTCGGCGCCCAGCAGTACGCCCCGTTGTTCGACCTCCCGATCCCGATCTAGCTAGGCGACGGGCCGCGTTCACGGCCCGCCTTGACAGGCGGCAACAGAGGTATATCTTAGCGGCCATTCTCGAGGCAGGGCCGCACTCCGGCCCCCAACGACCGTCCCGGACCGATTCGATCGAGGTCGCGATGCTCGAATCGCTCTCGTCGGTGGCCCTCGAAGACCTTCGGTATCTTCCCGGGACACGCGTCCCGCATACCCGTCGTTCGCTCACCCAAAGAGGAGAAATCCATGGCACGGCCGATCCGGCTCTGCTTGTTCGTGGTCCTCGTGCTCGTCGCGGCGCTCGGCGCCGCCGGTCTCGTCACCCCGACGTCCGCGGAGGCGCAGAAGAAGGTCCTCAACATCGCCGCCAAGGAGCCCGACACGCTCGATCCGCACTCGAGCACGCTCGGCCAGAGCCAGGCGATCTCGCGCTTCATGTTCCGCGGGCTCACGCGGTTCGCCATCAAGGACGGCAAGGTCACGACCGCCGAGGTCGAGCCGGACCTGGCCGAGAGCTGGACGCTCTCGCCCGAGGGCACGATCTGGACGCTCAAGCTCCGGAAGGGTGTGCAGTTCCACAAGGGCTACGGCGAGCTGACGGCCGAGGACGTCAAGTTCAGCTTCGAGCGGCAGATCAACAAGACGCCGGGCACCCGCTACGGCGTCAACCTCGACGTGATCAAGTCGATCGAGGTCGTCAATCCGTACACGGTGCAGATCGCGCTCAAGTCGTTCGATCCCGATCTTCCTGCTGCGGATGGTCGGCTACCAGCAGGGCTACATCATCTCGAAGAAGGCGGCCGAGAAGCTCGGCGACCAGTTCAAGTGGAGCCCGGTCGGCACCGGCCCGTTCTATTTCGAGCGCCACTCGCCGCGGGAGAAGATCGTCCTCAAGGCCTTCGACAAGTTCTACGCCGGCCGTCCCCAGATCGACGAGGTGCACTGGTACGACGTGCCGGAGGACGCGACGAAGCTGATCGGCCTCGAGAAGGGCACGTTCGACCTGCTCTACCCGGAGGCGGTCACCGCCGACTTCGCCGACTCAGGTGAAGAAGATGGGCGCCGTCATCGACCGGCGCGGCCCGGGCGGGCAAGAGCGCTTCTACATCAACATGACCAAGGCGCCGTTCGACGACATCCGCGTCCGCAAGGCGTTCATGCACGCGATCGATCGCAAGGCCATCAAGGAGACGATGTACCCGGGCGGGCTGGCGCGGGTGGCGACGAGCTGCCTGCCGGACGGCTACTTCGGCCACATCCCGATGGAGTTCCCGCCCTACAATCCCGAGCTCGCGAAGAAGCTCCTGACCGAGGCGGGCTATCCGACCGGCTTCACGATCAAGAACTACTTCATCAGCAAGTCGTTCTTCTATCCCAAAGTCTGACCCTGGCGCAGGAGCAGCTCCGCAAGGTCGGCATCATCGTCGAGCTCCAGGTCGTCGAGCACGCGACCTTCCACGAGAACATCCGGAAGAACCTCGATCCGTTCGTGCTCTACGGCGGCACACGCATCACCGACGCCGATCCGTGGCTCTCGCTGTTCTTCGACTCCAAGGAGATCCCGGATCCGGCGACCGGCAACAAGGGCACCAACTTCGCCCACTACCGCGCGATCGACGACCTCCTCGTCGCCGGACGGGTCGAGCGGGACGTGAAGAAGCGGGCCGCGATCTATCACGAGGCCCAGAAGCGCATGCAGAAGGACCTGATCTGCCTGCCGATCAGCGACGTGCCCGGCCAGTGGGCGCGGAACCCGAAGCGGGTGAGCACGCCGTTCGATCCCGAGTACGGCGAGTTCTCGCTGCACTACAGCTACAACTATCCGGAGCTGCTCAAGGTCCTCAACTGATGGTCCAGTACATCTCGCGCCGTCTCCTGATCGCGATTCCCGATGCTGCTCGGGGCGATGAGCATCGTCTTCTTCGCGATGCGGGTGCTGCCGGGTGACCCGTGCGTCGCGATGATGGGTGACCAGGCGACCAGCGAGGCGCTGGCCGACTGCACCAGGAACCTCGGGCTGAACCGACCGCTCGCGGTGCAGTACGCGGACTATCTCTGGCGCTCGATCCGCTTCGATTTCGGCAACTCGTTCCGTCAGGGCTACCCGGTGCGCGACTACATCGGCCGCATGTTCCCGCACACGTTCATTCTGGTCTTCGCCAGCGCGATCGTGGCGGCGCTGGTCGGGATCCCGATCGGGATCGTCTCGGCGCTCAAGCGCCGGAGTCCGCTCATCGACTATCCGCTCCGGATCATCGCGCTCCTCGGGCTCTCGATGCCCGTGTTCTGGCTGGGCATCCTGCTGCTCATCGTGTTCTCGCTCCACTTCGATCTGTTCCCCTTGATCGGCGGGGGCGATCTCGACGGCGTCTTCGCCATGATCGCTTCGGGCGAGGCCTTCACCCAGCCGCGCGACTTCCTGATGGCCGTCGGGGACGTGCTCCACCACCTGGTGCTCCCGGCGCTCGCGCTGGGATTCACCCTGGCGGCCACGGTGAGCCGGCTGTCGCGCTCGGCCATGCTCGAAGTGATCAGTCAGGACTACATTCGCACCGCCCGGGCCAAGGGCCAGCGCGAGCGCCTGGTCGTCTACAAGCACGCGCTGCGCAACATGCTGGTGCCGCTGCTCACCATCATCGGCATCTTCGTCGCGATCGCCCTGACCGGCACCGTGCTCACCGAGACCGTGTTCACGCGACCGGGGCTCGGCAAGATGCTGGTCGACGCGATCGGAGCCCGCGACTATCCGCTGGCACAGGGCGCCATCACCGTGTTCACGATGATCATCATCGTCGTCAACCTGGCGGTCGACATGCTCTACGCCGTCGTCGACCCGCGGATCAGCTACCGGTAGGCGGAGCAGCCGCCATGGCCCTCGTTCGCCGAGCCGATCCGGTCGATCTGGTCCTCCCCGGCGGCGGGAGAGCAGCAGCGGGCCGCGAGCCGCGCGCGTCTACGCCGATGGCTTCCGATCGGCATCGGGCTCGCGATGGCCGCCGTGATGATCGTGGTCGCGGCCGCGGCGCGCCCTCATCGCGCCGCTGAGTCCGTCGGCACAGTTCTCGGACGCGGTGCTGAAGGGCCCGGGCGCGATCGAGCGCCATCTGCTCGGGACGGACGAGTTCGGGCGCGACATCCTGAGCCGGATCATCTGGGGCGCCCGCGTCTCGCTCCAGGTCGGCCTCGCCTCGGTCCTCTTCGCCTTCGTGCTGGGCGTCCCGCTGGGCATCGTGGCCGGCGTTCGCGGCGGGCACCTGGAGACCGTCATCATGCGATGCGCCGACATGCTGATGGCATTTCCCACCCTGCTGCTGGCGCTGATCATCGTGACCGCGCTGGGCGGCTCGCTGGTGAACGAGATTCTCGCGATCGGCGTGGCCCTGACCCCGAACTTTCTGCGGCTCGCGCGAAGCCTGGCGCTTGACGATCCGGGAGCAGGATTACATCCTGGCGGCGCGAGCGCTCGGCACCGGGCAGCTGCGCGTGATGGTCCGTCACGTGTTCCCGAACACCGTCTACGCGCTCGTCGTCGTGGCCACCCTCTACATCGCCACCGCCATTCGCACCGAGGCCGGCCTGTCGTTCCTCGGCCTCGGCATTCCGCCGCCCACGCCGAGCTGGGGCAACATCCTCAGCGAGGGGCGGCAGTACATCAAGTGCTGCCCGTGGATCACGACGTTCTCGGGGCTCGCGATCATGGTCGCGGTGCTCGCGTTCAATCTGGTCGGCGACGCGCTGCGCGACCTGCTCGACCCGCGCCTCAAGGGCGAGTAGCGCCTCCGCTCGTCGTCACGGCCGCGCACGGCGCTCGAGCCGCGCTTGCTCGGCCGGCGTCCACGGCACCGTCTTCTCCTGCGCGCGCGCGCGCACCAGCTTCGATCGAAGTCGCAGCGCCTGGACGGAATGCCTGCCTTCGCGGCCTCGAGCCGGCCGGCGCGGAGCGCGACGGTGCCGACCGCGTAACGACGCGCGCCGCACGGACCACGACTCGGATCCGCGGGCAGAGCTCCGCGTCGAGCACGCAGCGCGGCGCGCTCCTCCCAGGCGGTCGGCGGCGTCGCCGGCGCGCGCTCGGCCGCCTCGAGCAGTCGAGTCGCGATCTGCTGCGCAGGACTGCTCGTTGCCCAGGCGGCACGGGCGAAGCTCGCGTGTCGTCGCCGACGAGCCAGATCATGCCCAGGGTGAGCGCGGCGGCGAGGCCGGCGACCGGCACGATATCGATCGGCCCGAAGCTCGACGCGGCGCGGCGCGCGCCGAACGAGCATGAAGACGCCGGCCAGCACCGCCGGCGGCGATCGCGAGGCCGAGCAGGTAGACATAGCGCACCAGGCCTTCGTCCGTGCTCGGCGCGCCCGACGTGAACCAGCCGGACACGATGCTCCAGGCGATCACGAGGAGCGCCGCCCCGATGCCGATCGCGCGCGACGAGGCCCGCGGCGCGCGAGCGAGCGCACAAGACCGATGCCGATCGCGACGAGCATGACGCCGACCGCGAGGAAGGGCGGCTCTCGCTCGAACGCCGGCGGCGCCGCGCTGGACATAGGCGACGGCGCCCGCGCCGACCAGGATCAGGATCGCGCCGGCGATGATGTGCATTCGCGGAGATTATCGCTTACAGTGGGCCGACATGCGCCATCAGCGCCACGCTGACCCTCGCCGTCACCGTCGCGCTGATGCTCGTCGGCTGCGCGGAGAGCCCGCCGCCCGTCACCGCCGAGAAAGTTCTCGACGTCGCGCGGCATCCAGCCGGTCGTGAACGCCGTCGCGCTGAGCGCGGATGGAAGCCAGGTCGGCCGTCGGGGACATGGACGGCGAGCTCGTCACGCGCGAGCTGCCGTCCGGCGCCGAGCGGTGGCGAGGCCGCGTCGCGGCTCGCCGGGTCGACGGCCTGGTCTTCTCGGCCGACGGCTCGCTGCTGGCCGCGACCGCTCACGAGGCGCGCACGGTCGAGCTGTGGCAGGTGCTGGCCGGGTCGTCAGGCGGCCGTGCTCGACATCCGCGACAGCCGCGCGGCCGCGTTCCATCCGACCGAGTCGACCCTGGTCGTCGGCGCCTGCCGCGACCCTCCACGTGGTCGACGTGGAGCGCGGCCAGATCACCCGCACGCTCCCGAACGCCGCACTCGCGGCGAGCGCGTCTACGCCGCGGCGTTCTCCTCCGACGGACAGCTCCTGGCGACGGCGTCGGACCAAGGGTGCGCTCAAGGTCTGGGCCTGGCCGGCGCTCACCCTGCGCACCTCGGTGACGATGTCGAAGTCGCTCGAGGCGATGGCGCCCGTCTCGCTCGTGCTCGGACGCCAGGGGACGCGCGCCGCGGCGAACGGCCTCCTCGGCCGGGTGCACGTCGTGGACCTCGCGAAGGAGCGCGAGGAGCGAACCTTCGACAACACGCCCGAGGCACCGGGCCACGGGATGCACGCCGAGATGCGCCGGTCACTGGCCTTCAGCCAGGACGGCGACTGGCTCTTCGCGCCCGACACGCACGACCGCGGCGTCCGCATCCTGCATCTCGCGCAGCGGCAAGGCCTATCCGGTCTTCACGCGGCGATGCGCCGTTCTACAAGGCGATGTCGATCTCGGTCCCGGCCAGCCTGGTGGCGCTGCTCCGTCCAGGCGACGATCAGGGCCGCGGGCCGTACGGCCTCGAGGTCTGGCGGCTGACCTACCGGACGCGGTAGCGCGCGGCTCACGCCGTCACGCAGTCGCTCGTGCAGCGCGCTGACGATCTCCGGCGATCGCCGGCGCGGGCCCACACGTCGAAGAACGGCGACTCGAGCAGGGTCGCGATGTCGCGACCGCCGCGCGCCTTCGTCTGCTCCTCGCTCTCGCCCGGCCGCGCCGTGCGTAGGTGCCGCGAGCACGCGGTCCTTGTGGTAGATCGCCGGGTACTCGATGTAGCGGTAGAGCTCGGTGAAGTCGCGGTCGAAGAAGACGGCGACCGGCACCGTCGCGAACTTCTGGCCGTTCTTCTCGTTGGCGTACTCGCGCACGAGATCGGCGTTGGGGTGCGAGCCGGGCTCGGGCAGCCCCTGGCGCAGCATCGGTCTCGGCGTCGCGAAGAAAGATGCGCAGGTCGAGGCCGCCGGCCTCGGCCAGGCGCGCCAGGTACGGGACGATCGCGCCGGCAATCGGACGACCAGTCCTCCGCGATCACCGGCACCTTCGCGGGCCCGCCGGGCTGAGCGGCGAGCCACTTGATCGCCGTCGGTCTGCTCGTCGCTGAGGCGCGCCTTGGCGTGGCGCTCGCGCAGATAGCCGCTCCAGTCGACGCGCGGCTTGGCACAGCGCGAAGCGCCGGACGTCGAAGCCCTCGCGCGCCAGGTTCTGCGGCGAGCCGATGAACTTCACGTAGTCGTCGAAGGTCATGCCTTTGGCAAAGCGCTCGGGCGTCATGCGCGCACCAGCCTTTCCGTGCGGAAGTCGTGAGGAGGGGCGCCGCGCGCGACGGTCAAGCGGCCGCGCGCCGGTACGCGAGGCGGACGTCCGTGTCCCCCTCCAAGATACGTGAGCGCACTGGTCCAAAGATCAGGTGACAGGGGCATGTTCTATGGGTCAGCCTGGGCCCGCGATGTCTGACCCTGGCGAAATCGTCGCTTGCCCGGAATGTGATCTGCTGCAGCACCTTCCCGAGCTCGAGCCCGGGACGAAGGCGCGTTGTCCGCGGTGCGGCAACACCATCGCGAGCCAGGCCCGCGAACCGATCGATGTCCCACTGGCGCTCACGCTCGCCGCCGCCGTGGTCTTCATCATCGCGAATACGACGCCGCTGATGGGGCTGTCGGCGGTCGGACGGCACGCGAGCACGACCATTCCAGGCGGCGCACTCGAGATGTGGCGGCAGGGCGAGATGATCACGGCCGTGATCGTCGCGTTCTGCGCGATCATCGCCCCGGAAGCTACATCCTCTTCATGCTGACGACCCTGCTCGCGGTGAAGCGGCCACCCGCGCCGCATTGGGTCGGCGAGCTGCTGCGCTGGGCGGACTCCATGCAGCCATGGTCGATGAATGAAGTGATGATCCTCGGCATTCTCGTCGCGCTGATCAAGATCGCGGAGCTGGCGACGGTGGAGCCCGGTATCGGGATGTACGCGGTGGGCGGGCTGGTGGTGCTCTTCACCGCGATCATGATCACGTTCGACCCGCGCGAGATCTGGAAGCGGATCGAGTGGACGGATGACGTCGCTGGAGACGCGGGCGTTGACGGCGACCGCGCTGACCGCCGCACGAGGCGGGACTCGTCTCCTGCGAGACGTGCGCCCTGCTGTCGCGGCCCGTCGACGCGGTCCGAGCCCGGGCACTGCCGGCGCTGCGGCGGCAAGCTCGAGTGGCGCCGCCACCACTCCATCCAGTACACGTGGGCGCTCGTCGTCGCCGCGGCGATCTGCTACATCCCCGCCAACATCCTGCCGGTGCTCAATACGACCACGCTCGGGTCCACCGATTCCGACACCATCATGGGCGGGGTGGCGCTCCTCTACACCACGGGATCGTGGCCGCTGGCGCTCATCGTGCTGATCGCCAGCGTGATGGTCCCGCTCGGGAAGCTGATCGCGCTCAGCTATCTCCTGATCAGCGTGCAGCGCGGCTCGATCCAGAGCAACCGCGAGCGGACCCGGCTCTATCGCCTGGTCGAGATCATCGGGCGCTGGTCGATGCTGGACGTGTTCGTCGACACGTTCACCGTCGCCCTCATCCAGCTGCAGCCGCTGATGTCGGTCGAGCCGGGTCCGGGCGTGCTGTTCTTCGCGGCGGTGGTGGTGCTGACGATGATCGCGGCCGAGTCGCTTCGACCCCCGCCTCATCTGGGATTCCGACGCACATGAGGAGATTCGATGGCTGAGGACACTGATCGCCTGGACGTTCCGCGGGCCACCGTCGTGCCGAGGCGCCGTGCGCGGATCTCGGTCGTCTGGGTCATTCCGATCCTCGCCGCGGTGGTGGCCCTCGGTATCGCGGTTCAGCGCATCCTGAGCGAGGGCCCGACCATCACCATCGTCTTCAAGCTCGCCGAGGGCATCGGAGGCCGGCAAGACCGTCATCAAGTACAAGGACGTGAACATCGGCCGCGTCACGGCGGTGCGGCTTTCCGACGACTACGCGAAGGTCGAGGTGACGGCAAAGATCGACAAGAGCGCGGCGGGGCTGATCGTCGAGGACGCGAAGTTCTGGGTCGTCGAACCGCGCGTCACGCTGAGCGGGGTCTCCGGCCTCGGCACCCTGCTCTCGGGCAACTACATCGGCTTCGAGGTCGGCAAGTCCACGAAGAAGGAACGCAAGTTCACCGCGCTCGAGGTGGCGCCGGTCATCACCAGCGGTCAGCCGGGCCGCCAGTTCGTGCTCAAGGCCGCAGACCTCGGCTCGCTGGGGGTCGGCTCGCCGATCTACTATCGCCGCCTGCAGGCCGGCCAGGTGATTGCGTACGACCTGACCAGCGACGGCAAGGCCGTCGATCTCAAGATCTTCGTCAACGCGCCCTACGACCGGTACGTCAACCCCGGCACGCGCTTCTGGAACGCGAGCGGACTCGACGTGTCGGTCGGCGCGGGCGGAGTGGAGGTGCGCACCGAGTCTCTCGTCGCGCTGATCGCGGGCGGCATCGCGTTCGACACGCCGCCCTTCGCCGCCAGCGCCGAGCCAGCCGCCGCGAACACGACCTTGACCCTCTATCGCGACCGGGCCACCGCCATGAAGCAGGCCGGAGTCGATCGCGGCGCGCTACGTGCTCTACTTTAGACGAATCGCTGCGCGGGCTGTCCGTCGGCGCGCCGGTCACCCTCTTCGGGCTGCCGGCAGGCGAGGTCGCCGACGTCGGTCTCGACTGTCGACCCGACAGACGTTCAATGTCCGAGGGCGTGTCGAGATCGTGTCCTACCCCGAGCGCCTCATCGCGCACTGCGACGCGCAACGCAAGCGGCCGAGCGCGAAGCCCTGGCGCGGAGCGCACAGCAGCGCCACGCCTTGCTTCAGGCATCTGGTCGAGCAGCGGGGATTGCGCGCCCAGCTTCGGAGCGGGAGCCTGATCACCGGGCAGCTGTATGTCGGCCTTCGACTATTTCCCGAACGCGCCCAAGGTGACGGTCGACTGGAGCCGGGACGTCGCCGGTACTGCCGGTGGTCCCGAGCACCGATCACGGACATCGAGGCGAAGCTCACCGGCATCGTCGCGAAGCTGGACAAGCTGCCGTACGAGGCGATCGGCGCCGATCGTCACGAAGATGCTCGCCGGGGTCAGCGTGACGCTTCAGGACGCGAGCAAGGCGGTGAATCGGATCGACACCGACGTCACGCCCGAGCTGAAGACGACGCTCGAGGCGGCGCGCCGCGCGCTCGGCACCGCCGACGGGATGCTCAAGAACGAGGTGAATACGACCCTCGAAGAGCTGCGCCGCGCGCTGACCACCGCCGACGGCGTGCTCAAGAACACGGACGCGGCCCTCCTCGGCAAGGATGCGCCCGGCCAGCAGGAGCTGCGTGACGCCTTGCAGGAGGTCACCCGCGCCGCCCGGTCGCTGCGCACGACTGACCGACTATCTCGAGCGCCACCCCGAATCACTGATCTGGGGCAAGACCGGAGACAAGCCATGATGCGTCACGGCGTCGTCGCGCCACGATCCTCTGGGCCCTCGGGGCGCTGATCGCCGGCTGCGTATCGTCGCCGGAATCGCGCTTCTTCACGCTCAATGCCACGATGAACCACGCCGTGGAATCATCGAGCCTGTCGGTGGTCGTCGGCCCGGTGTCCGTGCCGGCCGCGGTCGATCGCCCGCAGATCGTCGTCAGCACGGGCCCGAACCAGGTTCGAGTGGACGACTTCAACCGGTGGGCTTCGCCGCTGCAGAGCAATATCTCGCGTGTGGTCGCCGACAATCTCGTCTCGATACTGGGCACGCCGCGCGTGACCGTGTTTCCGCAAACGCTGAGCGCGAATGCCGACTATCAAGCCGCCGTCGCGGTGCAGAGCTTCGGATCGGCGCTGGGCGAGGCGGCGACGCTCGACGCCGTCTGGACGGTGCGACGCGTCAAGGACGGCAAGCTGCAGACGGGCCGCACGACCGTGCGCGAGCCGGCGCCGGAGCGAGGCTACGATGCGCTCGCCGCCGCTCACAGTCGGGCGGTCGCGCGCTTGAGCCAGGACATCGCCGGCGCGGTGCGAGCGCTCGATGGTCCTGGACGGTAGTCGCTAGAGCTTCAGCAGCGACTCCAGATTTCGCCAGAGGATCTTTTCCTTCTCGTCCGGGGTCACGGTCTTCAGATTCTGCACCCAGGTGACCGGCGAGGGGTGCCACGGCACGAACGGCCAGTCGCTGCCGAGCACCACGCGGTCGACGCCGACCTCGTCGAGCAGGAAGCGCAGCGCCTTCTCGCTGCCGACCACGCGTGTCGTAGTACAGGCGCCGCTGGTACGTGCTCGGCGCCTGCTTGATGACGCGCAGGGCATCGGCGGTGCCCTGCCACCCGCGGTCGAGGCGCCCCATCGCGAAGCACGCCGGGCCGCCGCCGTGGGCGACACACACCTTGAGATCCGGGCAGGCGTCGAGGACACCGCCGAAGATCAGCACCGCGACGACGATCGCGTCCTCGACGATGACGCCCAGGCTGTTGAAGAGCCCGTACTTGGTCGTGCGCTGCATCATGAAGTTGTGCTGCGGCTGCGGGTGGAAGAAGAGCACGGCGCCCATGGCCTCGGCGGCCTTGAACAGCGGCAGGAACTTCGGCTCGTCCCAGTTCTCGCCGTTGACGATCGTGTCGAGCTCGGCGCCTTTCAGGCCGAGCACGGTCACGGCGCGCTCCAGCTCGTCGATCGCCGCCTTCACGTCCTGGACGGGCAGGGTGGCGAGGCCCGGCGAAGCGCTGCGGCCACTGGCGGGTCATGGCCGCGATCTCGTCGTTGACCTCGCGCGCCAGTGCCCGGCCCTGCAGCCGGGTCGAGGTGATAGCCGAAGAACGGCGTGTGGATCGAGACGACCTGCACGTCCACGCCCTGCGCGTCCATGTCCTTCAGCCGCTCTTCCGGCGTGAAGCGCACCTTGGGCGAGTTGAAGGCGGTGCGCCGTCCGCCGCCCAGCATGGTGCCGAGCCCGTCGCCGGGCTCGTGACGAAAGCCGTGCCATTCGCGGCCGGCGTCCGCGGCTTGCCAGAGAGACCTCGGCACGAGGTGAGCGTGGATGTCGATGGTCTTCATGAATGCGGTCTCCTTGGTTCAGTCGCTAGAGGTCGAGGAGCCGGCGGGTCGTGGCCTCGATCCATTTCTGCTGCGGGTCTTCGTCGAACACGAGCCGCTCGTCGGCGGGGGCGACGCCCCAGGCGCCGGTCGTCATCTCGAGGTCGAGCTGACCGGGGCCCCAGCCGGCATAGCCCAGACAGAACATCGCCCGGCGCGGGCCGGAGCCGGCGGCGATCGCCTGGAGGATCCGCGGATCCTCGGTGATCGCGAAGTGATCGTCGAGCAGGGTCGTGCCCTCGCCCGTCCAGTCCGGCGTGTGCAGGACGAAGCCGCGGCGCTCGTCGACGGGGCCTCCATAGTGGACGCGGACGGCGCCGCTGCCCGGCGGCACCTCGAGGCCGAACGGCCGGAGCGCGCGCTCGATTGGAATCTCGCCGAGCGGCAGGTTGACCACCAGCCCGAACGCACCCTCCGCCCGGTGCCGCACGATGTAGATGACCGTGCGGGAGAAGCGCGGATCGCGGAGTGAGTCGGTCGCCACGAGCAGGCGGCCGGCCAGTGAGCGGCGAGTCGGCGCCTGCGCGTGCCCGTCCACCGCCGCCGTCACGACGAGCAACGCGGCGAGGAGGAGCGCGGTCACCGCCGGGCTACTTCTTGAAGAGGTTGTCGAAGCCGCGCCGGATGTCGCTCGGGCGCGTCGAGTCGGGCGAGGCGTCGCGCTCGACCGTGACGCGCAGCGAGAACGCGGCGCACTGGTTGCGGCCGTTCTTGTCGGTGATCTTCTCGGGGATGGGCTCCGTGCACTCGAAGCGCCGGCTCGGCTCGAAGTGGGTGCACTGGCGGCAGGCATGAATGGCGGCGCGGCAATTCGGGCACTGCTCGAGCGACGACGTCGCGATCGGCAGGACCGCCCCACACGCCGCGCATCTCGAAACGGTTTGCCGGGCGAGCATGCCGCCGCCTCGCGGCGCGTCGGCGGCCGGCCGTGGAGGGGGTGACGGCCTGCGCGGCTCCGGGTTCGGGCCTCGATAGCCCTGCTGGCGGTACTTGCGGTCGCTCATGGCCGATAAGGATCGCGGGGTCGTTGCGCGCCAGGTCAGAGTGCTCGGCGCGTGTCTGTTCAACATGGTCGCGTTCCTCTGCGTCCGAGGGACGCGGGTTCCGGCGCCGGCCGCTTGACCGGCCGTTGACGGGGGACTACGGTGTCCACGCCGTGGCCGGGTTGATCCGTCCCATGCGACTCGTCAGGCGCGCCGTGCTCGCGCTGCTGACCCTCGGCCTCGTGCTCTCGCTCGATCGCGCCGGCGCCACGACCTTGCTCGACTACATCACGTTCGACGGCATCGACTACATCCGCTGGACGACCGAGGAGCCGGGGCGCCCGCTCACGCGCGCCGACCTCGGGCCCGAATTCGCCGTCGTGGAATGTTCGTTCGGCGAAGACACGCGGAGCTGTTCGTACGGCGTCGACGCGGCCGCGGCGTTCTTGCCGTCGGGCACCCGCGTGTACGCGGTCCGGGGGTATCCGACCAACTTCCGCCTCGCCGCGATCTGGAAGGACCGCATCTTTCTCTATCAAGCCTGGCGCAATCCGCGCGCGAAAGTCGGCGCCGACCTCTACGACATCGTGGGCAAGGTGCGCGCCATCGACGTGCAGCGCGGCGAGCCGCCGCAGGCGGCGGCCACGAAGCCGGCGGCGATCACGGCGCCGCAGGACGTCGCCGCGCTCGTCGAGATGATCGCCCTGGGTGCCGTGCGGGCGCCGCAGGTGCACGCGGTCGCCGAGCCGCGGTACCTGGTCACGCTCTGGCTCGCCGACGGCACCACGCTCGGCCGGGTCTACTTTCGCGAGACGAGCGAGCTGATGGGCGGCGTGGCGGTGCCGGGCGAGTTCGCGCGCATTCTGGAGCGCTATCTGGGACCAAGGTCCGATTGAAGGTCGTCGCAGGCCCACTTATGAAACCTTTGGAGGTGGGTGCGATGAGCGTGCTGTGCATCCGGATGGCGCGGTACGCCGCGATGATCCTGCTCGGGCTACTGCTGCTGTGCTCCGTTGTCCCGGCGAGCGCGCAGCCGATCGACGTGCCTCCCACCTGGGGCGGAGACCTCGGGTCCCGGCCCCGGCTCACCGGAAGCTGGTTCGGCCTGCGCGACGAGCTCGGCAAGAAGGGCGTCGTGTTCGACGTCGACCTGCTGCTGACGCCCCAGAGCGTGATGACCGGCGGCACCGACACCGGCTCGGAGTTCTGGGGCAACGCCGACTACACGCTCAACATCGACACCGGCAAGCTCGGCCTCTGGCCGGGCGGCTTCTTGAAGCTTTCGGCGGACAGCGGCTTCGGCGACAACGTGTTCCAGCGAGTCCGGCGCGATCGTGCCGGTCAACACGGCGGCCATCGTACCGGCCCCCGGCGACCAGACCACCGCGCTCACGAACGCGACCTTCATGCAGTTCCTCAGCACCAAGTTCGGCCTGATGATCGGCAAGGTCTTCACGCTCGACGGCTTTCAGGGCGAGTTCGCGGGCAACTATCGCACCCAGTTCATGAACACCGGGCTGGTCTTTCCCATGGCCATGGACCTGGTTCCGATCTCGGCGTTCGGGGGCGGCGTCATCGCCATACCGTGGGAGAACGTGCTGCTGTCGGCCACTCGTGCTCGACCCGAGCGGCACGCCCACCAACAACGACGTGAGCGAGGCGTTTCAGGACGGCATCGCGCGTCCTCGCCGGCGGGAAGGTGACGATCAAGCCGTTCGGGCTCGTCGGTCACCAGCAGCTGGGCGGCTTGTGGAGCAACAAGACTCGGCTCGATCTGAGCCAGGACCCGTCCAACGTCTCCGGATGCCTGCTGACCAAGCCAGTTTCCGCTGCTGGGGATCCGGGCCCGCGTCCTGCAGCGATTCCTCGAGCGGTTCTTCCCCAGCTGCTGGTACCCGGTACAGCCCCGCGGAACGGAGGACAGCACCTGGGCCATGTACTACGGGTTCGACCAGTACCTCTGGCAGCCGAGCGGCGACCCGAAGCGCGGCATCGGCATGTTCTTCACGTTCGGCGCCTCCGACGGCATCGTGAATCCGGTCAAGTACTCCTACAACGTGGGAGTCGGCGGCAACGGCATCGTGCCCGGGCGGCCTCACGACAACTTCGGCGTCGGCTGGTCGCGCGCCGATCTCAGCCTCGAACTTCGTGCCGCTCCTGCGCACGCAGCTGCACCTCGGCCTCGACCACGACGACGCGGTCGAGATGTACTACAACGCCGCGCTCACGCCTTGGCTCAACGCGTCGCTCGATCTGCAGATCATCAATCCGGCGATCAAGAAGAGGCTCAACGCGTCCGGCGCCGGTCTCAGCGACGTCGACACGGGCGTCGTCGGCGGTCTCCGCCTCTATGTCCGCTTCTAGGCGCGCCGGCTTCGCCGTCGCGACGTGCGTCCTCCTCGCGAGCGCCGGCTGCGGATCCCGCGAGGGCGCGCCGTCATCCGGCACGCCCGCGAATCCCTCGCTCTCGACGCTCGCCGGCGTCACGTGGACCCTGGTGAGCCTCGGCGGGCAGCCACTCCCTCAGGGCACGCGGCCGCCGACGGCCATCTTCGACGGAGCTCGATTAGCCGGGTTCGGCGGCTGTAACCGCTACACCGGGCAGGTCCAGGACACGGGCCCGGGGCCATCACCATCGGACCGGTCGCGGCGACCAAGATGGCGCTGCCCGCCGCCGGCCATGGAAGTCGAGGGTCGTTATTTCGCGATCCTCTCACCGGTGACGCGAGTATCGGGTTGCCGGCTCGCGTCTCGTCCTGAGCGGCCCATCCGGGGAGCTGGCGTTCGAGCGCGCGACACCCTGACGGGGCGCGCGGCTCAGAAGACCACTCGCGTCATCGCGCGTGATGAGAGACAATCGCGGGCCAACCTCGCCTGACGACAGGAGGAGTACCAGATGACGGCGTTCGATCAACGTGGGATCGGCAAGCTCGCGTGCCTGATCGGCTTGCTGGTGATCGCGGCGCTGGTCGCCGGCTACTTCTGGTCCGCCGTTGAAATGGAGCTACGCGTCCGGCGAACGAGCGGGCTGGGTGCAGAAACTCTCTCGCAAGGGCTGGATCTGCAAGACCTGGGAAGGCGAGATGGCGATCGTGTCGATGCCCGGCGCGTCGACCGAGAAGTTTCCCTTTACGGTGTGGGACAAGAGCACCGTGAAGGAGATCAACAAGGTGATGGGCCGTCGCGTGAGCCTCCACTACGAGCAGCGCGTCGGGCTGCCGACGAGCTGTTTCGGCGAGACACGCTACTACGTCACGCGGGTCACGCTCGTGGAAGAAATCCAGCTGGCACCGGGTGTCGTCGTCCCGACGCAGCCCGCGCCGCCGGCGCCGCAGCCGCCGGCGCCCGCAACGCCGCCGGCACCCGCGGCGCCGCCGAAGTGAGCGACGGAGCGGGGCCGAGCGACATGAAGAGCTTCAATCCGATGGATCCGGAGTTCCTGGCGGACCCGTATCCGACCTACCACCGCCTGCGCGCCGAGGATCCCGTCCACCACAGCCCGCTCGGCTTCTGGGTGCTCACCCGGTACGAAGACGTGGTCGGCTGTGCTGCGCGATGCGCGCTTCATCAAGGAGCCGCTCGCCGCGCTCGTCGCGGCGCGCTTCGGCGCCGAGTGCCGCGCGGCGTCGGGCTCTCGATGCTGGATCGCGATCCGCCGGATCACACGCGGCTCCGGAGCCTGGTCAGCAAGGCGTTCACGCCCGCGCGTCGTCGAGGGCTGCGCCCGCGCATCCAGGAGATCGTCGACGGCCTGATCGCGCGCGCGGAGGCCGCCGGCTCGATGGATCTCGATCGAGGAGTTCGCGTACCCGATCCCGGTGAACGTCATCTGCGAGATGATGGGCGTGCCCGTGCAAGACCACGAGCGATTCAAGGGATGGAGCCTCGACATCGCCCGCGGCCTGGACTCGATCTGGCTGCCGCCGGACTCGGAGATTCCGGCGCCGCAGCGCCGCCTCCCGCCACGCGATCAGCGACTACTTCCGCGAGCTCATCGCCGAGCGCCGCGCCTCGCCGCGCGGCGATCTCCTGTCGGCGCTCATCGCCGCCGAGGAGGCCGGGGACAAGCTGAACGAAGAGGAGCTGCTGGCGACGTGCATCCTGATCCTCATCGCCGGCCACGAGACCACGGTGAACCTGATCGGCAACGGGGTCCTGGCGCTTCTGCGCAACCCCGACGAGCTGCGCCGCCTGCGCGCGACCCCGGGCTCATCACGACCGCCGTCGAGGAGCTCTTGCGATACGACGGGCCCGTCCAGCGCACCGCGCGCGTGGCGAGCGACGATGCGACGATCGGCGGGCACACGATCCGCAAGGGCGAGATGGTGATGCCGTTCATCGGCGCCGCGGACCGCGACCCCGCGCAGTTCCCGAGCCCGACCGCCTGGACCTCGCGCGCGCCGACAACCGGCACATCGCCTTCGGCTGGGGCATCCACTTCTGCCTGGGGGCGCCACTGGCGCGGGTGGAGGGCCAGATCGCGATCAACACGCTCGTGCGGCGGCTGCCGAGGCTCGCGTTCGTCAGCGACACCGTCGGAGTATCGTCAGAGCCTCACGCTCCGAGGACTGAAGGCGTTGCCGGTCAAATTCTGACGGGACCAGGACACCATGGACAGAGTTCGCCTCGCGATCGTCGGCTGCGGCAACATCTCTCAGCTCAACGCGCCCGGGTATCTGCAGCACCCGCGGTGCGACGTGGTGGCGCTGTGCGACGCGATGCCGGAGCGCGCGACGCGCCGGGCGCGCGAGTGGGGCATCTCGCCGAGGATCTACTCGGACTTCAAGCAGGTCCTCGACGATCCCGCGATCGACGCGGTCGAGCTCCTCACGCCCACCTGGATGCACGCCGACCAGATCGTGGCGGCGCTCGGCGCGGACAAGCACGTCTCGGTCCAGAAGCCGCTGGCCATCTCCGTCGCCGAGGCCGATCGCATCGCCGCCGCGGTGGCGCGGGCGCGCGACGACCTTCCGCGTGACCGAGAACTTCCTCTATTACCCGCCGATCTTGAAGGCCAAGGAGCTGCTCGACAGCGGCGCCATCGGCGAGCCCTCGCTCGTGCGCATCCACACGACGCGCGCCGTGCAGATCACGGGGCAGGCGATGGAGCTCGATCCCGACGCGATGGTGTGGCGCCGCGATCCCGGCCGCAATCCGGGCGGGCCGCTCTACGACGACGGCGTGCACAAGTACGCGACGGCCGTGCTGCTGGATCGGCGAGATCGGCGACATCTCGGCGATCGTGACGCGCGGCGAGGATTTTCTCGCCGAGACCCCGGCGGCGGCGATCTGGCGCTTCAAGGGGCGCGACTGCCTGGGCGTCATCGACTACACCGCGGCGCCCGAGATGACGATTCGCGCGCCGCTACTATCGCGCCGACGAGTTCTTCGAGATCCACGGCAGCCGCGGGATCATCTGGGTGACCCGCGGCACCGGCGAGATGCTCGACATGCCGCGCGGTGGTCTTGATCCGCGGCACCGAGACCGTCAGCTATCAGGTCCCGGCCGACTGGCGCCTCGGCTTCGACGGCGCCGCGGCGGATTTCATCGACAGCCTCCTCGCCGGGCGGCAGCCGGCGCAGGACATCAAGACCGCGAAGCACATTCTGCAGGTGCCGCTGGCGATCTACGAGGCCTCGCGCGTCGGTCGCGCGGTCTCACCTGACTCGATCAAGTAGCTACCGGAAAGACGGAGGACCTCATGTCGACAGCACAACCCGGACCCGGCGGCCGCCCGCCCGGCTGGCAGCAGGCGCACGCGAAACGCTACATCGAGACCGACGGCCGCGACGGTCACACCTGGGAAGGCGTGACGACGTTGCTCCTGACCACCACCGGCCGGCGCTCCGGTCAGCCACGGACAACGCCGCTGATCTACGGTCGCGCCGGCGACAAGTACCTCGTCGTCGCCTCACGCGGCGGCGCCCCGGCACACCCGAGCTGGTACGAGAACCTCGTCGCGCAGCCGGTCGTGCAGGTGCAGGTTATGGCGGACAAGTTCAAGGCGCGCGCTCGCACCGCGACCCCGGCCGAGAAGCCGGCGCTCTGGAAGACGATGGCGGCGATCTGGCCGCCCTACGTGGAGTACCAGCAACGGACCGCGCGCGAGATCCCGGTCGTCGTGCCTCGAGCGCATCTGACCGGAATCGGCTCCGCTGTTGCCGCGCGCCGTTGACACGCGTGGCGCCTTCATTGATTATGCTGGCCTGAGCATCATCGGGCATTTACGGAACACTACGAAAGGCGAGACTAGAACCCATGCGCTACGAAGCACCGGAGTCAGTTGAAGGGGCGGTGGCCCTGCTGTCGGCGGCCACCGGCGAGGCGCGTGTGCTCGCCGGGGGCACGGATCTGCTCGTGCAGATGCGCGCCGACGTCGTCGAGCCGGACCTGATCGTCGACATCAAGAAGATCGCGGAGACCCGCGCGATCACTGAGGAAAAGGGCGGCTGGCGGATCGGGGCGGCGGTATCCGGCGCCGAGCTCAAGGAGCACCCCGTCTCAAGCGCGTCTGGCCGGGCGTGATCGAGGCCGCGAACCTGATCGGATCCACCCAGGTCCAGGGGCGCGCCACCCTTGGGGGCAACCTCTGTAACGGGTCGCCGGCGGCCGACAGCGTGCCGGCGCTCATCGCCGCCGGGGCCCTCGCGACCCTGGCCGGGCCGCAGGGCCGGCGCGATCTCCCGGTCGAGGACGTCATGCTCGGGCCGCGCAAGCTGGCCCTACGCAAGGGGAGATCGTCGTCTCCTTCCTGCTGCCGCCCCGCCCGCCGAGATCGTCCGATGCCTACCTGCGCTTCATCCCGCGGACGGAAATGGACATCGCCGTGGTCGGCGCGGGAGTAAGCTTAACCCTCGACGGCGCCGGTACGATCACCGCGGCGCGCGTGGGGCTGGGCGCGGTGGCCGCGCGGGTGTTGCTCGTCGCGGAGGCAGCGCAGGCGATCATCGGAAGCCGCCTCGACCTGCCGGCGCAGCAGCGGCTCGAGGCAGCCGCGCGAGCGGCCTGCCGGCCGATCGACGACAAGCGAGGAACGATCGAGTTTCGAACCGACGTGGCCGCGCGTGCTGACGCGCCGAGCGGCCCTGATCGCGCTGGACCGAGCGAGGACGAGCTGATGGCCAAGCACCATGTCGAAGCGGTTGTGAACGGCGACGCGGTCGAGTTTCTCTGCGAGACCGAAGAAACCCTCCTGGACGTGCTCCGCGACACCCTGCAGCTCACCGGGAGCAAGGAAGGCTGCGCCTCGGGCGACTGCGGCGCCTGCAGCGTGACCCTCGACGGCCGGCTGGTCTGCTCGTGCCTCGTGCTGGGCTGCGAGGTCGGCGGACGGCGCATCGAGACGATCGAGGGCCTGGCCAAGGGCGAGAAGCTCCATCCGTTGCAGCAGAAGTTCCTCGAGCATGCCGCGCTCCAGTGCGGCATCTGCACGCCCGGCTTCCTGGTGGCCGGCAAGGCGCTCCTCGAGCGCACGCCCGACCCGAGCGAGCACGAGATCAGATACTGGCTGGCCGGGAACCTCTGCCGGTGCACGGGCTACGACAAAATCGTGAGCGCGGTGAAGGACGCGGCCGCGACGATGAGAAAGGGATAGCCATGGCCGAGAACGGCACGAACGGGACCAACGGGCAGGGCTACGTCGGCACGCGCACGATCCGCCCGGACGGCGTCGACAAGGTAACCGGCCGCGCGCGCTTCGGCGCCGACTTCAGCCTGCCGGGCCAGCTCATCGGCAAGGTGCTGCGCAGCCCCCATCCGCACGCGCGCATCGTCTCGATCGACACCTCGAAGGCCGAGGCGCTGCCCGGCGTGAAGGCCGTCATCACCCGCGACGACTTCGCCGACCAGTCCTCGGAGTTCATCCCGGCCGGCGAGATGATGATGAACTACAAGGACGTCGTCCGGAACGTGATGGCGCGCGAGAAGGTGCTCTACGAAGGCCACGCGGTGGCCGCCGTCGCCGCCACGAGCACGGCGATCGCCCGGCGCGCGCTGAAGCTGATCGACGTGAAGTACGAGGTGCTGCCGCACGTGATCGACGTCGTCGAGGCGATGAAGCCCGGCGCGCCGCTCCTGCACGACGATCTCTTCACCGCCGGCGTCGAGCCCAAGCCCGACAAGCCCTCGAACGTGGCCAAGCGCATCGAGATCAACCTGGGCGACATCGAGGCCGGCTTCAAGAAGGCCGACGTCATCGTCGAGCGCGAGTTCAAGACCGCGCCGGTGCACCAGGGCTACATCGAGCCGCACGCGGCGCTGGCGAGCGTGTCCGAGGACGGCTCGACCGAGCTGTGGTGCTGCACGCAGGGCCACTTCATCGTGCGCGCTCACTGCGCGCGCCTCCTGGGGCTGGACATCGCCAAGCTCCGCGTGACCGCCTCCGAGATCGGCGGCGGCTTCGGCGGCAAGACCGTCGTCTACCTCGAGCCGCTGGCCATCGCGCTCTCGCAGAAGGCCAAGCGCCCGGTGAAGATGGTCATGTCGCGCGAGGAAGTCTTCAAGGCTTCGGGCCCGACCTCGGGCGCCACCGTCAAGGTCAAGATGGGCGCGACGAAGGACGGCAAGTTCGTCGCCGGCTTCGCCGAGCTCAAGTACCAGGCGGGCGCCTTCCAGGGCTCGCCGGTGCAGCCTGGCGTCTTCTGCGCCTACGCGCCCTACGACATGGAGAACGTCAAGGTCATCGGCTACGACGTCGTCTCCAACCGCCCGAAGGTGGCGGCCTACCGCGCGCCCGGTGCGCCGATCTCGGAGTTTGCCGTCGAGAGCGTGGTGGACGAGATCGCCAAGAAGCTCGGAATCGACCCGAATCGAGCTCCGCATGATGAACGCGGCGCGCGAGGGCACCAAGGCCGCGTACGGTCCGAAGTTCGGCCCGCTCGGTCTGGAGGAGACGCTCAACTCGATCAAGAAGACCGAGCACTGGAACACGCCGCTCCGGAAGTGGCAGGGCCGCGGCGTCGCCTCGGGCTTCTGGTTCAACATCGGCGGCGAGACCTGCGCGTCCCTGACGATCAACGAGGACGGCACCGTGTCGCTGATGGCCGGCACGCCGGACATCGGCGGGCTGCGCGCCGCGCTCACGAACGTCGTCGCCGACGAGCTCGGGATCCCCTACGACAAGGTGCGGCCGATCATCGGCGACACCGGCTCGCTCGGCTTCAACTTCCTCACCGGCGGCAGCCGCTCGGCGTTCTCGGGCTCGATGGCGATCGTCGAGGCGGCCAAGCAGATCAAGACCGAGCTCTGCGCGCGCGCGGCCAAGCTCTGGGAGCTCAAGCCCGACCAGGTTGAGTTCTCGCACGGCTCCGTGAAGGCGCTCGGCGCCGCCGCCGAGAAGTTCAAGCCGATGTCGATCGCCGACTTCGCGAAGATCGCGGGCAAGACTGGGCGGGCCGATCGGCGGCTACGGCCGCATCAACGCCCAGGGCGCCGGCCCGAGCCTCGGCACGCACCTGGTCGATCTCGAGGTCGATCCCGAGACCGGCCGCGTGACGATTCTGCGTTACACGGTCGCGCAGGACGCGGGGAAGGCGCTGCATCCCGCCTACGTCGAGGGCAGTTCCAGGGCGGCGCCGTCCAGGGCATCGGCTGGGCGCTGAACGAGGAATACATCTACGGCGAGGACGGCAAGCTCCAGAACGCGGGCTTCCTCGACTACCGGATGCCGGTGGCCTCCGACGTGCCGATGATCGACGCGATCCTGGTCGAGGTCGCGAACCCGAAGCATCCGTACGGCGTGCGCGGCGTCGGCGAGACGCCGATCATCCCGCCGCTCGGCGCGATCGCCAACGCGATGGAGCAGGCGACCGGCATCCGCTTCACCGAGCTTCCGATGTCGCCGCCGAAGGTTCTGAAGGCGCTGAAGGAAAAGGCCGCCAACGGCAAGAGCTGACGAGCAAATGATGCGAAATCGAGGAGCGACCCGGGTTCCCCGGGGCGTGACGAGCGTGGGAGTCTGGGGGCCATTTCTGGGCCCCCAGAATAGACAATCGCGCGGGTTGTCCTGATCGGCAACCTCGCGCAGCTGACGGGGGCGTCGCCGAGTTCAACGTCTCGGCGACGTCCATCAAGCAGCTCTTCGACCGGCTCACCGAGCTTCATCCCGAGCTCGGTCCCCACCTTCAGGAAGGCGTCGCCGTGGCCATCGACGGCCAGATCTACCAAGAGACCCTGCTCGAGCCGATCGGCCCCGACAGCGAAGTTTTCATTCTCCCGCAGATCGCGGGAGGATGAACCGTGTCCGCTCGCTAGGCTTCCTGCCAGGCGCTCGCGCGATCGAGCGTCGCGCGCGCGTCCGAATCGAGCTGGAGCTCGATCCCGCCGACCAGCTCCTTGAGCTGCGCTACCGACGTGGCGCTGGCGATCGGCGCCGTGATACCCGGGCGATGCGCGAGCCAGGACAGCGCGACCTGCGCCGGGGTGGCGCCCGCGGCCGCCGCGACCTTCTCGACCGCCTCGAGTACCGTGAACCCGCGATCGGTCATGTAGGTCTTCTGGACGTTGCCGGCGCGCGCGGTCTTCGGAAGATCGCGGCCCCGATGGTACTTGCCGGAGAGAAAGCCGCTGCCGAGCGAGGAGTAGGGGATGACGCCGATCGACTGCTCCAGGCAGAGCGGCTCGAGCTCGCGCTCGTACTCGTCACGGAACACGAGATTGTATTTCGGCTGGATCGACTCGTAGCGCACGTAGGCGCGCCGGTCGCTTTCCCACAACGCGCGCGTCAGCCGCCACGCGTGGTAGTTCGAGGCGCCGATGTAGCGCACCTTGCCCTGGCGCACGAGATCGTCGAACGCGCGCAAGCGTCTCCTCGAGCGGCGTGTCCCGGTCGTCCCAGTGCGCCTGGTAGAGATCGATGAAGTCGGTCTGCAGACGCCGCAGCGAGTCCTCGACGCCCTCGACGATGTGCTGGCGCGAGAGCCCGGTGTCGTTCGGCCCGGGCCCCATCGGCCCCATCACCTTGGTGGCGATGATGACGGCGCGACGATTGCCGCGCGCCTTCATCCACTTGCCGAGCACGTCCTCGGACTCGCCGCCCGTGTGGCCGGGCACCCAGCGCGAGTACACGTCCGCGGTGTCGATGAAGTTGCCGGCGGCCTCGACGTAGGCGTCGAGCACGGCCTCGGACGCCTTCTGGTCCGTCGTCCAGCCGAACGTGTTGCCGCCGAGACACAGCGCCGACACGCGCAATCCCGTGCGACCTAACCTCCGCATCAACATGTAAGGTCTCTCCCCTCGTGGCGTCGCGGATCATCGGGCCGTCCGTCGCCAGAACGAGTATAGTTGGTGATGTCAATGAGGACAGGACGGGTGTTTTACGGCTGGTGGGTCGTCGCCGGCTTCTCGTTCATGACGTTCATCTCCACCGGCATTCGCCACGCGGTGGGCCCGTTTCTCAAGCCGATCGTCGCCGATCTCAATCTCGATCGCGCGAGCTTCTCGCTCGTGATCGCGGTGAGCCTCTTCCTCTACGGCGTGTTCGGCCCGCTCGTCGGTCTGGCGCTCGATCGATTCGGCGCGCGACTCACCGCGTCCGTCGGGACGGTCTTGCTGGTCGGATCGCTCGTGCTGACGGCGCAGGTCCACACCTTCTGGCAGTTCGCGGTCGTCTACGGCGTGATCCTGCCGCTCGGGCTCGCGGTCACCGGACCGGTGATGGCCTCCGGAGTGGTCGCGCGCTGGTTCAACAAACGGCGCGGCACCGCGCCTCGCTGCTCGGCAGCGCGTCGATGACGGGCATGAGTCTCCTGGTGCCGCTCGTGACCTGGCTCATTCTCACGAAGGGCTGGCGGTTCACGTACGTGGCGATCGCCGGACTGGTCCTCGTCGCCATCCTGCCGGTCGCGCTCTGGGTGATTCGCGAGTCACCGGAGCAGATGGGACTCACGCCCGACGGCGCGGAGCTCGATGCGAAGACTGCCGCCGCGACATCGCGCGAGCGGGTGAGCGCGACCACGGCCATGCAGACGCTCGCCTTCTGGCAGCTCGCCGGGTCGTTCTTCACCTGTGGCTTCTCGATGAGCTTGCTCTCCGCGCACGGCATCCCGATGCTCACCGACCACGGCTATACGCCGATGTTCGCCTCGTGGGCCTTTGGCGTGCTCGGCGGCTCGGCGATCGGCTGCACCGTGATGCTCGGCACCTTGTCCGATCGGTTCGGACGCCGTCCCGTCCTGGCCGGGATCTACGCGGGGCGCGTGCTGATCTTCTCCGGCTTCTTCCTGATCCGCGACAATCCGGCCGCGATCATCATGGTCGCCGTCCTGGGCGGGATCACGATGGCGGGGACGGGCTCGATGACCTCCGCGCTCACCGCCGACATCTGGGGACGCTTCTCGGTGAGCCCCGTGCTCGGCGTGATCTTCCTCGTGCACCAGACCGGCGCCGCGATCGGCTCGTCGCTCGCCGGCGCGCTCTTCGAAGCGACCGGCGGCTACGGCGCGGCGTTCGCGGTCGCGTGCGTGTTCCTGGCGACCGCGTCGGTCGTCGCGCTCAGGATCGACACGGCCGGCGCACGCCGAATCTGGCGCGCCGAGCCGGCTCCGGCGAAGTAGCTCGGGCTCGGGTCGGCTAGCGCTTCTCGGCCGGCGTCGAGGTCGCGGGGCCCATGCCCCAGACCTGGATGATCGTCTCCTCGTTCTTCGCGCCGTCGTAGTGCACCTTGCCGCCGTAGTGGATGACGTAGCTGCCCGCCGGCGCCGGCACCGTGCTCTCCGGGTCGAACGTCTCGCCGGTGCCCATCCACCAGGTGCCCGAGAGCACCGCGAAGAACCGGTCGTTGGGATGGAAGTGCGGCCGGCTCATGTTGCCGGGGAACCACTTCACCCGCACGACGTAGGGTCCCGGCTTGCTCGGGTCGCCGAAGAGCACGGCCGATTCGTTGGTGCCGGCCGCGTTCTTCACCCATTTGATCTCGGACGGGATCTTGAAGTCGACCGCGGTGCGGTCGATGTCTCCGGCGCCGTAGCTCGACGGTACGACGAGGACCACGGCGAGCGCGGCGGCGGCGAGAGCGATCGTGCGGATCATGCGATCTCCTTTGGAATGGTCAGCTCGCCCCGCGAAGGCGAGGCCCGAGCGGCTTGAGCACGCGGACACGCGGCGCGCCGACGAACCGATGGGCGACGGCGTCCGGCACGACCGCCAGGCCGCGCTTGGCCACGTTCTGATCGAGTCCCACGGCCGTCATCCACTCGACGCGCACGCCTCCCGGCAGCGCCGAGCCGCCGTCGGCCTCGATGACCAGCAGGCGCGAGTCCGTCGACACGTCCGGGGTATGCGCGATGCCGTCGAACACGTTGCGATGCCAGTTGTTCATCCTGGCCTGCCACTCGCCGGTGTTGGTCGGTCCGGCCTGGGCGCGATAGGCCGGGCTGGTGAAGACGTCCGGCGAGTCGACCTCGTGCAGCGCGACGAAGGGCGAGTCGGCCTTGTGGATCGTCTCGAAGCGCTGACTGGCGTGGATGCCCGGGATCGCGAGGAGCTTCTTCTGGTGGGCCACGTACCACGCGTCCCATTCGGCGCGGCGCGCGGTATCGAGCAGCGCCATCTCGACCATGTAGATCATGACGGGCCCGGCTGGTTGTCCAGACTCGAAACGGTGTTGACACTTTCGCCGTTCCAGGGTGGTGAATGAGATCACTGCGCCGCCGCCACGCCCCAGACGAGCGCGGCCGGAGTGCGACCGCGGACGCGGTAGCCTTGGTGCGGCCGCTCGGTGTTGTAGTAGTGCATGAAGCCATCGAGGGCACGCTGCAGGGCCGCGCGGCTCGTGAAGTAGCGTCGCCGGAAGACCACGCGCCAGAGTTCCTGGAGGATCGTGCCCTGCAGCCGTTCGACGAAGCCGTTGGTCCAGGCATGGCGGGGTTTCGTGCGCGTGTGCGGAGGCCGAGTTCACGACAGGCGACATCAAAAGCGCCCTTGAATTCCGGGCCGCCGTCGGTGAGCACGCGGCGCACCGGCCAGCCGGCGCGCTGGAAGTGGGGCACGACGACCTCGCGCAGGAACGTGGCGGCGGCCGCCGCGTCGTGGGCCGGCAACAGGCCCGGCGAGCCCATACGAGGTTGCCGCGTCGCAGGCCGTGATCTGCCACACTTTGCCGACCCTTTGAGATTGCCGATGTAGAAGGTGTCCAGGCACACGAGCTGCCCCGGCTCGTTCGCCTCGACGTGGCGCGTGTGGCCGTGGCGCGAGCACGCCAGAGCGGCGCGGCGTGTGCGGTCGGTCAGCAGTCCGGCCGTCCGCGCCGCCTGGTGCTCGAGCACGGTGAGCCGCGCCCGCCGCGTGGCCAAGCCGACCCGGCGCAGCAGGCGCTGTACCGTGCTCGGGGCGACGTGGATCTGCCAGGTGCGAGCCAGGTAGGCGGCGATCCGGCGGCAGCCCCAGGTGGCCGCGCTGATCGCGATGCCCAGCGCCAGCCGCTCCACCTCGGGCGGGGTCGCGACCGGGCGCCCCGCTCGGCCGCGCTGCCGGCGTGGGTGCACGCCGTCGACCCCATAGCGTTCCAGCCGTTGGCGCCAGCGATAGAAGAGCGTCCGGGAGATCCCCAGCTCGCGGCAGACGGCGCTGACGTTGCCGAGCACCTGCGCGCGCTCGATGACGCGCAGGCGCATTCCGTGTACGCTCTCGTCGAGGGTCATCGGTCCGTCCTCCCACAGTGGGTTCCTTGGCCGGAGTTCGCACTCTGGGAAAGATAGGGCCGATGACCCTCTCGTTCGTTCACGGCAACTGTTAACACTATTCCGAGTCCGGACAGACTAGGTGCGCTCGAGCAGCTCGATCCGCACGTTGTCGGGCGCCTCGATGAAGGCGATTTTCACGCCGGGCCGGATCGTGCGCGGCTCCATCTTGAAGGTGGCCCCGCGGCGCTTGAGCTCGGCGACGGCCGTCTCCATGTTGTCGACGCGAAGCCCGAAGTGATCGAGGCCGATGTAGGGCTCGGTCGGCGCGGACGGGATCGCGGCCTCGGGCGCGACCGGCGCGATGAAGATCGTCAGCCCGTCCAGATCGAGATCGGTGCGCGGCTTGCCGTCCGACTGGATCGACTCGAGGATCTTGGCGCCGAATACGCGCTGATAGTACTCGGCGGTCCTCTTCACGTCGCGCGTGCGCAGATGCATGTGGTCGTAGCGGTAGGCCATCGCTCTATCTCCTTCTTTCGTCGGCGCACGTTATCCCAGGTCGGCGACCCGTGGCGCCACGTCCTCCATCAGGAGGCGCAGGCTTTCGTGGTCCCACCCGGCATCGTCCGAGTCCGTCGTGATCGTGAGCAGCGCGCCGAAGCCGCCGCTCTCCTCGTGAAGCTGGCGAATCTTGTCGGCACATTCCGAGGGATCGCCGACGATCCACACGTTCTCCATCAAGTAGTCGACCGTCACCGCCTCGTCGGCCATCGACGGCTCGAGCTTGGTCGACGCCATCTGCGCCGTGCCGATGCGATTGGGATACTGGTGCTGCACGTAGTTGCGGCCCATGACCGCGCGGGCCCGCTCGCGCGCCTTCGCGGACGTGGGCGCGACCAGGATGTCGCGCGCGATGCGCCACTCGCTCCGCACCGCCGCGCGGCCGGCATCCGCGGCCCCGGCCTCGACCAGGCGCCAGTGATCGGCCGAGAAACGCGCGCGAGAGGAGCGAGCTCGACATCGGGATCCATCCGCGCTCGCCCGCCATGCGCATCGAGCTCGAGCTGGGCGTACTGGCCGCCACCGCGATGGGCGGATGCGGTCGCTGATAGGGCTTCATGTAGTAGCCGCGGTCCTTGACCGGGTCGAACACGGGGGTGTCGATGTCGAAGAACTTTCCGCGGTACGTGAACCGGCCGTCGGACGCCCAGAGCTTGAGCACGACGTCGAGCACCTCGGCCGAGCGGGCCCGGACGGTCGACGGCTCCAGCCCGAAGAGCGACGAGATCCGTCGGGATGCCGCCGCCGCCGATGCCCCACTGGAACCGGCCGCGCGCCATGTGATCGAGCATGGCGAGCCGGTGCGCGAGGTAGACCGGATTGTGGAGCGCGAGCAACGTCACGCCCGTCCCGAGCCGCACGCGCTTGGTCAGCGCCAGCGCCTGGGCGAGGAGCAGATCGGGCGCCGGCGCGTTCTCCCAGCGCTCGGTCAGGTGCTCGCCCACCCAGACCTCGCGGAAGCCGAGCTGATCGGCCAGCACGATCTGGGCGACGTCGCGCTCGTAGCCGTCGGCGAACGGGCGATGCGGCGGGTGGAGCGGCATCATGAACAGGCCGAACTGCATTCAGGCTCCTTTAATCGCCTGCACCGTACGTTGCGCCGCGCCGGAGATCAGGCCGGCATCGCTTCCCAGCACGATGAAGCGGTAGCCTCTTGTGATCATCGCGCGCGCGTCGTCGGGCGAGAACGCGATGCCGCCGAGCGCGACCTCGCCGTGCGCGCGGATCTTCGCCTCGGCTTTCGCGACGACCTCGACCAGGTGGGGATGATCGAACTGCCCGGCCACGCCGAGGTTCTGCGAAAGATCACCGCGCGCGACCGCGACCACGTCGAGCCCGCTGACCGTCAGGATGTCGTCCAGCGCATCGACGCCGGCCTGCGACTCGATCAGCACGACGTTCAGCACCGCGTCGTTGGCGGCCTTCAAGTACTCGAGGTTCGGCAGCCCCCAGCGGAGCGCCGCGTAGGTGGGGCCGTACCCGCGCTGGCCCGCGGGCGCGTAGCGGACGGCCTGCACCGTGGCCTCGGCCTCCTGGCGCGTCGCGATCTGCGGGAACACGACACCGAGCGCGCCGCAATCGAGCACCGGCTTGACCAGCTCGGGGCGCGCCGCCGGCACACGCACGATCGGCGTCACGGGCGTGCCGCCGGTGGCCGCGACCATGGCGGCCACCGACTCGATGCCGATGGGCGCGTGCTCCGTGTCGATCATGAGCCAGTCGACGCCGGTGCGCGCGAGGGCCTGGACGATCTGCGGGCTCGGCGTCGTGACGAGATAGCCGAGGGTCGCGCGGCCCTGGGCGATGCTCGCTCTCAACGTGCCGAGCGACCCCATCGGAGCGCTCACGGAAGGTCGATGATCTCCACCCAGTTCGGGTTCTTGCCCATCGGATATTCCTTCAGCTTGGTGAGCTGGCCGCTCGACCTGATCGATCGAGTAGCTCGACAGGCCGTGGGAGAGCTGACCGACCGCGAGCAGATAGCGGCCGGAGGGATCGATGCTGAAGCCGCGCGGCTGCTTCTCGGTCGGCACGCTGCCGATCGGCGTCAGGGTCCCCTTCGCCGGATCGATCTGGAAGCCGGCCAGGGTGCTCGACGTGCGCTCCGAGCCGTAGAGGAACTTGCCGTTGGGCGTGATGTGCAGATCGGCGGCGGACGGCTTGCCCTGGAAGTCGGCCGGCAGCGCGCTGACGATCTGCTTCTGCGTGAGGTCGCCGGAGGCGGCGTTGTAGTCGAAGACGTAGACGTTGCCGTCGAGCTCGCCGATGACGTACACGAGCTTGCCGCCGGGATGGATAGACGAAGTGACGCGGGCCGGCCTTCGGCCGCACCTCGGCCGCCGGCGAGCTGGTCGGCGTCAGCTTGCCGGTCGCCGCGTCGAACGCGAACTGATTGATCGCGGTCGTTGCCCAGAGTCGGCACCAGCACGAAGCGATTCGCCGCGTCCGCGAGGATCGAGTGCGCGTTGGGATAGTTCTCGAGCACCTGCTGCGGCGGTTGCACTGTCCCCGGCGGCCCGATCGGATTCACCGTGACCCGGTGGCCCGGGATACGACGCGCCCAGGAGATAGCGGCCCGTGCGATCGGTGGAGATGTACGCCAGGCTGTCGGCGAGCGGACCGGCCGCGATGAACTTGAGCGTGCCGGTCGACGGATCGATGGCGAAGCCCGCCGCGATCTTCGGCTCGCCGCGCGTGCCGACGTAGAGGACGCGGCGATCGGGGCTCAGCGCCATCGGGGTCGAGATCCCGGGCTTTCGATGCCCGGGATCGGCGTCTTCTCGATGACCGTCAGGTCGCCGTTCTGCCGGTTGAGCTGGAGCACGTAGACTTCGTTGCTCTCGGCGTTGCCGACGTAGACGAAGGTGGCGGCGCCGGCGGTGGAGGCCATCAACGTGCCCGCGACCAGCGCGGTACTCGCGGCCATCCCGGCCCAGAACGCGAAACGATGTGGTGCTCGCATGGTGTCCTCCCGTGGGACGTGTCGGTGAGTCTCCGGGCCGCCGCGGTGCGGCTCATGGCCGGCGTGCCGGATCGTTCGGGTGAAACGCCGTGGTCCAGCGAAGCCCGAGCTTCGCCACGTCGCCGAGCACGTCGTCCCCGCCGGCACGACGCCTCGCTCCATCCAGGCCACCAGGTCGCCGAACGCCTGCTCTCGCGCGACGCCGTCGAAGCTGCAGTGCCCGGCCCAGCGCACCGCCCGCTGTACCAGCAGGTGTCCGGTGCCCGCGGCCTGGGCGCGGCGGCGGTAGCTCTGCTCGAGGCGGAAGGGAACGCGAAAGTCGGCGGTCTCGTGGAGAGTCATCAGCGGAACCCGGATCTTACCGGTCAGCTCCGCGAAGACCGGATTCGCGTCGCGCGAGCGCGCGCCCGGCGCGGGCGCGACGCGGCGAATCTCGCGATTGAGCGTGCCGGCGTCGAGCCCGAGGCCCGGGTCGATGTCGTACACGATGCCGCGCGTATCGGCGTGGCGGGAGAATTCCTGCGCGCGCGCCGGTCCCGGATCGCGCGGGTTGAGATTCATGATGTAGCGCGGCCTCATGCCGTCCAGACGCAGCGGCACGTCGCCGCCGGAGAGGTGCTTGACGACGCTGTCGAAGCGCCGGCCGCGCTCGGTGTATTCGCCCGGTTGGCCCATGAGCGGCAGCCACGTGCCGCTGACGAGCGCGTCGAACGCCGGACGCGGGGTCTCGAACAGCGGCACGCCGGAGAAATACTCGGCGGCCGCCGTGTACGCGCGGAGCCAGTCGACGAGCGCCGACGCCGTCGACGACTCCGCACTCGATGAGGCCGCCCTGGTACACCTCGGGATAGAGCTCGAGCGACGCGATCGCGACGTGGCCGCCCATCGACTGGCCGTGAATGATCGTCCAGCGCGGCGGGCCGAGCTCCTTGATGACGTGCTCGCGCAGCGCGAGCGTGTCGGCGAGAAACCAATCCGGCCGATACCCGTGGGCACGGTAGCCGGACGCGGCCCACGCGTAGCCGCGCGCGGTGAGCTGGCCGCCGAGCGGGGGCTTTGCACGTCGCCGCGCCCCGGCCCTTCGCCCTGATAGCCGTGCGCGAACATGACGAGACCGCCGTTCCACTTGGCCGGGAGACCGATGACGAAGTCGGCGTCCCCGAGCCGGCCCTCGCGCCAGGTCGGTGCGTCGGCGGCCGACGCCGCCCAGGCGATCCACGCGAGCGCGAGCGCCACGACCACGCTCACCGTGGTGGGCGCCGGCGAGCGCGTCACGCCGGAAGCCAGGCCGCGGCGCGAACCTCGCCGAACTCGCGCGCGATCTTGCGCCAGGACTCGCCGGCGTCCTCGCTGACGTAGACTTCGCCGAACAAGCTGAAGGCGACGATGCGGTGCGCCGTCCGCCGGATGAGTCGCCAGGCCCCACATCGTGGCATTGGGCCGGGCGGGCAAGGGAAGGCTTCGCCAGCTCTGCCCACCGTCGCTCGAGCGGAGCACTTCGCCGGTCTCGCCCGTCGTTGTCTGGCCGCACCCGGCGAACACGACACGCGGATCGTCGGCCTTCACGGCGATGCCGCGCGCATAGGGCAGGGCCACCGCGCCTTCACGCCGATCGGCGTCCACGCCTCGCCGCGATCGTCGCTCCAGAACACCTCGCCGTTCGGTGCTCACGTAGACGCGCGGCGGGCTGGACGCGGCGAGCGCCATGTCGTGCACGTCGAGGTCGAGGAGGCCATTGACGACGCTCGGTCCACGTGTCGCCGCCGTCGCGGCTCCGGAAGACGCCGTCGATCTCGACGCCGGCCCACACCGTTCGGTCGGCCGGATCGACGAGCACGCGCGTCACGAACGGCGTTCCGATCGAGCACTCGGTCGCGACGTCGACGTCGAGCCGCTTCCAGGTGGCTCCGCCATCGCGCGAGCGGTAGATGGCGGCCGGCCGCGTCCCGGCGAAGATCGTCTGTGGATCGCCCGGATCGACGGCCAAGGACCAGACCGTCGGCAGGTCGCCGGCGGCGGCGACTCGGGCCCACGACGCGCCGCCGTCGCGGCTCCGGAAGACGCCGGTGTCACCGGCGGCCAGGACCCGCGCGGCTCGCCCGGCACCACCGCCAGCGCCTGGATCCGGCTGTTCAGCGGGAAGGGCTTGCGATGACGCAGCCACGACTTGCCCGCATCCGGGCTATGCCACACACCCCAGCCGGCGGTGCCGAGAACGATGTGGTAGTCCATGGTGAAACACCACTACACGAAGGCCTCGTCGTGAGCAAGCGAGGGCCTTGACCTCGGCGTCGACCCCGGCCATGCTACCGGCCGCGACACCGACACCTAAAACTCTGACCCCCGACAAGGAGCCATCGTATGACTCGACTGTCTTACGCCATCGCCGCCGGAGTCCTGGCCGCGACGTGCCTGGGCGTGGTGGCCTACGCTCAGCAGCCGGCGCCGCCTCCGTTCGCGACGACCAAGGTCGACGGCACCGACAACGTCTACGTCTTCCGGTACGGAAACCACCAGTCGATGTTCGTGGTCACGTCGGCGGGCGTGATCGCGACCGACCCGATCGGCTACGGCCGTCCGCAGGCCGTGGTGACCTACGTCGACGAGATCAAGAAGGTCTCGAGCCAGCCGATCAAGTACCTGATCTACAGCCATCAGCACTTCGATCACATCGCCGGCGGCAAGCCCTTCAAGGACGCGGGCGCGACGATCGTCGCGCACACGCGGGCCAAGGAGTGGCTCCTCGCGCTGAGGGATCCGCACACGGTGCTGCCGGACGAGACGGTCGATGCCGGCCGCACGATCACGCTCGGCGACACGACGCTCGAGCTGAGCTACCTCGGCCCGAACCACTCCGACAGCACGCTGGTGATGCGCCTGCCCAAGCAGAAGGTACTGTTCGCGGTCGATTTCATCCCCGTCGGCTCCGTGCCGGGACGCGGCATGCTCGACTTCTATCCGATCCAGGCGGAAGAGTCGATGAAGAAGGTGCTGGCGATGGACTGGGACAAGCTGATTCCCGGCCATCCGGGCCTGGCGGCCGGCTCGGCACCAAGCAAGACGTGCAGGATCAGCTGACGTTTCTGCAGGACGCCTCCGCCGCGGTGAAGGCCGAGGCCCAGGCCGGCAAGTGCTGGGACGGCGTCGAGAAGGAGCTGAAGCTGCCGAAGTACCAGAGCTGGCCGGGCTACGAGCAGAACCTGCCGTTCGTGCTGCGGCGCTACTGCGGCCTCTGGGGCCGCGGCTTCTGATCCACGTCGATCTTCGCAAGGTGACGCCTACGGCAGCGCCGCTCGGGCCTGCCGTAAGCGCAGTAAGCGGTCTCACGACGCGGCGGCCTTGCAGTAGCGCGCCACCTCTTCGTGCGTGGCGAACCACACGCCGGGCACGCCCTTCATGTAGCGAATCAGCTCGTCGAGCATCGCGATCCGCGAGCGGTGCCCGATGATGTGCGGATGCATCGTGAGCAGGAACAGCCCGCCCTCGGCCAGTGCCCCCTCGAACTCGGCGCGAAAGATCTCGTGCACCGCGGACGGGGCGGTGTACGGGCGGATGGCGGTGGCGCGATTCATGTTGAGATAGGGCGCGTCGTCCTTGATCCACTCGACCGGGAGCTCCACGATTCCGGTCGGCTCGCCGTCGTCGACGAGCTCGTAGGGTTCGTCGTCGGCCATGAGCGATGAATCGTAGAGCAGGCCGAGCTCGCGGATCAGCGGCAAGGTGGTCGCGCTGAAGTCCCAGGACGGTACGCGCACGCCGACCGGCGGCCGGCCGGTCACCTTCGCCAAGGTGTCGAAGGCCCGCCGCATGAGGTCTCGCTCCGACGACTCGGTGAGCTCGCTGGTGCCCTCGTGGATCCAGCCGTGCATGCCGATCTCGTGGCCCTCGGCCACGACGCGTCGCTGCTCGTCCGGGTGGAGCTTGGCGATCACCCCGGGCACGAAGAACGAGGCGCGCAGGTCGTGGCGACGCAGCAGGTCCAGGATGCGCGGGACGCCGACGCGCGCGCCGTACTCGCCCTGGGCCAGCCGGCCGGGCGAGGTCGAGCCCTCGCGCAGGGTGCTCGTCTCGTGGTCGAATCGAACGACAGGGCGACGCACGCGCGCGCCCCGTTCTTCCAGCCCGCCGGCTTCAGCGAGCGGCCGGCCCGTACCCTGTTCACCGCCGCGCGCCAGCGCGGCTCGTCCACGTCCAGGCGGGCTTGCCGGCGCCGTTGTCGGCCGCGCGATGAGCCGCGGGGCGTGATGGGGCGCGTTTGACGACGGAAGCTCCGGATCGACGACGCATGGTGTCCTCCTCTGGGCCTCGCTCGGCGGACCATAGCGCGGCGGCGCGGCCGACGCAACGCGCGCTCGGCAACCTTGCTCGAGCGCTCAGGCGTCGAGCGGCTATCATGTGCGCGCGCTGCGCGGGTCCCGTCGCGGCTGACTGGGTGACTCAGCGCCAGGAGAACAACGTCATGAAGCTCGGGCTGAGCATCGGCTACTCGGGTGCGGAGCTACGTCTGCCGGTCGAGAAGGTGCTGCTCGCGGAGCGCCTCGGCTTCGACTCGGTCTGGACGGCGGAGGCGTACGGGTCGGACGCGATCACGCCGCTCGCGTATCTGGCGGCGCTCACGAAGCGCATTCGCCTGGGCACCGGCATCATGCAGCTCGCCGCGCGTCCGCCGGCGTCGGCCGCGATGGCCGCGGGCACGGTCGACGCGCTCGCCGGCGGCGGCCGCGTCATCGCCGGGCTCGGCGTTTCGGGACCGCAGATCGTCGAGGGCTGGTACGGCCAGCCCTGGGGCAAGCCGTACTGGCGCATCCGCGACTACGTCGCGATCATGCGGAAAGTGTTCGAGCGCAAGGATCCCGTCGCCCACGCCGGGCGCGAGATCTCGCTGCCGTACACGGGGCCCGGCGCGCTCGGCGTCGGCAAGCCGCTCACGTCGATCCTGCACATGAACCCGCGGCTGCCGATCTGGCTCGGCACCGGTACCGAGTCGAACGTGAAGCTCACGGCCGAGATCGCCGACGGCTGGCTGCCGCTCGGCTTCGTGCCGCGGCTGATGCCGATGCTGCGGCCGTGGCTCGAGGAAGGCTTCCGGCGCGCGGGCGGCGGCAAGGGCTTCGCGGATTTCGAGATCCAGCCGCGGGCCGAGGTGTCGATCACCGACGACGTGCGCGGGGCGCTCGGCGCGCATGAAGCCGCGGGTGGCGCTCTACGTCGGCGGCATGGGCCATCGCGACAAGAACTTCCACAAGGAGATGATGATCCGCCGCGGCTTCGGCGACGCCGCGCAGAGCATCCAGGAGCTGTTTCTCGCCAAGCGCAAGGACGAAGCCGTCGCGGCCGTCCCCGACGAGTTCTGCGACGAGATGGCGCTGGTCGGGCCCGGTCGCGCGCGATCCGCGAGCGCTATCGCGCCTGGGCCGACTGCGGCATCACCGGGCTGACGATCATCGACCGAGCAGCCCGAGGCGATGGAGCTGATGGCGAGCCTCGCCGGGCTCTCCGCGATAGCAACGGTCGCACGACCGGGTTACGGTAGACTTGGGCCGATGAGCTTGTCCATCCGCCAGATCCATCCCGTGTTCGTGGGCGAGGTGTCCGGCGTCGACATCGGCAGGCCGCTCGCGCCCGACGAGGTGGCGGCGATCGAGGCGGGGATGGATCGCTACGCCGTGCTCGTGTTCCACGACCAGAAGATCACCGACGAGCAGCAGATGGCGTTCAGCCGCAACTTCGGCGCGCTCGAGGACGCCCGCGGCGGCAACATCACCAAGCCCGAGGACAAGCGCCTGCAGGCCGGCATGAACGACGTCTCGAATCTCGGCCGCGACGGCCAGCCGCTGCCGCGCGACTCGCGCATGCGCCTGTTCAATCTCGGCAACATGCTCTGGCACTCCGACAGCTCGTTCCGGGCCGATCCCGGCCAAGTACTCGCTCCTGTCGGCGCGCGTGGTGAATCCGATCGGCGGCAACACCGAGTTCGCCGACATGCGCGCCGCGCTACGACACGCTCGACGCGGCCACCAAGGCGCAGATCGAGGACCTCGTCTGCGAGCACTCGCTCATGTACTCGCGCGGCTCGCTGGGCATGCTCGACTACTCGGAGGAGGAGCGGGCGATGTTCAGGCCGGTGCGCCAGCGGCTCGTGCGCACGCATCCGGTGAGCGGCCGCAAGTCGCTCTATCTCTCGTCGCACGCCGGCGCCATCCTCGGCATGCCGATGCCGGAGGCGCGCATCCTGCTGCGCGACCTGAACGAGCACGCCACCCAGCCGAAGTTCGTCTACGTCCACCAGTGGCGCCGTGGGCGATCTCGTCGTGTGGGACAACCGCCAGGTGATGCACCGCGTGCGGCGCTACGACGAGGGCCAGCCGCGCGATATGCGCCGCACCACGGTCGCGGGCACCGCGGCCACTACCGCTCAAGGCTGGAATCACCACCATGCAAGCTCGTGATCTATGTGATCGCCATGTGCCTGCTCTTGACGGCCGGCCCCGCGTCGGCCGAGTGGTTTGCCGACGCGTACGTCGGCCAGAGCTTCACCTTGAAGGACGACATGACCGTGCACAGCCCGAGCGGCCTCAGCATCTATCAAGACACCGAATTCGATCGCGCGGTTCATCATCGGCGGCCGCTTCGGCCGCTACCTGGACGCCGTGCCCTTTCTCGGCTTCGGTGTCGACCTGTCGACCTTCATGCCGACGATCGGCCCGCAACAGCTCCACATCGACGGATGCGTCCCGTCAGGCGGCTGCAGCGGCGGCCAGGGCGGCACGACCGGCCGGATCGACGTGGACGTCATCACGGTCTCGCTGGACGTGTTGCTTCGGCTCGCCGCTCCTGAAGTCGGACAAGGCGCCGTGGGGCGCGATCCAGCCGTACATCACGGCGGGAGTGCCGTTCTCCCAGACCACGGTCACCCCGCGAACGACGGCTCAGTTCCGCAACCAGGACGGCGACAGCGACTACACGGTCGGCTACAAGGTCGGAGGCGGGATCGCGTTCCAGGTCGCGCCGAGCCTCATGGTCTTCGCCGAGTATCGCTACATGCACTCCGAGGTGTCGGTAGATTTGCACGACTCGGCGACCCTCAAGCAGACGCCGGTCCACTTCAATCTCGACACACATTTCGCCGTCCTGGGGTTGTCAGCGCGCTGGTAGCGGGCCGCGAGGCGAGTCTCAGGCCGCGCCCGAGTCGGCGCGCGGCGCAGTGTCGAGGCCGTCGAGATGGGCGATGCAGTTCAGCAGGCGCACCCGCCACGGCGCCGGCCAGTCGACGATCGTCAGCGACGTGTTCTCCCAGCGCTCGGGCGCCGCCTCGCCGTCGGCGAGGATCAGGTGACGCGCCGCGAGCGACCGGCACACGAGGCCGTGCGTCACCACCGCCAGGCTGCCGCCGGTCGTCGCCGCCGCCAGCTCCTGCACGCGAGTCCACGCCCGGATCGACGCGATCGTGGAACATCGGCCACGTCTCGCCGTTCGGCGGCGCGTAGTCCGGCTCGAACATGTCGAAGCCGAGCTCCGCGTAGGGCCGGCCGCGGAGATCGCCGAAGTTCCGCTCCCGGAGCAACGGCTCGATGACGCAGGGGCGCGCCGGTCGCGCGCTGGAGATGCTCGGCCGTCGTCACGGCGCGCGCGTAGTCGCTCGACACGATGCTGCGCGATCCCCTCGGCGGCGAGGCGGCGCGCCAGCCGCTCGGCCTGGACGAGGCCGCGGGGCGAGAGCGGGATGTGCGGGTGCTGGACGATCCGGAGCGCGTTGCCCTCGGTCTCGCCGTGGCGGATCAGGAAGAGCCGGCTCATGCCGAGGGCTCGCAGACGGTCGCGAGGACCGCGGGCAGGGCGGCCAGCACCTCGCGCAGGCACGCGCGCACCCGGGCGATGTTGGCCTCGGACTTCTCGGGAATCTCGCCGCGCGAGACCTGGGCGATGAACTCCTCGCGGCCCGTCGTCATCAGGAGCGAGGCGTTGACCTCGAGCTGCAGCGCGTGAACGCGCCGCGTCCCGGGCTGGCCGTAGGTCGTCACGATGTTGCCGCCGGCGTAGCCGCTGACGTTGTCGTGCACCTCGAAGCCGTGGCGGGTGAAGATGGCGGCCACGGTCGACGCGAGCTCGCGGGCGCACGTCGTGTCGTGCCGCGTGCCGATGATCACCTGGTGGTCCTTCATCCGCCGCGGGCTGCCGGTGTGGCCATCGAGGAGCAGCGCGTAGCCGTAGTGCTGGTGGAGCTCGCCGAGCAGGCGATCGAGGGTCGCGTAGTACGGGTCGTAGCAGCGCGCAGAGCCGGTCCTCGAGATCGACGAGGCCGAGCGGCTGCGCGGAAGATCGGCGCCTCGCGCATCGTGTGCGTGCGGACCACGCCGCGCCGGGAGCGCACCTCGCCGTCATGGTGCTCGAAGTCGTCACGCCGCCGGTTGACGTCGACGAACATGCGCGAGAACGGCGTGGCGAGCACGGTGGCGCCGTGCTCGTGCAGGTCGCCGTACAGATCGCCCACGAAGGTGTCGGCGAATCCGTAGGCGAACGTCTCGAACCAGGGCTCGCTGTAGTGGTCGCGCGTGATGTGGGGCAGGGGCTCCGTGCCGTAGTGCGGCACGCTGACGAGCACCGGTGTGCGCGTGCCCGGCGGCGGGCGTCTGACGATCGGGAACGCGTGGTCCGCGATCAGTGTTCTCTCACGACCGGGTTGCGGAGCACGCCGATCTCCGGCACCTCGACCTCGACCAGGTCGCCGTCCTTCATGTTCTCGGTGGCGCCGTCGGTGCCCATCCACAGCACGTCGCCCGGGATAGAGCGTCAGGTACTGGCTCATCCGGCTGATGAACTGGCGCACGCCGAAGATCGCGTCCTTCACGGCGTAGGTGAACATCTCCTTGCCGTTCAGCCGGATCGTGACGCGCAGGTCGTCGGGATTGAGCCCGGTGACGATCCACGGCCCCATCGGCTTGAAGCGTGTCGGTGTTCTTGCCCCGCCAGAACGTCCGGTCGCCGCGCTGCCAGGTGCGCTCGCTCACGTCGTTGCCGAGCGTGTAGCCGAAGACGTAGTCGAGCGCCGTCGGCCTCCGAGACGCTGCTTGCAGCGCTTGCCGATCACCACCACGAGCTCGCCTTCGTACTGGACCAGGTCGCGTCGCGTCCTTCGGAATCGACGATCGGCTCGTCGGTCGCCACCAGCGCATTGTTGGCGCGGTAGCCGACGTCGGCGGCCGGCGGGAACTCGGGCTTCACGCCGCGGCGCTGGGCCATCTCGGTGACGTGCTCGCGATAGTTGACGCCGGCCGCGTAGAACGTCGGCGGAATCACCGGCACCAGCAGCTTGACCCGGCTCAGCATGCTCGTGTTCGACGTCTTCGCATAGCTGTCGAACGGGCTCCCGGTGACCTCGGTCAGCGTCGTGCCGTCGATGATCCCGTACGCGACGGTTTTCCCGGACTGGAATCGGCACCACTTCATGGCCGATGCCCCTTGAGAAACGCGCCCGACCTCGCGGTTGAAGACGTCCGGGCGCTCGAAGTAGGTCGAGTGCCCGGCGCGTGTCGACGCGCTCGAAGCGCGAGCCGGGAACGTGCTCGTGCACCTTCTGCCGACAGCTCGGGCCAGATGAGCCCGTCCTCGTCGCTGGTCAGGAACATGGTCGGCACCCGCGTGGCGGCGTAGCGCTCGACGGGCGTGGTCAGGCCAGCCGAGCTGGTCGCGGAACTCCGGCGGTGAGCGGCGCATTCAGCCCCGAGATCTGCGCGTAGAGGAACGAGCGCACCGGCTCGCGCTTGCGGAACGTCGGGCCGATGGCGGCGTGCCACAGCACGGCCGGCCGCGGCGGGCTCGCGGCGGCGAGCTGCCGGCGCACGGCGGCGATATCGTCGTTCGTGAGGTTGCCGACGGTGTTCGCCGATGACGATCGCCCAGAATCGCTCCGGCGCCCGCACGGCCGCGCCCACCGCCGCCCAGCCGCCCATCGACTGGGCGACGAGCGCGGCGCGCGCGATGCCGAGATGATCGAGCAACGCGAGGGCGTCGGTCGCGAGCGCCCGCGGGCCCGGGCCCGCCGGGAACGTCGGGCGATTGGCCGAAGCCGCGCTGGTCGACCGTGACGCACCGGTACTCCTCGGCGAACACGGGCACCTGCTGCCACCAGCTCAGGTGATTGCCGCCGGCGCCGTGCAGGAACATGCATCGTGGGCGCGTTGCCGCCGGTGTCCTCGTAGTAGAGGCGAAAGCCGTCCTTGGTCATGAACGCCATGGTGTGACCTCCTCAGCTCAGCTGCGCGGCCCAAGGGTAGCCATCGCCGCGAGAGGCGTCAACGCTATACTCGGCCCCGAAAGGGAGACCCCATGGCCACCGACCTTCACGACCTCTCGATCGCCGAGCTCGCCGGACTGATCGCGGCGCGGAAGCTCTCGCCGGTGGAGCTGGTCGAGGCGCTGATCCAGCGCGTCGAGCGGTACGACGCGCAGACGCGCGCCTTCATCACGCCGACGTTCGATCTGGCCCGGCGCCAGGCGAGGGCGGCGGAGGCCGAGATCGCCGGCGGCAAGCTACCGGGGCCCGCTGCACGGGATCCCGTTCGCGCTCAAGGACATCTACGACACGAAGGGCATCCTGACGTCGGCGCACTCGCGCGTGTTCGTCGACCGGATCCCCGCCGAGGACGCGACGACCACGAGCCGGCTCTACGACGCGGGCGCCGTGCTCCTCGGCAAGCTGGCCACTCACGAGATGGCCCACGCCGGGCCCTCGTTCGATCTGCCCTGGCCTCCGGCGCGAAACCCGTGGAACCTGGCGCGCTTCACGGGCGGCTCGTCGTCGGGATCGGGCGCCGCCGTGGCGGCCGGCATGGTCCCGGTGGCGCTCGGCTCGGACACCGGCGGCTCGATCCGGGGCCCGGCATCGCTCTGCGGCATCGTCGGGCTGATGCCGACCTTCGGCCTGGTCAGCCGGGCCGGCGTCATCACCAACTCCTACACGTTCGATCACTGCGGGCCGCTCGCGCGGACCGTCGAGGACTGCGCGCTGACGCTGGAGGCGCTGGCCGGCTACGATCCGAAAGACGCCGGGCAGCCTGAGCCGGCCGATCCCTCGCTACCGCCGCGCGCTCGGCGAGGATCTTCGCGGGCTCAGGATCGGTGTGCTCCGCCACCACTGGGAGGACGGACATCCCGGCCTCTGCGGACGTGCGGCGCGCGATGGACGCGGCGCTCGACGTCCTGCGGCGGCTGGGCGCCGAGCTCGAGGAGTGCCGCGTGCGGCCGCTCGCGCAGCTACTTCGACGTCAAGATCATCATCGCCGAGAGCGAGATCTTCAGCGTGCACCAGAAGAACCTGATCGCCCGGCCCAAGGACTTCGGCGCCGACTTCCGCTCGCGCGCGCTGCCGTCCGTGCTCTTCACCGCCAACGACTACGTTCAGGCCACGCGCGAGCACCGCCGCATGATGGTGGAGATGGAGCCGCTCTATGCGCGGTTCGACGCGTTCGTCGACCGCCGGCATGGGCGAGGCGCCGAACATCAGCGACTACCGCAGCGTCTCGTTCTGGCAGAAGGCGAGTTTATTGACGGCCTGGAACGTGACGAGCCAGCCCGTGCTGATGCTGCCGAACGGCTTCGGCGGCAACGGGCTGCCGCTCGGCATGCAGATCCTCGGGCGGCCGTTCGGCGAGGAGACGATCCTGCGTATCGGTCACGCGTACGAGCGCGCCACCGAGTGGCACACGCGCCGGCCCGAATCTCGTGCCGGGCGCGTCGGCGCCGGAGGTGACGCCGCCGCCCGTGCTGTCGGAGCCGACCGATCGCGTCGACGCGGAGACGCGCGATCTCTGCGTGAAGGCCGCGCGTCGCGCGGGGCTTCAGCTCGACGATCTGATGCTGGCCCAGCTCCTGGAGGGCGCGCCGTACGCGCTCGAGATGGTCCGGCGTCTTCGCCGCGACCACGACCTCGCGCACGAACCGGCGAACATCTTCAGCTTCCCGCCGGCTCGCGTCGCGCAGGGGTGATCAGGTCGTCCGCGGATCGAGCGCGTCGCGCAGGCGGTCGCCGACCAGGTTGATCGCCAGCACGGTGAGCAAGATCGCGAGCCCGGGCAGGTGGCGAGCCACCACGCGACGGTCACGAAGTCGCGTCCGAGCGAGATCATCTGGCCCCACGTCGGGTAGGCGCTGCCCGAGCCGACGCCGAGGAACGACAGCGCGGCTTCGGCCAGGATCGCCTGCGCGACCTGCAGGGTCGACATCACCGACGATCGACGACACCGTGTTGGGCATGACGTGGCGGAAGATGATGCGGAGCCGGCCGACGCCGATCGCCCGCGCCGCCTCGACGAACTCCTTCTCGCGCAGCGCCATCACCTCGGCGCGCACGACGCGCGCGTAGCGCTCCCAGCCCGTGAGGCCGAGCACCACGATGATGGTGACGAGGCTCGGCCCGAGCGCGGCCACGAACGCCAGCGCCAACAGGATTTGCGGGAACGACAGCGAGACGTCGACGACGGTGCCGATGGCGGTGTCCAGCTTGCCGCCGAAGAACCCGCTCACCAGGCCCGCCGTCACGCCGACGACGAGGCTCACGATGACGGCCGACACGCCGACGAGCAGCGAGATGCGCGCGCCGTGGATGATCCGGCTCAGCACGTCGCGTCCGACCTGGTCGGTGCCGAGGGGATACGTCGGCGTTCCCGCCGGCCTGCCACATCGGCGGCGTGAACCGGCGCAGCAGGGACTGCTTGGCCGGATCGTGCGGCGCGACCCACGGCGCGGCCACCGCGGCGCTCACCATCACGAGCAGGATCAGCGAGCCGGCGAGCGCGGCCGGATTGAACGCGAAGCGCCGCCAGGCCCGCGAGCCGCTGCCGGCGGGCATCGCCGCTTCGTAGGCGACCGCGGCCCGAGGCAAGGTGACGGCCATCAGCGGAGCCTGATCGTCGGGTTCAGGTAGACGTAGAGGACGTCGACCAGGAAGTTGACCGACACGATGATGATCGCGAGCAGAAACACGCCGGCCTGCACGATCGGGAAGTCGAGCTGCCGGATCGCATTGACGATCAGGCGGCCGACGCCGGGGACCGCGAACACGGTTTCGGTCAGCACCGCGCCGCCGAGCAGGAGCCCGAACTGCAGCCCGGTGACGGTCACGATCGGGAGCGCCGCGTTGAGGAGCGCGTGGCGGCAGATCACCAGCCACTCCGACAGGCCCTTGGCCCGCGCCGTCCGCACGTAGTCGAGGTTGATGACCTCCAGCATGCTCGAGCGGATGATCCGCATGAAGAGCGGCGTCGTGAACGCCCCGAGCGTGACAGCCGGCAGCACCATCGATGCCCAGCTGTCCCAGCCGGAGACGGGCAGCAGCCGCCACTGCACCGCGAACAGCAACATGAGCATGATGCCGATCCAGAATACCGGCATCGACTGGCCGAGGAAGACGACCGCCGTGGCGGCATGGTCGCCGACCGTGTTGCGGCGAACCGCGCTGTAGATGCCGACGGGCAGCGCGACCGCGAGCGCCATCGCCACGGCCAGGCACGTCAGCCCCAATGTCGTCGGCATGCGCTCGACGACCAGGCGGAACGCCGGCTCGCGGTGGAAGAACGACTGGCCGAAGTCGCCGCGCGCCGCGTTGGTGACGAAGCGGACGAACTGCGTCGGCAGCGGATCGGCGAGCCCGAGCGCGTCCCGGAGCCTGGCGCGGTCGGCCTCGGGGGCTTCCGGCATGATCAGCGACGACCGGGTCGCCGCTCGCGTGGAGGATCGAGAACGTGACCAGCGAGACGCCGATGCAGACGACGACGAAACGGAGGAGGCGGCGAATCAGAAACGCCGACACGACGCCTCCTCCGTCAGCGCCTCAGTTCACCGGCTTGGCCGCGAAGAGCCAGAGCCACTCGTCCGGACGCGCCTCGTACGCGACCTTCTTCGAGATGCCGAGCGTGTCGTTCTGCGTCCACAGGAAGATCGATCGGCGCCTCTTCGCGGATCATGGTCTGGATGCCGCGCGTAGATCTGCTTGCGCCTGGGCTGGGTCGATGGTCGAGCGGCCCTCGTCGATGAGCTTGTCGAGGCCTTCGACCCGCGCGTAGTGCTTGCCGATCCAGCCGCCGGGCTCGGTGTGATAGAACGGGTGCAGCACGGCGTCGGCATCGAACACCGAGTAGTTGCCCCAGTTGCCGTACTGACCGTTGGTCGCCTTGCCTTCGGCCTGGAAGAACTTGTTCCACGCCGGGCCCGGATCCCACATCTTCGGCGTCGTGCGAAGGCCGACCTCGGTGAGCATCTGCGCCGAGGGCCTCGAACTGCGGGCGCCACTCCGTCGAGGAGCTGTGCAGCGTGATGTCGACGCCGTTGGGATAGCCGGCCTGGGCCAGCAGCTCCTTGGCCTTCTTGGGATCGTACGGGTACGGCTGCATCGAGGGATCGAACCCGAACGCCGGCGGCTGCACGACTGTCGGCACCTGTCTTGCCGAGCCCCGCCATCATCTTCTGGATCATCGACTGCTTGTCGATGGCGTAGTTCGCGGCCTGGCGGGCCGGCCTTCTTGTCGAACGGCGCGCTCCGCATGTCGAGCGAGATGTAGTGCACGCGCAGGATGGGCGTCGTGCTGATCCGCGTCGCCGGATTGTTCTTGATGTCGGGCAGGAGGTCGGGGCTGACGTTGCGGATGATGTCGACGCCGCCGGTCTTGAGCTCGGCCACCTGCGGTCGCCACCTCGGGAACCGCCCGGAAGACGACGTACTTGAACGCGGGCTTGCCGCGCCAGTGCTGGTCGAACGCCTCGAGCCGGATGTGCTGGTCGCGCTTCCACTCCACGAGCTTCCAGGGGCCGGTCCCGACGGTCGCCGTGCTGCCGAACGCCTCCTCGCCCACCTTCTCGATGTGCTTCTTCGGCACGATGGAGAAGAACACGAGGCGCTCGAGGAGCAGCGGGAACGGCTTGTCGGTGATCAGGTGGATCGTGTCCGCGTCGACGATCTTCACTTCCTTGATCGCGCGGATGTTGCCGTACTGCGGCGACTTCTTCTTCTCCTTGCCCGGCTCCAGCACGCGGTCGAACGAGTACTTCACGTCCTCGGCGGTCATGGTCGAGCCGTCGTGGAACTTGACGCCCTTGCGGAGCTTGAACTCCCACGTCGTGTCGTTGAGCGCCTTCCACGACAGGGCCAGCGAGGGCTCGAACTCGAGCTTGGCGGAGCGGTGCAGGAGCGAGTCGAACATGTTGATGTTGACGAGGATGCCGACGCGCTCGAAGTGCATGTGCGGGTCGAGGGTCGGCGCGTGCGATCGGAAGCGCAATGGTGATCGTGTCCTTGCCCTGCGCGCCGGCGCCGATCGGCACGACGAGGTGCCACGAGAGTCAGGGCGGTGAGCCCGAGTAGCCAACGCTTCATGGAGGCCTCCTTGCGAATCGTTCGGTGACGATACAACAAGCGCGGAGAGTGGAAGCGCGAGGGCTCGTTTTCCGCCTTTAGGCTAGAATCCCGCGAGGGAGGCACCATGAACATCCGACCGAATCGCATCAAAGACAAGCTCGCGGCCGGCCAGGTCGCGACGATCGTCGCCGGCACCAACGAACCCGACCTGATCGATCAGCTCGGCACCCTCGACGTCGACGGCATCTGGCTCGAGGGTGAGCACGGCGGCGTCGACTACGCCGACCTCGGCAACCTGACGCGCGCCTGCGATCTCTGGGGCAAGACGTCGGTCGTGCGCGTGATGGACAACGATTACGCGACGATCTACCGCACGCTCGATCGGGGCGCGCAGGGCATCGTGATGCCGCACGTCAACAACGCGCGCGGAGGCCGAGTCGGTCGTCGCCGCCGGCAAGTTCGCGCCGCTCGGCAAGCGCGGGATGTACACGAGCCGCCAGGGCTTCGGCGTCGACGCCTATCTCAAGACCGCCAACGACCAGAGCTTGCTGATCGTCCTGATCGAGGACATCGTCGCGGTCCGCGAGCCTCGACGAGATCCTGAAGGTCGACCACATCGACTGTCTTCTTCGTGGCGCCGAGCGATCTGGCGACCTCGATGGGCCAGATCGGGAACATGGCGCCACCCGGAGGTCCAGCAGACCATCGACGGGCGCGATCAAGAAGATCGTGCAGTCGCGGCCGCGTGGCCGGCACGCTCGTCAACGTCGGCAACGTCGAGCGTTACACGCGCCTGGGCGTGCGCCTGGTGATGACGAGCTTCTTTCCGTGGATCCAGGCGGGCGCCAAGGAGCTGATCGAGCGGGCGGCCGCGGGTGCGCGGGGCTGACGCGCGCGACCTTGGCCGAGGCGCTCGGCGTCACCACCGGCGACGTCGTCGCGCTGGTCGGAGGGGCGGCAAGACCACGGCGATGTTTCGGCTGGCGCGCGAGATCGTCGAGCCGGGGTGAGCCGGTACTGACGACCAGCACCACCCACATCTTTGCCGACCAGGTCGCGCTGGCGCCCGCCTCCGTGCGAGCGACCGAGGCGACACGGGAGCGCGTGCTGGCCGCGCTGGATGCTCACCGGCACGTGCTCGTCATCGGCGACACGGATCCCACCACCGATCGGGCCGCGGGTGTCTCGCCGGATCTGTTCGCGCGCTTGCGCACGTGGTGCCCGCGCGTGTGTCTGCTGAACGAGGCGGATGGATCGCGCAGGCGGCCGTTCAAGGCGCCGGCCCGGCACGAACCCGCGATTCCACCCGAAACGACCCTGGTCGTGCCGGTCGTCGGCGCCGACGTTTTCGGCGCGCCGCTGGACGCCGAGCACGTCCACCGTCCCGAGCTGGTCAGGCGCTGAGCGGCGCCGCCCCGGGTACGCCGGTCACGCCGGAGCTGGTGGCGCGGGTCCTGGCTCATCCCGAGGGCGGACGCAAGAACGTGCCGGCGAAGGCTCGCGTCGTGGTCCTGATCAACAAAGTCGAGACTCTGGCCGACCGGGAGCCGGCGCGCGAGACCGCCGCGCGCCTGTTGCGCGAGCCCGCGATCGAGGCCGTCGTGCTCGCCGCCGCGAGCGCCGACGAGCCGGTGCTCGAAGTCTGTGCAGGGCGATAACAGGAGATCGATATGACCACCGTCCAGACCGCGCTGGGTCCGATCGCGACGACCGAGCTGGGACCCACGCTGATGCACGAGCACGTCGTCACGCGCTCGCCCGGGTGTGCAGGAGAACTGGCCGCATCTGTGGGACCGCAACGGCATTCTGGACATCGCCGAGCGGAAGATGGCCGAGCTCTACAGCCGCGGCATCCGCTCGATCGTCGACCTGACCACCGTCGATCTCGGGCGCGACATCGACCTGATCCTCGGCGTCGCGCGCCGCTCGCGCGTGCACATCGTCGTCGCCACCGGCGTGTGGTGGATGCCGCAGCGCTACTTCAGCGCGCACGGCGTCGACGCGGTCGCCGATCTGTTCATCCGCGACATCACCCAGGGCATCGGCCAACAGCGGCGTCAAGGCCGCCGATCATCAAGTGCGCGACCGACACGGCCGGCGTGACGCCGGTGATCGACAACGTCCTGCGCGCCTCGGCGCGCGCGCAGAAGGCGACCGGCGTGCCGATCTCGACGCACACGTGGGCGGCCGGGCGGACCGGCGAGATGCAGCAGGCGATCTTCGCCCAGGAGGGCGTCGACCTGAGCCGCGTCATCATCGGCCACAGCGGCGACAGCGAGGATCTCGGCTACCTGCGCGGGCTCATGGAGCGCGGGAGCACGATCGGGATGGACCGCTTCGGCCTCGAGAACTTCCTGACCACGTCGAAGCGGGTCGAGGTGGTCGCCCGCCTCTGCGCCGAGGGCTACGCGGGCAAGATGGTTCTCTCGCACGACGCCAACTGCTGGATCGGACATGCTGTCGGAGGAGGCCAAGCGCCGGACGCGGCCGCAGTGGAACTACAACCACATCCCGGACGACATCCTCCCGGCGCTCCGCAAGGCGGGCGTCAAGGAGGATCAGATCGAGCAGATGCTCGTGACGCAATCCGCGGGCGATCTTCGAGGCGAACAAGAAGGCGTGAAGCGGCTCGTCCTCGTCGCGGCTCTGCTCGTCGCCCTCGGCGGCGCCGCCGAGGCGCGCAGCCGAGCCGACGGGCTCCGCGCTGCCGGGCCTCGAATCCTACGACGAGATGATGACGGCGCTGATCAAGAAGTGGGACGTGCCCGGCGCCGGGCTCGCGGTCGCTTACCAGGGCAAGCTTGTGCTGGTGCGGGGCTACGGGCTCGCCAACAAAGAGCGGTCGATCGCGGTGGAGCCCACCAGCCGATTCCGTCTCGCGAGCCTGTCAAGACGGTCACGGCGGTCGCCGTGCTTCAGCTCGTGCAGGACGGCCGGCTGAAGCTCGACGACAAGATCGTGCCGATTCTCGGCGACATCGGTCCGCGTGCCGACCGGATCACGGATTCGCGCGTCCACGACATCACGGTGCGCCACCTGCTCCAGCACTCGGGCGGCTTCGACCGCAACCGCTCCGGGGACGTCGTGTTCATGCCGGGGGCGGTCGATGCGGCTCAGCGCCAGGGCGGGCCGCTTCCGCCGGACTGTCCGACGATCATGCGCGATACGCTCGAGCGCAAGCTCGACTTCGCGCCGGGTGAGCGCTTCGCCTACTCCAACATCGGCTACTGTATCCTCGGGCGTGTCGTCGAGCGGGTGACGGGCGTGACGTACGAGACGCACGTGCGCCAGCACGTTCTGGGGCCGGTCGGGGCGACCCGCATGACGATCGGCCACACCTTGCGGCCGGCGGATGGCGAAGTGACGTACTACGACTACCGCGGAGCGAAGGAAGTGAAAGCGATGCCGGGTCTCGGCCTGAAAATCGCGCCGCAGCCCTACGGCGCCTTCGCGCTCGAGACGATGGACTCGTATGGCGGCTGGATCGGCGCGCCCGTCGACTACCTGCGCTTCATCCTGGGGATCGACGGCCGGCGCGGCGCGGCTCTGCTGAACGCCGCGACGCTCGCCGAGATGAACGCGCGCACCAGGCTGGAAGCGGGGACGGCCGATGGGGACGAAGCGAGCGGCAACGGTGTGTTCTACGGCCTCGGCATCCGTATCCGACCCATCACGCACGGCGCCAACCTGTTCCACACCGGCTCGCTGCCCGGGACAAACACGTTGGCTGTTCGCACGGCCGACGGGTTCGCCTGGGTCGTCGCGTTCAACAGCCGGCCGCAGGATCGTGGTGGTTTCAGAGGTGAGGCCGACCGGGGCCTGTGGGCCGCCAAGGGCAAGGTGAAGCGATGGCCGGATGGCGATCTGTTCGGACAAAACCAGTGAGGAATCATGGCTGACATCCCGATCACGCTGACCTGCGCCGACTACGCGCGCATCATGCCGCTCGCGACCGGCGAGGTGAAGCCGGATGGCATCGCGCTCACGATGATCCTGGGCAGCCGCGGCTCGTGGCCGGCGCGTGCCGAGATGCTCCGTCGCGCCGTGCAGGACCCGGCGGTGCAGGGCGGAGAGTGGTCGATGGCGCAGTATCTCTACCGCATCGACAAGGGCGATCGCCGCTACGTCGGCATTCCCGTGTTCCCGCTGCGCAACTTCACCGCGCGCGATCTCTACATCCGCCGAGGCGGCCCGATCCGGTCGGCGGCCGAGCTGGCCGGCAAGCGGATCGGCATGTACAGCTACACCGCCAGCGGCTCGATCTGGTACCGACATTTCCTCCGGTTCATCGGGCTCGAGCCGTCGACGATCCAGTGGTGGATCGGCGACATCGACACGCCGTGGTCCGCGCCGATGGACCAGACGCTGCCGCCGGGCGTGAACGCGCCGGCCAAGGGCGGTCGCTGTCGGACATGCTGATCGCCGGTGAGCTCGACGCGATCTACAGCCCGCCGCGCCCCGAGGCCTATCACCCGAGAACGGGCCCGATCGTGCGCCTGTTCCCGGACTTCCGCCTGGTCGAGCAGGAGTACTTTCTCAAGACCGGCGCGTTTCCGCCGCAGCACCTGATCGTCCTGCGGCGCGAGGCGTGGGAGGCGAATCCGATGGATCGCGAGGAGCCTCACCGAGGCGTTCATCGCCGCCAACGATTGCTTCACCGCCGCGCAGAAGGGATTTCCGTACGCGACGCCGTGGCTCGAAGCCGAGCTCGAGGAGACGGCGGCCGTGATGGGCGAGGACTTCCATCCCTACGGGCTCGAGCGGAATCGCGTCGCAGATCGACGCGTTCGCGGGCGAGGCGTTCCGGCTGGGCCTGACCAGCCGTCAGATCACGACCGAGGACTACTTCGCGGACTACCTCAAGGGAGGTGTAAGTCTCATGCCGATCATCCTGGGAACGGGCGCGCATCGCTACGAGGTCGTCGACAACTGGGCGAAGCTGCCGCCCGGGCAGGAGTTCAACGCCGACGTCGCCGCGGTCGGCGTCGACACGCAGGATCGCGTGTACGCGTTCAACCGCGGCAAGCACCCGATGGTCGTGCTCGATCGCGACGGCAACTTCCTGCGCTCGTGGGGCGAGGGATTGTTTCCGCGCGCGCACGGCGTGCACATGGCGCCGGACGACACCTCTGTGGCTGACCGACGACGGCGACCACACGGTCCGCCACTGCACGCTCGACGGCAAGGTGCTGCTGACCATCGGGGATCCCGGGCAAGCCGAAGCCCTACATGAGCGGCGAGCCGTTCCATCGCTGCACGCACACCGCGCTGTCGCCCCAGGGCGATATCTACGTCTCCGACGGCTACGGCAACTCGCGCGTGCACAAGTTCGCGCCGAACGGCACCTTGCTGCGCTCGTGGGGTGAGCCGGGCACCGACCCGGGCCAGTTCAACATCGCGCACAACATCTGCTGCGATGCCGACGGCTGGGTCTACGTCGCCGACCGCGAGAACCACCGCGTCCAGGTGTTCGACGGCAACGGCAAGTTCGAGACGCAGTGGAACAACATGCACCGGCCGTCCGGCCTCTACATGGAGCGCGGCGGCGCAGGGCCGCTTCTACGTCGGCGAGATCGGCGGCGGCATGGGCGGTGAACTACGACATGCCCAACATCGGGCCGCGCGTGAGCATCTACAGCCACAAGGGCGAGCTGCTGGCGCGCCTGGGCCAGCGCCCGGCCGGGCTCGAGCTCGGCCAGTTCATCTCGCCGCACGGGCTCGCCGTCGACTCGCGCGGCGACATCTACGTGGGCGAAGTCTCGTTCACCAACTGGGGGCAATCGCTTCAAGGTCAGGGGCACCCGCCGGGTCTTCGAAGTTTACAGAAGCTCGTGAAGGTCGCGTAGCGCGCGGCGTTCGTCACGCGATGACCTTGAACCGGGCCGTGGCTGGCGATGTGCGCGGCCCAGGCCTGCGCCCAGATCGGCGCGTTCGCCGTGGCGGCGCTCCTGCCGACCTTGATCACCGCGTGGTCGCTCAGCAACACCGAGGCGGGCTGGATCAGCGGGATCTACTACGCCGCCTACACGCTCGTCGGTCCCGCTCTCTCGTCGCTGACGGATCGCGTGGATCCCAAGCGCGTGTATCTCGGCTCGGTCGCGCTGACCGCGCTCGCCTTCGCCGGGTTCGCGTGGGTCGCGAGCGGCTTCTGGTCGGCGCTGGCGTTCCGGGCGCTGATGGGCGCCGGCTGGGCCGGCAGCTACATGCCGGGGCTCAAGGCGTTGAGCGACGTGGCGGAAGGCCCGCAGCAGTCAGAGCCGTCGCCGCGCACGCGGCGGCGGTCGGCGTGAGCGGCGCGCTCTCGTTCGGCGTCGCCGGGGCCGTGAACGCCTGGCTCGGCTGGCAGTGGGCGCTGGTGCCGGGCGCGCTCGGCGCCGCGCTGGCGTTCGTGCTGGTGCTCGTCGGGTCTGCCGTCCCGGCCGCTCAGGGCCGGCCGCCGGCCCGCGCGGCGCGCTGCTCGACTTCCGGCCGATTCTCCGCAACCGATCGGCGCTCGCCTACTCGGTCGCGTACTGCGTGCACACGTGGGAGATGTCCGCGCTGCGCGGCTGGGTCGTCGCGTTTCTCACATTCGTGGCCGCCCAGGCGCCCGGCGCGTGGACGCCGCTGGCGCCCGCGACGGTCGCCAGCGTGATGGGCCTGGTCGGCGTGTGGGCCAGCGTGTGGGGCAACGAGCTCGCCATTCGATTCGGTCGCCGCCGCTTCATCCTGGGCACGATGCTCAGCCTCGGCCGCGCTGGCGGCCGTGATCGGCTTCAGCGCGGCGCTGCCGTACGCGGGCGCGGCGGCGCTCGTCCTGCTGTACGCGATGCTGATCTGGTCGGACTCGTCGTCGCTGACCGCGGGCAGCGCCGGCAGCGCCGAGCCCGGCCGAGCGCGGCGCGACCCTCGCCGTCCACTCGACGCTTGGGCTACGCCGGCGGCTTTCTCGGTCCGCTGGCGCTCGGCGCGACGCTCGATCTCCTCGGCGGCGCCAGCGTGCGTGGGGTGGGGCGTGGCATTCGGCCACGTCACGGTCGCCCTGCTCCTCGGGCGCTCGCGTTCGTGTGGCTGCGCCCGGCGGATCTGGCCGGCGATCGTGCGCTGGCGGCGGCTCCCGCCGCGGCCCCGCCGGTGAACCGCGCCTGACGTCGGGCTCCAGGCGGTCAGGCGCGCTCGAGCGAGCACCTGTTCGGCGTAGGCGGCGCGGTAGCCTTCGTACGAACGGTCGTAGGCGGCGCGCGCGGCGGAGTCGAGGTCGGCGGTGGGCGCAGGCTCGAGGTCGAAGTGGCCGTAGGTGTCGACGCCGCGGACGAGCATGGCGGGCGTCTTGTGCTTCACGCCCAGATGCTGCACCGAGGTCGGGACGTAGCTGATCGCGAGGCCGACGCGACGCCCGCGCTGACTGATTCGGCTGCGAGCGGTGCAGGCAGAGCGTGTGGTGCAGCGAGAATTCGCCGGCGCGCAGCGGGGCGTGCATCGCGGGCCGGTCGTCGACCTCGCCGACGATCGCCTGACCGGCGCGGTTGACGCTGCCCGCGACGACGCCGGCGCGATGCGGGCGCTGGCCGCCGTGATGGCTGCCGGGCAGGAACTCCATGCAGCCGTTCTCGGCGGTCGCGTCGGTCAGCGCGAGCCACGCGGTCACGTGCACGTAGGGGCGAAGGCCGAAATACGTCGCGTCCTGGTGCCAGGCGGCGATCGCCGCGCTCTCCGGCTCCTTGATGAACCACGTGCGAGGTGTACACGAGGATGTTCGGGCCGATCAGGTCCTCGACGGTGTCGAGGATCGCGGGATGCCGCGTGAGCGAGTGCACCCAGGACAGCAGGACGTGGGTGCGAGAGCGATAGCGCGCGTCCGTGCCGTCCGAGGTCAGCGGTCCGCCCACCGTCTGCTCGAACGCCTCGAGCTTCCTCAGGCAGCCTGCGGCTTCTTCGCGCGTGAGCGCGGCATTGGGCGAGAGGAATCCGTCGTCCTGGTAGCGCTCGACCTGGGCCGGCGAGAGCCTCTTCGGCATCGTCGGGCTACTTCATCCGGTCCTTGATCTTGGCGAGGGCGAGTCCGCGCGCACTCCTCGTCGAACTGACCGCCCGGCGCGCCGCTGACACCGATCCCGCCGATCGTGGTCTCGCCGGCCTTGATGGCTCACGCCGCCGACCGCGTACGTGACGTTGGGCAGCGGCGTTTGCGGAATCGTGGTCGCGGGATTCTTGGCCATCCGGTCGGCGACTTCCTTGGTGCTGTTTTCCTTGCGGGCCAGGGTGAGCGAGGCGGCCGAGTAGGCCTTGTAGAAGGCGTTGTCGAGCGTGTGGATCGGCGCGCCGTTGCCGCGAGAGCACGGCCTGTCGCACGCCCTCGAGATCGACGACCACCGCGGTCACCGTGTAGCCCTTCTGCGCGCACGCCGCGACGGACTCGCCGACGAGCTCGTTGGCCAGCGCGGCCGATAGCTTCTGTGTCGTCACCAGGCCCGGGGCCGGCGCCTGGGCCGACGCTCTCGAGCGCTGCGCCGAGGATCACCACCACCAGTGCGGCCAGGAACGCTACCGAAGATCGGGACATGTCGTCCTCCCATTGAGTGTTGTGCGCGCATGGTAACAGCCTCGTCGTCCGGAGCGCCAGATCACCCTCGAGGCTCCGCTCCGCGAACCGCGGCACGCCCTGGCGCGGCAGCCCGAGCGCGATGAGGATGCCGAGCGCGTTGCCGCCCGCGGAGATCAGCACCGCGGTTCGATAGCTCTGCGTCAGGTCGAACAGGCGGCCGGCGGCGATCGGCAGCACGATGGCGGCGGCGCACCACGCGAGATAGAGGCGGCTCGCGATGCGGCCGTACGAGCGCGCGTCGCCAGTAGACGGCCACCGCTGCCGCCGTGAGGCCGGAGATCAGGCCGTAGCCCACGCCCACGAGGGCGAGGGAGAGCACCGACACGCCGGGCCCGGGCCAGATGGTCAGCGCGCACGTTGCCGGCGAGCGCGATCGGCGTGCGCGCTCGCCGCGACGGTGGGGATCGTGAGCCAGTCGACCATCCATCCGCCGCCGACCCGCGCGACGGCGATGGTGCCGGCGATGAACGTCGTGCCGTAGACGGCGCAGCGCGGTCGCGCCGCCGTAGGCCGCGATGATGCCGGCGGCCTGACTCAGCACCATCAGCCCGGCGGACGCCGCCAGGAAGAACACGAGCCACAGCTGCCAGAACACGAGGCGGCGGCGCTCGTCCGCGCCTCGGCGCGCCGTCGGCGCGATCGCGGCGAGCGTGACGCCGGATCGGCGCGATCAGCCACGCGCTGATCACGCCGGTGACGGCCAGCACGACGGCGAGCGCCCAGCAGCGCGGCGCGGACGCCGAGCGCGCCGATGCACCAGCCGAAGAGCGGCGCGGCGATCATCGCGCCCGCCGGTATAGAGGCTCACCGACGTAGCCGTTCGCGAGGCCGTGGCGCCGCGTCACCGCCAGATTCAGCGCCTGCTGCACGAGGATGTAGCTCGCGCCGCCCCCGGCGCCGAAGAGCACGCCGTAGCCGATGGCCAGCTGCGGCAGGCCGCCCGCGGTCGCGGCGAGCGCAGTGCCCAGGGCGCTCGAGGCCGCGCACGCCAGCACCAGGATCGGCGGCGACGTGAGGCCGGTAGACGTGGGGCGCGACGTTCATCCCGGCGCCGAATCCGGCCGCCGCCAGCGCGAAGACGAACGCGAGGTCGGCGCGGCTGAGCCCGAGGAGGGCTTCCAGCGGTTTCAGGAAGACGCTGAACGCGTAGAGCGAGCCGATCGGGGTGTTGAGCGCCGTCGCCGCCGCGACGGCGCGCCACGCACTCGGCCTGACGCTCCCGTCGCTCACGGCGAGGAAGTATACTCAGGACCCGAGATGAAGGTCGGCGTGATCTTTCCTCAGACCGAGTGCGGCGCGGACGTCGGCGCCATCGCCGAGTTCGTGCGCGCCGTCGAGGCGATGGGCTTCGATCATCTCTTCGTGGCCGACCACGTGCTGGGCGCCGATCCGAAGTTCCATTCACACCCGTCGCTCGCCAACTACTCGCACGAGAGCGTCGTCCACGAGTCGCTCACCTTGATGGCGTACTTCGCGGCGATCACGCAGCGGATCACGCTCGCCACCGGCATCCTGATCCTGCCGCAGCGCCAGACGGTGCTGGTCGCCAAGCAGGCGGCCGAGATCGACGTGCTGAGCGGAGGCCGGATGCGGCTCCGGGATCGGCGTCGGCTGGAACGCGGTCGAGTTCGAAGCGCTCAACGAGCGCTTCGAGAACCGCGGCACGTCGCAGCGCCGAGCAGGTCGCCGTCATGCGCGCCCTGTGGACCCAGCAGGTGGTCGACTTCCGCGGCGAGTTTCATCGGATCGACCACGCCGGGCTGAATCCCATGCCGATCCAGCGTCCGATTCCCGTCTGGTTCGGCGTGGGCAGCCGCGACCACGCGGTGCCGCCCGAGGCGGCGCTGCGTCGAATCGGTCGCCTGGCCGACGGCTGGAGCCCGAACCTCACGCCCGACGACCAGGGCCGGGCGCTGGTCGCCCGCGTGCACGGCTACGCGCGCGAGGCCGGGCGTGATCCCGCTCGCGCTGCCGCTCGAGGGCCGCATTCGCCTCGCGGGCCAGAGCCCCGACGGCTGGGCCACGCAGGTGAGCGCGTGGAAGGCGCTCGGCGCCACGTCCGTCATCGCCGAGCCGCGCGGTTCGGGCCTCAAGTTTCCCCAGGGACATCTCGACGTGCTGCGCCGATTCAAGGACACGCAGGTCTAAGCCAGGAGGAGAGTCATGCCGGTCTTCACGCGCCCGGATGCCGAGATCAACTACGAAGTCGCACGGATCGGGCTTTCCGCTGCTCCTGTTCGCGCCGGGCGGCCTGCGCTCGCAGCTCGACTACTGGCGCCAGAGCCCGAGCAATCCGTCGGCGCCGCCGCCGTGGATGAATCCGATGGCGGATCTCTCGAGCCGCTTCACCGTGATCGGCATGGATCAGCGCAACGCCGGCAAGTCGCGCGGCGCGGTGACCGAGACGCACGGCTGGCACACGTACGCGAGCGATCACCTGGCGCTCGATGGATCATCTCGGCCATCGCCGCTTCCACGTCATGGGCGGCTGCATCGGCGGCACCTTCTGCCTGACCCTGTGCGAGATGGCGCCGGAGCGGGTCACCGCGGCCGTGCTGCAGAACCCGATCGGCCTGCACGAGAACCGCGATACCTGGGACGAAGCGGTGAGCGGATTCTCCAAGACGCATGATCGCGGAGGATCCGTCGCTGACCGAGGACGACCATCAGAAGTTCGGCCACAACATGTTCGGCGGCGACTTCGTCTTCTCGGTGAGCCGCGATTTCGTGCGCCGCTGCCCCACCCCGCTCCTGCTGCAGCCCGGCACCGACAAGCCGCACCCGGCGGAGACCAGCGCCGAGATCGCGCGCCTGGCCCCGAACCTCGAGATCCAGAAGGACTGGCGCGGCCCGACGCACCTGGCCGAGTCGATCCGGCGGGTCACGGAGTTCCTGACGCGCAACACGCCGAAGTCATGAACGACACGCTGACGGGAGAGACCGTCGAGCTCCTGCAGCAGATGATCCGCAACCAGTGCGTGAACGACGGCAGCGTCGCGTCCGGCCACGAGGCGCGCACCAGCGACGCTGCTGCGCTCATATCTCGAGGGCAGCGGCCTCGACATCGACGTCTACGAGCCCGACGGCGCGCCCGGCCGCGCCAGCCTGGTCACCCGGATCGAAGGAACGGATCCCGCCGCGCCGACGCTCGTGCCTGATGGGCCACACGGACGTCGTGCCGGTCACGCCGTCGCACTGGACGCGCGATCCGTTCGGCGGCGAGCTCGTGAACGGCGAAGTGTGGGGCCGCGGCGCGGTCGACATGCTGAATCTCACCGCCTCGCAGGCGGTCGTCCTGAAGGCGCTGGCCCGGCGCGGCTGGCGGCCGCGGGGCACCCTGGTCTATCTCGGCGTGCGCCGACGAAGAAGCGGGCGGCGCGCACGGCGCGGGGCATGTCTGCAAGCGGCACTGGGACGCGCTCCGCGCGGATTATCTGCTGACGGAGAACGGCGGCACCGTCAGCGCGCACAACGGCCAGCTGAACGTCACCGTCCACGTGGGCGAGAAGGGCGTGGCCTGGCGACGGTTGCGTGTGAAGGGGACGCCCGGTCACGGCTCGATGCCGTACGGCGCGGACAATGCGCTGATCAAGGCCGCGCATGTCGTCACGCGGCTGGCGGACTACCGCCCGGCACCCTACGTGAGCGACCTCTGGCGCGGCGTGGTCGGCTCGCTCGATCTGGACGCGGCGGTGAAAGAGGCGCTGATCGATCCCTCACGCGTCGACGAGACGATCGGCAAGCTTCCGCCGACCATGGCCAAGTCGGCGTGGTCGGCGACGCACACGACGTTCTCGCCGAACATGTGCCGCGGAGGCGTGAAGACCAACGTCATTCCGGACGTCGTCGACATCGAGGTCGACATCCGGACGATCCCGGGCGACAACGAGGACGAAGTGCGGCGCCATCTCGACAAGGCGCTGGGCGACCTCTCGGAAGAAGTGATCGTCGAGAAGCTCTTCTCCAAGCAGGCGTCGGTCTCGCCCACGGGCACCCGCTCTGGGACGTGCTCGGCAAGGTGGTCGATCGCGCACTATCCGGGCGCGAAGCTCCTGCCGCGCCTGATCGTCGGCTTCACCGACGCGCCGTACTTCCGCGAGCACGGCGCCGTCGCGTACGGCTTCGGTCTGTTCTCGCGCTCGCTGACGTCCGAGGCGATGTCGGGGCGGTTCCACGGTAACGACGAGCGGATCGACGTGGAGTCGCTCGCGCTGACTACACAGGCGTGGATGGATACCTGCGAGCTCTTCCTGGGCTGACGAGGTCGATGACGGTGTTGGCGACGAGGGCGGCCAGGATCAAGACGCCGCCGGCCAGCGAGGCTGAGCTCGGGCGCTCGCTGAGGATGAGCCAGACCCAGAGTGGTCCCAGGACGGTCTCGAGCATGCCGATCAGCGCGGTCTCCGCGGCGGGAAGCAGCCGGGCGCCCGTCATGAAGAGCAGGAAGCCCGCGCCGAACTGTCCCACACCGAAGAACGCCAGGAGCCCGAAGTCGCGCGCCGAGATCGCGAACGGGTCGGCGAGCGGGAGCGCGATCAATCCCGTGAGCGCCGTCGAGAGCGCCGCCGCGGACGTCATCTGGACGTCGGGGTGGCGGCGCACCAGGACCGTCGCGACCGCGAAGCTGACCGCCATCAGGATCGCGAGCAGATCGCCGAAACCGGTCCCGTGCGCGTAGGAGTTGGACACCATCACCACCGTGCCCGCGAGGGCGACGCTCATCGTCACCCAGGTCCGCAGCGCGACTCGCTCGCCGAGCCAGATCCAGCCGAGCAAGCCGGCGACGTAGGGGCCCGTGGACATGAGGATCAAGGTGTTGGCCACCGACGTGTAGGCCAGCGAGAAGATGAAGCACGTGGACGCCGCCGCCATGCACGCGGCGACGAGCACGACAGGGCGCCCGCCCTCGCGCCACTGCGCGACGATGTTACGGCCCCGGACGACCGACAGCAGGGCGGCCAGGAAGAGCGAGGCGAACACGCTGCGCCAGAGGCTGGTGGTCCAGGGGCTCGTGCCGACGAGCCGGACGATGAGCCCGCCGCTGCTCCAGCACACGGCCGCGCAGGCCACCAGCAGGCGCGCCGCGCCGTGTGGCGGGCGTCGCGTGATCCCGCCGCGTCGCGCTCCTGGCGATACTTGACCGCATGTGGGTCGCGGGCTAGTCTACAGCACTCGTCACACCGACTACGATCCCCGGAGCGGAGGCTCTGAATGAAACCTCCCCGATTCGAGGCGCATAAGCTGTTTTCCTGGCTGGCCGTCGCGCTGATCCTGATCATCGCCGCGTCGACGGTCATCCCGTTCTCGTCCCCGGCGGGGCGGCGGCCAAGGGCAAGTTGGTCCTCGCGTGGCACGCCGGCTTCGCCTCGCGCTGGCTGGATCCGCAGGAGCACGACGGCACCGCCACGCCGGACAACTTCTTCACGGCGCATCCACGACGCCCTCATCAAGAATCAAGGCACGCAGCTCTACGATCATGCCGCTCTGGCCGAGCGGTTCACGGTCGCCGCGGACTCCAAGAGCGCCACATTCGTCCTGCGCAAGGGGACCAAGTTCCACAACGGCGATCCGGTCACCCCGCAGGACGTCAAGTTCAGCTACGAGAACTATCGCGGCGCCAAGGCCGACGTCTTCAAGCAGAAGACCGAGCGCGTCGAGATCGTCGACGACCGCACGGTTCGCTTCGTCTTCAAGGAGCCCTTCCTCGACTTCGCCATCCTCTTCGGGACCGCCAACGTCGCCGGCCCGGGCTGGGTGGTGCCCGAGAAGTACTACAAGCAGGTAGGTCCGGACGGCTTCAAGCAGAAGCCCATCGGCGCGGGCCCTTCAAGCTCGTGCGCCACGAGCCGGGCGTGAAGGTCGAGATGGAGGCATTCGACGGATACTACCGTCCGGTCAACGTGAAGCAGCTGACGATGATCTCGGTGCCGGAGGCGGCCACGCGCGTCGCCATGCTCGAGCGCGGTGAGGCGGACATCGTCTACAACGTCCCCGGCGAGCTCATCAACAAGGTCGGGAAGCTTCCCGGCGTCACCTTGGCGCCCGGTGCTGTCCGGCTCGTTCTTCATCGAGTTCCCCGGCTTCCAGGACCCGAAGAATCCGTTCCGCGACAAGCGCGTGCGCGAGGCGGTGAGCCTGGCCATCGACCGGCGGGCCATGAATCAGGCCGAGACGGCCGGGATGGGCAAGGCGACCGGCAACTGGATCAACGACGACGTCCAGTACGCGATCGAGTGGCCCGAGTTCCCGCGCAACGTCGAGAAGGCCAAGCAGCTCCTGCGCGAGGCGGGCTATCCGAACGGGTTCGACGTGGACTGGGTCACGCCGCTGCCGGCGTTCTACTCGCGGGGTGAGCGCCTCATCTCGCAGCTCCGCGAGGTCGGCATCCGCGGGCGGCTGCAGACCATGGAGCGCGGCATCTTCTTCCAGCGGCTCCAGGGCGGTCTCAAGGAGTTTCCCGGAACCCAGATCATTCTGCAGGGCGTCCGGATCGCCGGAAGCTGGTCGTTCTGGTACGAAGGCTACTTCAAGTGCGGCGGCTTCAGCTCGCGCGACCGCATCTGCGTGAAGGACCTCGACGGCAAGTTCGATCAGTACGAGCGATCGATCAATCCCGCGGAGCGAAAGAAGCTCGCCGAGGAGATCCAGCGCGGCGATTCTCGAGAACTACTATCTCGTGCCCGTGTTCCGCCACGCGTTCGTCAACGCGATCGGTCCCCGGGTCGTGCTGCAGAAGTGGCAGGACGTCTTCCCGACCATCACGACCGGCTACGCTTATCCCTGGGAGGACTTGAAGGTCAAGGACCAGTAAGCCGGACATGCCGGAGTTCATCCTCCGGCGCGTCCTCTACAGCCTCGTCACGCTCTTCATCCTGAGCGGGACGATCTTCCTGATCGTCCGGCTCACGGGCGACCCCGTGGCGCTCATGGCCGAAGCGAGCGCGCGCCCCGAGGATCTCGAGCGGGTCCGGCACCAGTGGGGACTCGACCGCTCGTGGCCCGTGCAGTACGTGACCTTCATGCAGAACGCGCTCCAGGGAGAGCTCGGTAAGTCGTTCAACTACCGGATGCCCGTCAGCGAACTCTATTTCCAGCGGTTACCGAACTCGCTCACCCTCGGGCTGGCCGCGACGCTCATCTCGCTCTTGATCGGCATTCCGGCCGGCATCATCTCGGCGGTGAAGGTGAACACCGCGTGGGACAACGTCGCGAAAGGCGTCGCCCTGCTGGGACTCTCGATTCCCGGCTTCTGGCTCGGCCTCGTGCTGATCCTCGTGTTCTCGGTCTGGCTCCGCTGGCTGCCGACCTCCGGGGCCGGCGACTGGCGGCACGTCGTCATGCCGGCGCTCGCGCTCGGGTGGTACTTCGCCGCGTCGATGCTGCGGCTGACCCGCTCGAGCATGCTCGAGGTGCTCGGCAGCGAGTACATCAAGCTCGCCCGGCTCAAGGGGCTTCCGGACTTCGTCGTCATCGCGATGCACGCGTTCAAGAACGCGCTCATTCCGGTCTTCACCCTGGCCGGCGTCAACATGGTGGTGATGGTCAACGCCGCCGTGATCATCGAGGTGATCTTCGCCTGGCCCGGGATCGGCCGGCTGCTCTACGAAGGGATCTTCCAGCGCGACTTCCCGCTGGTGCAGGGGGTCGTGATCATGGCCGGCTTCATGATCATCGGCATCAACCTGGTCGTGGACATTCTCTATGCCTTCATCGACCCGAGAATCAGGCTCACGCGGTGAGCCCAACATCGGGCTCACGAGGTAGATGACGATGGCGACCATCCCGGCCGACACGCGGTTCGCGTCACGACGAACGGCCACGGGCCGGCTCCGCGCGGTCATCAAGGCGGCGCGCGAAGCTCCGCTGGCCGCGGTCGTCATCCTCGGCGGCCTCGTACTCGTGGCCGCTGCTCGCCGATCTCATCGCGCCGTACGACCCGACGACTCCGGTGAAGGGCGCGGAGATGTTCGCACCGCCGTTCTGGATGGAAGGCGGCAGCCTCGGCGATGCCACTCGGCACCGATTTCCAGAGCCGGGACATCCTGAGCCGGCTGATCTACGGCGCGCGCGTGTCGCTGTTCGTGGGCCTGATGGGAACCCTGGTGGCGGGCAGCATCGGGACGGCGCTGGGGATTCTCTCGGGGTACGTCGGCGGCTGGGTGGACCAGATCATCATGCGCGTGACCGACGCGTGGCTCGCGCTGCCGGCGATCGTCTTCGCGATCTTCCTGGCCGCTTTGCTCGGGCCCAGCATGTGGAACATCATCATCATCCTGGGCGCGGTCTACTGGACGCGCTACGCGCGCGTGATCCGCGGCGAGGTGTTGACCCTGCGCGAGCGTGACTTCGTGAAGCTGGCCGAGATCGCCGGCGCCAGCAAGCTCCGGGTGATCAAGAAGCACATCCTGCCGAACGTGATGAACACGGCGACGGTGCTGGCCAGCCTCACGGTCGGCGTCGTCATCATCGCCGAGGCGTCGCTGAGCTTCCTCGGGGTCGGCGTGCCGCCGCCGCAGCCGGCCTGGGGGCTCATGCTTTCGGAGGCGCGTCCGACGCTTGATGGCGGGCCAGTGGTGGCTCACGGTCTTCCCCGGGGCCTGCATCCTGCTGATCGTCCTCGCGACCCAGCTCTTCGGCGACTGGCTGCGCGTCCGCCTCGATCCTCAGCTCAGGAATCTGTAGCGTGCCGACCGACGCGACCGTGGCCAACCGCGAAGCGGTTCTGCAGGTCGCCGGTCTCCAGACGCACTTCTTCACCTTCGGCGGAGCGCGCGTCGATCAAGGCGGTGGACGGCGTCAGCTTCACGCTTGCGCGAGGGCGAGACCCTCGGGCTGGTCGGCGAGTCCGGGAGCGGCAAGACCACGACGTGCATGTCGATCGTCGGGCTCCTGCCGCGCGCGGCGCCGCATCGTCGGCGGCCGCGTCCTCTTCGAGGGCGAGGATCTGACGCGCAAGAGCCAGCGCGAGCTGCGGCGGATCCGCGGCCGCCAGATCGCCGTGATCCTGCAGGATCCGATGGCGTCGCTGAACCCGCTCTTCACGATCTACCGCCAGGTGGCGGAGCCCGCGTTCTTCCACCAGCACCTCCGCGGCCGCTCCCTGCGCGAGCGCGTGCAGGAGCTCCTGCGCGCGGTCCGGATCCCGTCGCCCGAGTGGCGGATGCGCGAATATCCCCACCAGATGAGCGGCGGCATGCGCCAGCGCATCGTCGGCGCCATCGCGCTGGCCGGCGGGCCCAAGCTCGTCATCGCCGACGAGCCCACGACGAACCTCGACGTCACGATCCAGGCGCAGTACCTCGATCTCCTCAAGGACATCCAGCAGGAGACCGGCGTGGCGCTGATCTTCGTGACCCACAACCTCGGCATCGTCGCGAAGATGTGCGATCGGGTCGCCGTCATGTACGCGGGCAAGATCGTCGAGCAGGCGCCGGTGCGCGAGCTGTTCGACGACCCCAAGCATCCATACACGCGCGCGCTGCTCGGCTCGATGCCGAAGCTCGGCAGCAAGGAGCCGCTCTACTCGATCTCGCGGCCAGCCGCCGAACCCGGCCAGCCTGCCCGACGGGCTGCGCGTTCCATCCGCGCTGCCCCGACGTCATGCCGCGCTGCATGACCGAGGAGCCGCCGGACTTCCGCCTCGGGCGACGGGAGCGTCGCGCGGTGCTGGCTCCTGGACGATGTCCGTCTGCCCGTTCTTGAAGTCCGCGGATCTGAAGAAGCACTTCCCCGTGCGCGCGGCGGCTGTTCGGACGCGCCAGGCGACGTGGGTGAAGGCGGTGGACGGCGTCGACTTCGCGATTCAGGCCGGCGAGACGCTCGGGCTCATCGGCGAGTCCGGGTGCGGGAAGACGACGACCTCGAAGCTCATCCTGCAAGCAGGAGACGCCGACGGCCGGGACGATCCGCCTTCGAGGGCCGGGACATCGCGAGCCTCCGCGGGCGCGGACCTGATGGCGTACCGGCGGGCCGTGCAGGTCGTGTTCCAGGACCCGTTCAGCTCGCTCAGCCCGCGCATGCGCGGTGCGGGACATCATCGCCGAGCCGCTGGAGATCCACACCGATCTCCGCGCGCGCGGCCATCGACGAGCGGGTCGGCGAGGTGCTGGAGCTGGTCGGCCTGCCGCCGGACGTGGCGCCGCTGTTCCCGCACGAGTTCAGCGGCGGGCAGCGGCAGCGCATCGCGATCGCGCGGGCGCTCGCGACCGACACGCGCCTGATCGTGCTGGACGAGCCGGTCTCCGCGCTCGACGTGTCGGTGCAGGGCGCAGATCATCAACCAGCTCGAGCAGCTGCAGCGGACGCTCGGCGTGAGCTATCTCTTCATCGGCCACGACCTCGCCACCGTCGCGCACATCAGCCACCGGATCGCGGTGATGTACCTGGGCAAGATCGTCGAGACGGCGGACAGCCGACGCGCTGTGCGCGCGCCCGATGCATCCCGTACACGAAGGCGCTGTTCGCCGCCGCGCTGCCGTCGCCATCCCGACGACCGCGACGCAGGAGCAGAACCGATCGCCGGCGAGGTGCCGAGCGCGCTCAGCCTGCCGTCAGGCTGTCGCTTCCATCCGCGCTGCCCGTCGGCGATGCCGATCTGCTCCGCAGATCGAGCCGACCTTGCAGCGTCGCGACGGCGGCGGCGAGGTGGCCCGCCACTTGTAGCACACCTGATCCCGCTCAGTCGCCGACGTCGACGATCGCGATGACGGGCCGCCGCCGTGCGGCCCTGGTGCATCGCGTCGACCGAGACGAAGACCGCGGGATCGCCGATCGCCGGCCGCCGCCACGCCGCCGACGCGCGGCCTTCGAATGACGGTGATGGTGGACGTCGGAGTCGTCGAGCATGATCTGGCGCCGGCCGCGCAGCTTGGCGCGGTGGTCGGCTTCGCGACTTGATGAAGCAGTTCACGAGGCGGCCCTTGAGGTCCTCTGAGCGCGGCCGTTCCGGCAGGTCGAGCCCGGCGTTGCGGATCGCGGCGTAGATGCCGTCGATGTCGAGCGCGTCCTTCATCACGCTGTGGCCGATGCGGTAGCGGCCGCCGGCCGCCGCCTTGTTGCCCATCAGGATGATCTGCGCCGCGTCAGCTCGACGCCGGAGGAGCACGGACGCGACCGACGAGTAGAGGTCGAGATCCTTGCAGATCTGCTCCGCGCGCGGCATCGGCGAGCTCGCCCAGCGCCACCGCGATGCCGAGGCCCGTCGTGCCGTTCGACACGCCCATCGAGTCGTGCACCTCGCAGGCCACGGTCTTGCCGCTCGCCGCTTCGCGTTCTCCACCCAGTCGATCGGTGAGCAGGGGCGTCTTGGTCTGGACGTAGTGCACGTCCTTCGGATCGTCGATGCCGGCGTTCTTCATCGCCGCCTTCACGCCCTCGGCGACGATCTCGACCATGCGCGGCCGGCCGATGTCCTCGGGCTGGAGCTCGGCGCTCATGGCGGCGCCGATCACCAGGCGCGCCTTGTCCGGCGTGCCCTTCCGGTCGTTCCGCGCGAACACGGTGGCGTGCGGCGTGATGACGCCGTCGCACCCACCGGACCACACCATCGGGATCGTCGCGACGTCGGCCTCGCTGCGCGTTGCCGTGCTTGCCATCAGCACGCGCCGGAACGCGAGGTCGGCGAGGAGACGGGTGAAGTCGTTGACCCCGCCGTTGCCCTCGGTCTTGCCCACGACCGCGACGACCTGGTCGGCGGTGAACTGGCCCGCGAGGATGCGCTCCTCGAGACCTGACGCATCCTGAACGCCCTTGAGCTCGACCTTCGCGACTTCGACGGCCATCGAGGTGTCCTTTCTTTACTCGAGCGGTCGAGGCTCCACGCGAATCCCGTCCTCGATCGAGAAGTCGATGCGCAGGACCGTGCCGGGCGCTCCCGCGTAGTAGGCGGTCACGCCGCCCTGGCTGACGTTGGTCTGCACGTGCTGGTGGCCGAGCGCGAGGTAGTCCCAGCCGGTGTCGCGAATCTCGTCGGCGAATATCGGCGACGACCGATCCGGCCGCTGGCGGTCTGCGATAGAAGAAGCCGTGCCCCATGCCGAGGCACCAGCGCCGCGGCGTCGCGAGCCGGGAATGTTCGGCGAGCGGCTGGAAGCCGGGCTCGTGTTCCTCCATGGCGCGGCCCCAGACGATCGCGTCCAGCTCCGGGCAAATCGACGGTCTCGCCGTTGAGCTGGCGGATCACGATGAACGTGGCTCGCGCCGGCCGGTGAAGTCGTGCCGATCGTAGATCGCGTTCGACTGCGCAGCACGTCGTGGTTGCCCGGGCATGATGACGACCGGCCGGCGCAGCCGCGTCGAGCTCGCCGCGCACGAACTCGACGGCCTCGTCGGTCACGCGGTTGTGATCGAACAGATCGCCGGCGATCAGCACGAGATCGACCTGATCGGCTCAGCGCGCGATCGATGATGCTCCGGAACACGCGCCGGCTCGCGCTCGCGGTGCGCCGCCTGCTGGGCGAGCGCCGCCATAGCCGTCGCTGTCGAGATGGACGTCGGCGGTGTGAAGCACTCGCAGGGGCCGTCTTGAGGGGCGCATGCCCAGCAGCATGCCACATTCCCGGCGCGGCCATGCGGTGCGGCCCGCTGCATAATGCCGCCATGGCTGCCTCCAGCCGCGACACCCGAGGAGTGGCTGCAGTACGTTCGAGGCCGCCGTGCGCGCCCGCGATTTCGCCGGCGGCCGCGACGCTGTTCGCCACCGACGCGATGGCCTTCGGCACCTGGGCCCGCGCCGTGGCCGGCCTCGACAACATCGTGCGCGAGCAGTGGCAGAACGTCTGGCCGCGCATCCGCGACTTCCACTTCGAGCCGGGCGCCCACGTTCACGCGGCTCGGCGACAGCGCGTGGATCGCCGGCGGCTGGCTGACGGAGGTCACCGGGCCCGACGGCCGCCCGGTCACGCGCCCGGGCCGCGGCACCTTCGTGCTGGAGCGCCGCGGCGGGAAGTGGCTCGCCGTGCACAGCCACTTCTCGCTCCTGCCCTCCCAGTCCGAGACGGCGCACGGGCGTCTGTCGAGCGACGCCGCGCGTCTCGTGAGCGCCGTGCGGGTGCGCCCCGCGCGCCCGGACGAGTCGCGCGATCCTGGCCGGAGATGGCCAACGACCTCAACGAGCACGTCGGGATCTACGGCCGGCCGCTTCACGGCCGAGCGCGGTACGAGCCGACGGCTTCGGCGCCGCAGGCCGCGTTCACGCCGTGGGTCGCCGAGCTCGACGGCGCGGTGGTGGGCTACGTCTTCTTCAGCACGGGCTACAACACGGACATCGCCGCGCGATCGATGTGGCTACACGACATCTTCGTGACCCCCGCCGCGCGCGGCACGGGCGTCGGTCATGCCCTCATGGCGGCGGTCGCGGCGGAAACGGTGCGCCAGGGCGGCGTATCGCTCGAGTGGGGCGTGCATTCCGCGAACGCTGGCGCCCTCGAGTTCTACAAGCGCCTCGGCGCCGTCGGCGGCGAGGCGCGCGTCATGGGCGTCGCCGGCACGCGCCTGCGCGCCCTGGCGGGTCTCTAGCCCGGCTCCATCTTCCAGACTTCGACGTCGTAGACGATCTTCCCGCTCTCCGTCGCGGAGGTGATCGCGGCGAATCCAGTCGCGTCGTCGGTGATCGCGACCGCGTTGAAGTTCTTCGCGCCGGTCCCGGCGATGCGCGAGGTCTTTCGCGTGAGATCGAACAGGCGCATGCCGCGCCGGTCGACGGTGGACGCGAGCAGCCGGCCGTTCTCGGCGAAGCGTAGCGAGCCGTTCGGCGGACCGCCGGCCTCGGGGTGCGCGTCCATCAGCAGCTCCTTGCCGGTCGCGACGTCCCACGCATAGACGGTCCCCTCGATCGTGACGGCGGCGGCTCTGGCGCCATCGGGCGAGAGCGCGACGACCACCGCCCATACTTCCGGCGCCGGCAAGCCCGGCGGCAGACGGCCGGGGCGACGCGAGGCGGCCACCGGAGAACCTCTGAACCGGCGACGCCGACGCCGCATCCCACACGATCACGTCGCCCTCGTGCCCGGCCGTGACGACTCGAGCCCCGTTCGCGGACAAATCGAACGCGGTCAGCTCGTCACGATGGGAGCTCGTCACACGGCCCATTGCGGCGGATCCCGCGACGTCGACGATCAGCACTTCGCGCTCGCACATCACTCCTAGACGTTGCCCGAGGCCGTCGAAACGAAGCGCGTGACAGCGCTGGCCCACGAGAACGCTGGCCATCTGGGACCACGGCCCCGATCCCGCGCCGGGGCGCCAGAGGCGCAAGGTGCCATCGCGATAGACGCCGAGTGAGGCGAGCAGGTCTCCGGAGGGGCCGAACGCGAGATCCAGGACCGCCTGTCGTGAGACGCCGAAGGTGGCCGGCTCCGTTCCGTCTGCCGGGGTCCACACGCGGATCGAGCCGTTGCGCTGACCGATGGCTACGCGGCTGCCGTCGCGGCTCAGCGCGATCGTATCGACGTAGGCGTCGGCCGTGTTCACCGCCGCGAGCTCGGTGACCCGGGCGGCCAGCGGCCGCACCGGCGCCGCCTCGCGTCAGCCGCTCGGAGGCCAGGAGCGCGATCAACACGCCGAGCGCGATGAGCACGTCAAAAATCTTACGATGCTGGATCGGCCTGCGAACGAATTTGGCGTATCGTTCAGGCGTGATCGTCCACCTGGTCGACGGCACGTACGAGCTGTTTCGCTACTTCATGTCACCGGCGGCCGCATTCGAGCGTACCGCGCCGGAAGAGCTGCGGGCGGTACGCGGGGTCGTCACCTCGATGCTGGGGATGCTCGAGGGCGGCGCGACGCATCTCGGCGTCGCCACCGATCACGTGATCGAGTCGTTTCGCAACGGGCTCTGGCCGGGCTACAAGACCGGCGAGGGGATCGATCCCGCTGCTGTACGGCCAGTTCGAGCCGCTGGAGGAGGCGCTGCGCGCGCTCGGCGTCGTGGTCTGGGCCATGGTCGAGTTCGAGGCCGACGACGCCCTGGCCGCGGCGGCGTCGATGGCCGCCGCCGATCCGCGGGTCGAGCAGGTCGATCGATATGCACGCCGGACAAGGATCTGGCTCAGTGCGTGCGCGGCGACCGGGTCGTTCAGCTCGACCGGCGCACGCGCGAGATACGCGACGAGGTCGGGCGTCGCAGCAGAAGTTCGGCGTCGCGCCCGCATCGATCCCGGACTGGCTCGCGCTCGTCGGCGACAAGGCCGACGGCTTCCCGGCCTGCCGGGCTGGGGCGCCAGCTCGGCCGCGACGGTGCTGGCCCGCTACGGGCACCTCGAGGACATCCCCAAGCAGGCCGCGCGAGTGGGACGTCTCGATGCGCGGAACGGAGCGGCTGGCGCGCGACGCTCGTCGAGCAGTGGGAGCGCGCGCTGCTGTTCCGGCAGGCTGGCGACCTTGCGCGCGCGACGCGCCGATCGGCGTCGACGTGCGACGCGCTCGGCTGGAAGGGGCCTCGCGCCGAGTTCTCGGACTGGGCGACGACGATGCGGCGCGCCGGCGCTGCACGAGCGCGCCGTCAAGCTAGCCTCGCAACGTCTTCTCCCGTAGGAACCCGATCGCGATCCCGTACTGCCCGAGTGTAGTACGTCGGCCAGATCAGCAGGCCGATGAGCGGTACCGTCACCATGGAAGCGCCCGGCCGCGATCAGCGAATCCGAGATCAGGAACAGCAGGGCGCCGATCCAGACGAAAGGCCGGGAGAACCCCGCGAGGATCGTCGACAACACCATCGCGGTGATCGCCACGGCATAGGCGAGAGCCGGCCCCGCCAGCCGACCGAGTCCCGTCCACAACCACGAGCACATCAGCAGGCCATAGACGACAACCAGAGAAGGCCAGGATCAGCTGGCCGGTCGAGGGCCGGAGGTCGCGGCCGGTTTCGAACGAAGAGCACGACGTACGTGACGTGCGCGAGGAGGAAAGCCACCAGCGCGTGAACGAAGCGGCGTCGAAAGCTCAGATGCGAGAAAGACGTCGCCGGCACACGAGGCATCAGCGCCGCCGCGAGGATCAAACCGTCCGGCGATGTGCGGTCGATCCGGCGGAGGACTCGGAACGCCAGCACCGCGAGCGGCGCCATGCTCAGCGCCTTGATCACGACGCTGCCGGGAAACGGCTGGACCCCGCGCGTCAGCATGTACGCCACGCCGCTCGCGATCGAGAGCAGCAGGAGCGCTCCGTCCAGCCGGTCGAAGCCTCGCAGGCGTCCGAAGGTCAGCGCGTCCAATCGACCGCGTCAGGTCTGCAGATCGCCCACCGCCGCGGAGAGGGCCTCGGAGCTCGGCCCGCCACGATTTCGGCGCGACCACCGGGCGGACGACGAACTTCGAGAAGCCGACCGCCAGGAACCGCTCGATCACGGCGCGCAAGGCCGGGAAGCCGACCGGCGTGAGCTCGACCGACCGCGGCCGCCGCGCCGTCATCACCCGGGCCATCTGCGGGTCGATGGGATCGCGCGCGTAACCGAGGCTCATGCCGAAGTGCTCGGAGCTGATCGAGCGCCCGGCCTTCGCCGCGACGTCCTCGATCACCTTGCGTCCCTCCGCGGCTTCTTCGGGCGTGCACTGGGACGGCAGCCATCCGTCCGAGAGCCGGCCGCAGCGCTCCAGCGCCGCCGGGATCGTGCCGCCGAGCCAGACTTCGAGCGGCTGCTGGACGGGCAGAGGCCAGAGCTTCACGTCACGGAAGCTGCCGGCGATGCCCTCGTAGCTCACGGTCTCGCCGGCCCAGAGCCGCCGCAAGAGCGGCAGCGCTTCGTCGATGAACGCGCCGCGGCGCTTGGGCTCGAGGCCGATGGCCTCGCGCTCGGGCGGATACGTCAGCCCGGGCACCAGGGTCACCAGCAGCCGTCCGTTGGACAGCACGTCCAGGCTGGCGAGCTGCTTGGCGAGCCGGAGCACGTTGCGTCCGGGCAGGAGCATCGTGGTGCCGACCTTCAGCCGCGGGTTGCTCGCGGCGGCCCACGAGAGACCGACGACCGGATCGAAGACCTGGCCCGTCAGCACCTCCGAGAGCCAGAGCGAGTCGAACCCCATGTCGTCCGAGACCGGTGACCAGCTCGGTCAGCGCGCCGGTCGACGCCGAGGTACCGCCGATTCCCACGCCGATTCGAATCTTCATGTTCGTCCCTTTCTAGAGTGCCACCGAGAGTCCCGCGTCGACCGTCAGCACCTGACCGGTGATGTACGACGCGGCGTCGGATGCGAGAAAGATCGCGGCGCCGACGAGGCTCGTCGGGCCGGCCGAAGCGCCGCAGCGGGATGCGGCGCGCCAGCTCGGCGATGTGCGGCTTGGCGAAGAACGGCGCGTTGCCCTCCGTCGCGAAGAGTCCGGGCGCGATCGCGTTGGCGGCGATGCCCTTGCTCGCCGAGCTCGACCGCGAGCGCGCGCATCAGCGCCTCGAGCCCGCCCTTCGAGGCGACGTAGGCCGGATCGCCCCGGAACGACTGCGGCCCGACCATCGAGCTGATGAACACGAGCCGTCCCTGACCGCGCGCGCTCATGTGCCGCGCCGCGACGCGGGAAAGCTCGTACTGCGCCACCAGGTTGGTCTCGATCAGGCGGCGGAAGTCGTCGGCGGTGATTTCGTTCAGGGGCCGCCGATCGCGGACCGCCGCGTTGTTGACGAGGCAATCGAGGCGGCCGTGGCGCGCGACGATGGTGTCGATGGTGTCCGTCGCGGCCGTCAGGTCGGTGATGTCGAACGCCGCCGCGAAGGCATCGGGTATGGCTCTTCGCGACCTCGTCGGCCCGCCGCGGATCGCGGCCGTTGATCCCGACGATCGCGCCGGCCGCAGCCAGGCCGCGCGCGATCTCGAGCCCGAGCCCGCGGGTCGCGCCGGTGACCAGCGCGACGCGCCCGGCGAGCGAGAAGCGTTCGAGCCCCGACGCGACTGGACGTGTCATTGACAGGCGTTCCCGACAATAGGCTACTTCATCCGTATGACAGCCACCAGCATCCGCAAGGACTTTCCCGTGTTCGACTGCGACAGCCACGTCGTGGAGCCGCCGGCCGTCTGGGACGAGTACGTGCCGGCCGGCAGCCGCGCGTGGATCAAGACGCAGTTCTGCTTCCACACCGACAGCGACCTGCTCTACATCAACGGGCGGGTCGTGCCGGCGGCGCGGGAGCGCTCGAACGCGGCCGAGGTGGGCTGGGCGCGCTGGGACAAGCGAGGAGGTCGGCAAGCTCACTCCCGGCACCGCGGCCTGGCAGGAGAAGTTCGGCCGGCTGCTCGGCTGCTCGCGACCCGCGCGCGCGGCTCAGCGACATGGACGCGCTCGGCACCGATCAGGTGATGCTGTTCCCGACGTGGTTCGTCCGGCTGGCGCTCGTGCGAAGCCCCGAGGCGGCGACGGTGCTGGCCCGCGCCTACAACGACTGGGTGCTCGACTACTGCGCCGCCGACCGCCGGCGGCTGTTTCCCTGCGCCGTGCTGCCGCTGCAGAGCGTCGAGGCGTCGATCGCCGAGCTCAAGCGCGTCGCGGCGCTGGGGTTCAAGGCGGCCGCGGTGCGGCCGTGCTTCTGGAACGGCCGCTATCCCACGCTTGCCGGAGTTCGATCCGCTCTGGCGCGAGTTCGAGGCCACGGGCGTCGTGCTCGCCATGCACACGTTTCCGTCGCGCGAAGCGCTCACGCCCGAATGGGGCCAGCGCATGGCCCAGGCGCGCGGGCACTCCGGGCAGGGGCTCCTGTTCACCGACGAGGCGGTCGTCTACTCGCCCGGCCAGTTCGTGTCGAACATCACGGCGGCGATGGACCCGGCCATCGACGCCTCCGAGACGCTCGGCTTCTTAATGGAAGCGATGACGTGGGTCACGGTGGTGGTGCAAACGGGCTGGCTCGAGAAGTTCCCGAGGCTCAAGGCCGCGGTGCTCGAGTCGAACGCGTCGTGGCTGCCGCTGATCCTGGCGCGCAGCTCGAACTTCTCGAACCTGTTCGCGTTCCAGCGCGACAACCGGCTCATCCGCGATCCCGTCGAGGTCTTCAACGAGCGCTGCTTCATCGGCTTCGAGTCGGACGAGACGCCTGGTCTATCGGCTGTGGGACGTGTTCCAGGACGTCGCGATCTGGTCGTCGGACTATCCCCACCACGACGCCGAAGACGCCTGGGAGGGCCTGCACCATATGGCGGAGGTCGGCGTGCCTGCCCAGGCGCAGCGAAAGCTGATGGGCGAGAACGCGCGCAAGCTCTACGGCATCGAGCCGTTGATGGCGGTCAAGGAGCGGATCGAGCAGTACGAGCCCGCGATCCTGCCCCTGGTACAAAGGAGAGGCGCCATGACGAGGAAGCAAGGCGCTGTATCTGGTGGTGGCGGCGGTCGCGATCGCCGCTGGCCTGGGCCGGCTCGGTCGTCACGCTCGGCGCCCAGCAAGCCGGCGAGCGCGCGGTGCGCATCGACGGCGACGACATCGGCGGCGTGGTCACCGGGCCGAGCGGGCCCGAGGCCGGCGTGTGGGTGATCGCCGAGACGACCGACCTTCCGACCAGGTTCGCGCAGGATCGTCGTCACCGACGACCAGGGCCGCTACGTGGTGCCCGATCTTCCGAAGGCGAAGTACAAGGTGTGGGTCCGCGGCTACGGCCTCGATCGATTCGCCGAAGGTCGACGGCGAGCCCGGCAAGCAGCTGAATCTCACCGCGGTGCCGGCGCCGAACGAGGCCGCGGCCGCGCAGTACTATCCGGCGATCTACTGGTACTCGATGCTCAAGATTCCCGGCGCCGACCAGTTCGGCGGCAAGAGCAACATCCCCGCGAACATCACGCAGAGCGACTGGCTCACCGTGGTGAAGAACCGGGCCTGCGTCGGCTGCCATCAGCTCGGCCAGCTGTCGACCCGCACGATCCCGGCCGCGCTCGGTCAGTTCGACTCCGGACAGAGCGCGTGGATTCGCCGCGTTCAGTCGGGACAGGCCGCGCCCGTTCATGCTGACCCCGCTCACCCAGGTGCCTCGGCAGCGCGCCGTTCAAGTACTTCGGCGACTGGACCGACCGCGTCGCCAAGGGCGAGCTGCCGCACAGCAAGCCGCCGCGGCCGCAGGGCGTCGAGCGCAACATCGTCGTGACGACGTGGGAGTGGGGCGACCCGAAGAAGTATCTGCACGACCTGATCGCCTCGGATCGCCGCTATCCGACGGTCAACGCCTACGGCAAGCTCTACGGCTCGCCGGAGTACGCGACCGACGTGACTGCCGATCCTCGATCCGAAGACGAACACGGTCACGACGCTTCACGGCGCCGGTGCGCGACGCCGACACGCCGGAAGCGCTCGGACCCGGACACGCCGCGATCGACAAGCCGATGGCGCCGTCGGCCTACTGGGGCGAGGAGAAGCTCTGGGACACCAAGGCCAACAACCACAACGCGCATGTTCGATCGGAAGGGCCGCGTCTGGCTCGCGGCGGCGGTGCGCGGGCCGAAGAATCCCGACTTCTGCCAGAAGGGCTCGGACCATCCGTCGGCCAAGCTGTTCCCGCTCGAGCGGCACGAACCGTCACGCTCACGTTCCTCGATCCGAAGACGATGAAGTACACGTTCGTCGATACGTGCTTCCAGACGCATCACCTGCAGTTCGGCTACGACGCCAACGAGACGCGTGTGGACCAGCGGCGGCGGCCCGGTGCTCGGCTGGGTCAACACGAAGATGTTCGACGAGACGCGGCGACGCGGCCAGGTCGCAGGGCTGGACGGCGTTCGTCCTCGATACCAACGGCAACGGCAAGCGCGACGACTACGTCGAGCCCGATCAGCCGGTCGATCCGACCAAGGACAAGCGCATCGCCGGCGGGCTTCTACGCCGTGATGCCGAGCCCGGTCGACGGCTCGATCTGGGGCTCGGTCGGAGTCTTCGGCGGCACCGCGGCGGTCGTGCGCGTCGCGCCGGGGCCGAATCCGCCGGCGACCGCGCTCGCCGAGATCTACAACGTGCCGAAGCCCTACTTCGGCATCCGCGGCGCCGACATCGACAAGCAGGGCGTCGTGTGGGCGTCGATGGGCAGCGGCCACATCGGCAGCTTCGACCGTCGCAAGTGCAAGGGCCCGCTCAACGGCCCGAAGGCCACCGGCGATCACTGCCCCGAGGGCTGGGCCTTCTATCAGTATCCCGGCCCCGGCTTCCAGGGCATCGGCGAGAACAGCGCCGAGTCGAGCTACTACACGTGGGTCGACCAGCACAACACGTTCGGCCTCGGCGAGGACGTGCCGATGTCGACCGGCAACCTCAACGACGGCCTGATCGCGCTCAAGGACGGCAAGATGATCGTGCTGCGCGTCCCGTACCCGCTGGGGTTCTACGCCAAGGGATTCGACGGGCGCATCGACGATCCGAGCGGCCGGCTGGAAGGGCCGCGGGCTGTGGACGACCAGCGGTGATCGGGCGCCGTGGCTCATGGAAGGCGGCAAGGGCAAGAAGCCGATCGCCGTACACTTCCAGCTGCGCCCGGATCCACTCGCTCACTACAGGGAGGAATCACACGTGCGTGCGACTGCCGATAACCTGCGACGCTTGACCAGCGCGATCGTGAAAGCGGGCGGAAGCGCCGCGCCCCGAAGCCGACCTTGTCGCCGAGCATCTGGTGCGCGCCAATCTGATGGGCCACGACAGCCACGGTGTGGGCATGATCCCGACGTACATCCGTCACCTGAAGGCCGGGGCTCGTCGTGCCGAACACACGGGCGAAGCTCGTGAAGGACGACGGGGCGATGCTGATGTTCGACGGCGGGCGCGGGTACGGCCGCCCGGTCGCGGGCGAGGCGATGGAGGCGGCGATCGACGCGCTGCCGCGAGACCGGCGTCGTCGCGATGACGCTGGCCAACGCGCATCACATCGGCGGGTCGGCGCCTACGGCGAGCTCGCGAGCGGCGCCGGGCTCGTCTCGCTGCACTTCGTCAACGTCACGGACCATCGCGCGACCGTCGCGCCGTTTCGCGGCACCGACGCCCGGTTCGTGACGAATCCCGTGTGCATCGCGGTGCCCGGCACGCGAGCGTCACGCGCCGCTGCTGCTCGACATGGCCACGAGCCAGGTCGCCATGGGCAAGATCCGCGTCGCGAAGAACGAGGGCAAGCCTGCGCCCGAAGGCGCGCTCATCGACTCAAGGGCCGGCCGACGCGGGATCCGGAACGTGATGTACAGCGAGCCGAACGGCGCCCTGCTCCCGTTCGGCGGTCACAAGGGCTACGCGCTCGCGGTGGTCACCGAGCTGCTCGCGACGGCGCTCACCGGAGGCCCGAGCATCCAGCCCGGCAACCAGCGCATGGGCGGCGTCGTCAACAACATGTTCACGATGCTCGTCGATCCGGCGCGGCTCGCCGGCGTCGACTGGCTCAAGCGAGAGATCGACGGCTTCATCGACTACGTGAAGGCTTCACCGCCGGCCGATCCCAAGCTGCCGGTCCTGGTCCCCGGCGAGCCGGAGCGTCTCGCCCAGCGCCGAGCGCGGCCGCACGGGCATCGAGGTCGACGCGACGACGTGGGACGAGATCCTGGCCGCCGCCGGAGGCGGTCGGCATCGCAGCGCGCGGCGGCCGAGGCGATGAGCGTCTAGAACGGCAGCGCGATCTGGTGCGCGTGGAAGAACGTCGCCACGGCCGCGGTCCAGAGCGGCGTGCCGGCGGCTGACGGATAGACGCCATGACCGCGGTCTGTCGGGAAACGGCGGAAGCATGACGAAGTCGCCGCGCCCGCCGGCCGCGTGGAAGCTCTCGAACCAGAGCTTTGCCGCGGCCGTGGTCCGATGTACTCGTCGTTCTCGGCGTAGAACCACAGCACCGGCACCGCGATCTGCGGCGCGATCGACGCGAACAGCTTGGCCACGCGGATCCGGCGCGCAGGGTAGTCCCGGGTGCGTGTCCGGCCGTCCGCCGCGGCCGGGCGCGAACGCGAGCACCGCGACGAGCCCCGTCGGGGCGCTTCGACGCCGTGAGATCGAGGCGAACCCGCCGGAGCTCTGTCCCGACGAGCAGCCAGCGCTTCGGATCGAAGTCGCTCTGCGTCTTGGCCCACTGCACGGCGGCGAGAATGTCCAGCCGCGGCTCCTTCGCCGGCGCGCCGGAAGTCCGGTCGGTTGCAGCTGCCGTACGAGTCGCCGAACTTGTCTCCGCCGCTCGCGCCATAGCCGCGCCGCACCGGTACGACCACCGCATAGCCGCGACGGACCCATTCGCGTATGGGGTTCAGAGACCGGTAGCGGCCGATCGTTCGATTGGCCTCGGGTGTCGGCGCGGTGCCGTGGCTCATGACGATCCACGGCAATGGTCCCCAGGCGCGCGGACGATAGCTCGTGACCACGATCGTCGAGTCCGTCTCCGGCACGGCCACACGGCGGGCCTCCTCGCGAAGCGACGCGTCGATCGGTTCGACAGGGGTCGACGCGACCGAGCACGCGACCAGCACGATCGCCACGAGAAGCATCTGGACGGCCGATAAGAGCGGACTCAGTAGCGCGGCCTTGACCCTCGGCGCGGTCACGGGCACGTGGCGCGCAGCGGCGCTGCCCACCGCGGCGGCCACCGCGTTCGCGACGGCCGCGCCGACTCCCGATGTGCCGGCCTCCCCGGCGCCCTTCACGCCGAGCGGATTCGACGCCGCGGCGGACTCGTGGACGAGCAGCTCGACCGCCGGCACCCTGGCCGCGGTCGGCATCGCGTAGTCCATGAAGGTGCCGGTCAGGAGCTGGCCGCTCGAGTCGTAGACGAGCTCCTCCATCGTTGCGTGGCCGATGCCCTGGATCACGGCGCCCACGAGCTGGCCCTCGACGATGGCCGGGTTGAGCGCGCGCCCCACGTCGCACAGGACGAAATGCGTCTCGGGATGGACCTCGCCGGTCGTCACGTCGACACCGACGACGGACAGGTGGAAGCCGAACGAGCCGATCGCGCGCGTGGTTTCGTGGCGCCACTCGGATTCGAGCGGGCTCGCGGCGAGCGCGGCGATCTCGCGGAGCGAGCAGCGCCGATCGGGTACGCCGCGCACGAACGCGGCGCCATCGGCCGAGCTCGATGTCGGCCGGGCTCGCCTCGAAGCGCGCGGCCGCGATCGCGGCGATCTGCTCGCGCAGGCGCGTCGACGCGTGGTGCACGGCCGAGCCGGCCATCACGGCCGAGCGGCTCGCGCGAGCTGCCGACGCCGTTCGGCATCCAGCGCGTGTCGCCGAGGTGCACGGTGATGTGCTCCAGCGGGCACTTGAAGCACCTCGGCACAGACTTGCGCGAGTGTCGTTGGAAGTCCCTGACCGAGTGAGGTGGCGCCGGCCGCGACGGCGATGCGCCCCTCGGAGGTCAGGATGACCTTCGCGCTCTCGAACGGCCCGGTGCCCGAGGTCTCCACCACGGCCGCGAGGCCGACGCCGTATCGCACGTCACCCCCGGCGGCGTTGCGCTCGCGGCACTCGGCCACGCGCGCCTCGTACCGGCCGGCCTTCAGCGCGTGCTCGAACATCACGCCGAAGTCCTCGTCCGCGAAGTCGGCGTTTCGCCCCATGACTGCGCCGGCGACCGTGTTGACCGTGTACGGCTGGTCGGCAGGGCGCGCGAGATTGCGGCGACGGATCTCGGCGGGATCGAGCCCGGCCCGCGCGGCGAGCACGTCGAGGATCCGCTCGCGCACGAACGCGCCCTCGTAGAAGCCCGGCGCCCGCACCGTGCCGGTCGGGGTCTTGGTGGTCATGACGCAGGAGACACGACAGCGGTAGTTCGGCCACTGGTACGGGCCGGGCAGATACGACGCAGTGAGCGAGGCCGCCCAGATCCCGTGCGTGCGCAGATAGCCGCCCATGACGTTGACGAACGAGGCGTCGAGCGCCAGCAGCCGGCCGCGCTCGTCCGCGGCGGCCACGACCGACCACTGCTGCTCTCGCGAATGGTTGATCGTGAGAAAGTGCTCGCGGCGATCCTCGACCCACTTCACCGGGCGACCCAGGCGCCGGGCCAGGTAGGGGATCAGGAAGTCTTCGGGATAGAATTCCCGCGCGCGCCGAAGCCGCCCCCGACGTCCGCCTCCGCGAAGTCGATCCGCGCCTCGTCGATCCCCAGCATGCTCGCCAACGTGCGGCGGTTGAAGTACGGGACTTTCGTCTCGCCCCACACCGTCAGCCGCTCGGCGCCGGCGTCCCATTCGGCGAGCAGGCCGCGCGTCTCCATCGGCGCCGCGGTCTGACGCCCCACGGAGAACTTCTCGCTCACGACGAAGGCCGCGCCCGGCAGCACGGCGTCGACGTCGCCGAGCGTCGGTGGTCCACGAGTCGGCCACGTTGCCCTGGGCAAACAGCGCGACGGAGTCCGCGTCGCCGAGCTCGATACGCGCCGGCAAGACGTCGTACTCGACGTCGACCAGATCGCGCGCATCGACCGCGGCGGCGCGATCGGTCGCGACGACGACCGCGACGGGCTGACCCACGTAGCGGCACGGTATCGCCGGCCAGCGGCGGCTGAAGGTATGCACTGTGCGTCGGCTTGCCGGGCTGCCGCAGTGGAATCACCGGCACGCCGGTGAGGTCGGCCGCCGTGACGAAGCCGAGCACACCCGGCCGAGCGAGGGCGCGCCGGCCGTCGATGCGGAGCACCCGGGCGTGAGCGTGAGGGCTGCGCACGATCGACCGCGTGCGCCATGCCGGGTCGGACCAGGTCGTCGACGTAGCGCCCGCCGCCGACGAGCAGGCGCGGATCTTCGAGTCGTTTGATCGGGACGCCGATGAACTTCACTGGAGTGGGAATGGTACCATCCGCTCGTGAAGTGGGAGCGCACGGTCACCGTGATCGGCTGCCACGTCGGCGGTGAGGACAATCACGTCATCGTCGGCGGCGTGCTGCCCCCGCCCGGCGCCACGATGTTCGAGAAGAAGCGCTACCTCGAGACCCAGGCGGACGAGCTGCGCCGCTGGCTTCTGCTCGAGCCGCGCGGCAAGCCCGCGCTGTGCATCAATCTGGTGACGCCGCCGACCCGGCCCGACTGCGACGTCGGCCTGATCATCATGGAGTCGACCGACTATCCGCCGATGTCCGGATCGAACACGATCTGCACCGTGACCGTGCTGCTGGAGACGGGCATGCTGCCGATGCGGGAGCCCGTGACCACGCTCACCCTGGACACGCCCGCGGGCCGGTGCCGGTCGAGGCGCGCTGCCGCGACGGCAAGGTGGAGCGCGTGCAGTTCACGAACGTCCCGTGCTTCGCGACACATCTGGGCGCCAAGCTCGACGTCGAGGGCCTCGGCGTCGATTGCCGTCGACGTGGCGTACGGCGGCGCCTTCTTCGCGATCGTCGACGCGCCGTCGCTCGGCTTCTCGGTCGAGCCGAAGGAGGCGCGCGAGCTCGTCATGCTCGGCAACCGGATCGTGGCGGCCGCGAAGCAGCAGCTCCCCGTGCGCCATCCGGAGAACGCGGACATCCACGACGTCACGTTCGCCGAGTTCGCGATGCCGTTCGCCGGGCCGGGCACGGTGAGCCGTAACGCCGTGGTCGTCGCGCCGGGCCGCATCGATCGCAGCCCGTGCGGCACCGGGACGTCGGCGCGCCTGGCTGTCCTGCACGCGCGCGGCCAGCTCGCGGCGGGGCAGGGATTCGTGCACGAGTCGATCATCGGCTCTCGGTTCGAATCCACGATCGCCGCCGAGGTCACGGTCGCCGGCCGCCCGGCCATCGTTCCCACCATCGCCGGCCAGGCGTGGATCACCGGCGTGTTTCAGCACGGCTCCGATCCGTCGGATCCGTTCCGGCACGGCTTCACCTTGCCCGACATGTGGTTCGCCTGAGAGGAGGCGCTCGATGAGCACGCACCCGACCCTGGACCTGTCCCACACGGCGATGAGCGAAGAGGACGCGCTGCGCCTCCTCGACGGTCACCGCATCACGATGGGCGGCCGCACGATGGACCCGAAGGCCCAGATCGTCGGCGAGTTCGTCAAATCGATTCGCGTGCCCGGCTACTATCCGCCGCTGCCCGAGCTGCGCCAGCAGCTGCGACGTCATGGTGTCCTTGATGGACGAGCCGGCGCCGGCGCTGGCGCGAATCGAGGACATCCGCATCCCGGGACCGGCCGGCGAGATTCCCGCCCGCGTCTACTCGGCGAGCGCCGCCACGACGCCGCTGCCGGCGGTCGTCTATTTCCACGGCGGCGGCTGGGTGCAGGGCGATCTCGAGACTCATCACGGGCTCTGCGCGCGGCTGGCCAAGCACGCGGGCGTGCTCGTCGTGGCCGTCGACTATCGGCTGGCGCCCGAGCACAAGTTCCCGGCGGCGGTCGACGACTGTCTGGCCGCGTATCGCTGGGCTCGCGCGAAGGGGCGTGATGTCGGCGCCGACCCCGCGCGCGTCGCGGTGGCCGGAGACTCGGCCGGCGGCAATCTCTCGGCCACGGTCTCGCAGCTCGCCGCGTCCGAGGGCTCGCCGGTGCCGACGTGCCAGGTTCTCATCTATCCCGCGGTCGACTTCTCGCTGGACACCGCGTCGCACCGCGAGATGGTGGAGGGCCACGTGATCCCGCGCGAGCGCGTGCTCTGGTACATGCAGCAGTATCTGCGCAACGACGCGGACAAGACGGATCTGCGCGCCTCGCCGCTGCGCGCGTCGAGCCTCAGGGGCAGCCGCCGGCGCTGATCGTCACCGCCGGCTTCGATCCGCTGCGCGACGAGGGCCGCGCGTACGGCGATCGGCTCCGCGAGGCCGGCGTGGACGTCGTGTATCGCGAGTATCCCGGTCAGATCCACGCGTTCGTCTCGCTGACCAAGGCGATCCCGCAAGGCATGGCCGCCACGCTCGAGGTCGCGGAGTACCTGCGACGGCGCCTGAGCTGAGCCGATGACCTTCTCGCTCATCGGCCGCTGCGAGCGCACCGGCATGTTCGGCATCGCGATCTCGACCAGCGAGATGGCGGTCGGCTCGCGGTGCATCCACGTGGCCCCGGGTGTCGGCGCGATCGTCAGCCAGGCCAGCACCAATCCGCGCCTCGGCCATCTCGGCCTGAATCTCCTGCGCGCCGGGTACTGGCCCCGCGCGCGCTCGACGAGATCGCCGCGAGCGATCAGTTCGTCGAGCGGCGCCAGCTCGGCTGTCTCGACGTGACGGGCCTGGGCGCCGCCCGCACCGGCGCAGGGAACAAGCCGTGGGCGGGACACCGTGTCGAGCGGAACGTGGTCGTGGCCACCAACGCGGTCGTGGGCGCCGAGGTCGCCGACTCGATGTTCGACGCGTTCAAGCGTGGCGCCGATCTCCCGCTGTGGGAGCGGCTCCTGCGCTCGCTCGAGGCGGGCAAGGCCGCTGGCGGCCAGCCCGACGGCGAGACGTCGAGCGGGCTCTATGTCGTCGACCGCGACACGTACCCGCTGGTCGACCTGCGCGTCGATCTGCACGCGACGCCGGTCACCGAGCTCCGCCGCCTCGCCGACGCGTACTTTCCCCTGGTCGCGTACTACAACCTGCGCCCGCGCGACCCCAACGTGCCGCCGGCGGCGGAGTGGCTGGCCCAGCAGGGGCGCGGCGGCTCACGCGAGCATGGCTAGCGCCTGCTGGAGCGTGCGAACGCGGGCGTACATCTTCATCGACTTGTCGAGGCTGTAGGCGTGGGCGGCCGCGTCGCCGCCCCAGCAGCACTCGCGCACGACGACCGTGTCGAGGTCCATGCTGAAGGCCTCGCGCACGCTGGTCTCGACGCCTCGATTGGTCGCGCCTCCGCCGATGACGAGCGCGGTGCGGTGGAGGAATCGCAGGAGCTCGGCCGCGCCGGTGCCGTAGAACGCGCTCGGACGACGCTTGAGATAGACATAGTCCTCGAGGTCGCGGCGCGATCTCGTCAGGGAAGTCGGCGTCGGGCGTGCCCTCGATGCAGTTGGTGAGCGACGGCACACCCGTCTCGACGCTCAGATCGGTCGGCAGCAGCACGACGTCGGCGCCGTCGGCGCGGCTGACCGGGGTGGTATAGATGATGGGCATGTCCCGGGCTCGACAGGCGCCGATCAGGAGGATCCACGAGTCGAGCACCGGCCGCATCGCCGCGCGGCGCGCGGGGTCGGCCGGGGTCAGGGCGCGGCGGCAGGCGTCGTAGACGATCAGGGCGGCTCGCGAGGTGTCGATACGGTCGGTGTTGGCTGTGGTATTCATGGCCCGGATTCTAATCCGGCGCGACGCGAGGTGATCCGATGACAGAGACGAAGGCAGGCCGCGCGCATCTCATCGCCGGCGGATTCCCGCCCGGATCGGCCGCCGGCCACGATCACGACTACGCCCGCCTCCGGCTTCTGGGGCTCTTGGCCGAGCGCGAGATTCCGGCGTCGGTCGCCAACGACTTCGCGGATCTCGAGAAGTGGCTGGCGGTGAGCCGTCTGCTGATTACCTACGCGGCGGGTCCGTATCCCGACGCGGCGCAGTGCCGGGCCCTGCAGCAGTGGCTCGAAGCCGGCGGCCGCTGGCTCGGCCTTCACGGCACCAGCGGCGGCCGTGCCGAGCGTGTCGAGGGCTCGCGGCAACGGCGCACGGTGAAGACCGAGCACCACGCGATCCTCGGCAGCTACTTTCTGACGCATCCGCCGATCTGCAAGATCCGCGTCGACGTCACGGGCGACCAGAGCCTGACGCGCGGGCTCGGCGCGTCGTTCGTCGTCGAGGACGAGCCGTACTTCATCGAGCTCCAGGACCCGAAGTCGACACGCATCTTGCTGACCGCGGACTACGGCCCGTCCGCCGTTTCGACCGCGTTCGGCACGCTCTATCCCTCGGACACGTCGCTGCAGCCGGACGGCAAAACGCGCGTGCTCGGCTACACGCGCGCAGGTCGGGCCAGGGGGCGTCACGTACGTCGCGCTCGGCCACTGCCACAATCCCGCGATTCGGGCGTCGCGCGTCGTCGACCCGACCGACACCACGCCGCTGACGTTTCGGGGCTCGTGGGAGAGCGACGCGTTCATCGCGCTGCTGCGCAATGCCATCGCGTGGGGCGTGGGGCTTAGCGACGGAGGCCGAGCGCAGCGTCTGAATTTGATACGCTGCGACGACGGTCGTCTTCATTCGGTTCGTCATTCGTACGGGCGCATTGGATTTCGGTTGACAGCATTCTGTGTTCATCGCGCTTGGGTGTGGCCGGCGCATTCTGAAAACCGTTCCAGCGGGCGGCACGACGCGAGCACGCACGAGCGTTGTGGGCGTGCGAAAAACTCAGAACCGGCGAGGATCGTAGCTCACGGCGTCCGCCAGGGGCCTGCGAAACCCGGGTCTAGAGTCTCTTTAGGAAGGAGACTCGCACATGGAATCAGTGCTCGCTCGATCGACTCGGCGACGAGATCGCCGAGCTCTCGGCCCACCTCGATGCCGCGACCGCTCGGCTCCTTGACCTCATCCGCGAGTTCGACGCGCGCAAAGGCTGGAACAACGGCTTCCGCTCGTGCGCGGCCTGGCTGAGCTGGCGCGTCGGTCTCGATCTCGGCGCGGCCCGCGAGCGCGTTCGCGTGGCACACGCGCTCGAGACCTGCCGCCGGCTCGCGCGGGCTCTGGCGCATGGCGAGCTCTCATACGCCAAGATTCGCGCGCTGACTCGCGTGGCCACGCCGGAGACCGAGGAACGGCTGCTGGCGGTTGGGCGCGCCGGCACGGCTGAGCATGTCGAGCGTATCGTGCGCGGCTGGCGCCGGGTGGATCGCAAGGCAGAGGCGTACGAGGAGCAGCGCCGTCACACGAGCCGCGCTCTTCATGTGTATCAAGACGAGGACGGCATGGTCGTCGATCCGCGGTCGGCTGACGCCCGAGGCTCGGCGCCGTCCTCATGCGGGCGCTGGATGCGGCCCGCGAAGCGCTTGTACCAACAGGGCCGCCAGCAAACCTTCGATGCGCCGCATCGGACGTTTCCGCGGAAACGCCCACGATGGCGCAGCAACAGGCCGACGCGCTGGCGCTGCTCGCGGAGACGGCGCTGCATCACGGCGTCGATCCCGGCGCGCCGGGCGAGCGCTACCAGGTGGTGGTCCACGTCGACGCGCCGGTGCTGGCGGATCCTGACGCGCCGGGTCAGTCCGTTCTCGAAGACGGCGCGCGCGTTTCCGCGGAAACGTCTCAACGTCTGGCATGCGACGCGAGTCGCGTGGCGATGCAACACGCCGCCGACGGACGGGTCGTCGAGGTTAGCGCGCGAAATCCCGGACGATTCCTCCTGCGCTACGGCGTGCGTTACACCATCGCGACCGCAGCTGCCGCTTTCCGGGTTGCCGCGTACGGTTCGGGCAGGGCCATCACATCCGTCACTGGGCTCAGGAGGCCCAACCACGCTCTCGAACTCTCGACTCTGCTCTGTCGCCGGCATCATCGAGCGGTTCACGAGGAAGGCTATCGAGTCGTTCGAGGGGCGGACGGTGAAGCTCTGCTTTCGCCGTCCGGACGGTCGAATTCTTCCCGAAGTGCCACTCCCGGCGGGAGTTCCTGACCATCCGGCGGGCGTGCTACGAGCACGGAACGATATGGAGGGTATCTCGTCATTCGCGCGCACACCGCGACGCCCGAATGGCGCGGGGAGCGTCTCAAGCTCGGATACGCGATCGACGTCTTGCATCCTCGGTGCGCGGGGAGCTGAGGGCCAGACCTTCCCTGGCTGCGCTGCCAGAGCCGCGTGCTGCCACTCGATATCGGTGAACAGAAAGGTAACGGTGCCGGCTGGGCGACGTGAACGCTCACGCCGGAATCTTGCCCTGTGAGATGCTGAGGTCGAGGAGGGCGACGATGGCTGACGACACGCTTGCACGCGGAAGTCGAGCGACTCAAAGCCGAGAACGCCGCGCTTGGAGGCCCAGGCCACGCGCGGCATCTCGATGAAGGTCAGCGAGAAGGGCGGAGTCGTCCGTGTACGGAGAACTCGGCCGGTTTCCCGTCACCCTCTATAAAGAGCAGTGGACCAAGCTGCTCGACCTGGCCGACGATATCCGCGCCATCGCCAAGGCTCGACGCGACGCCGAGCTGAAGGCCAAGGGCCTCGCTGAGCCGGGCCGGTCGATCACTCCAGGCGGACGATCCGCGCGATCGACGGCACGTTCGCCTGATTGAGGACGAACAGCCTGTAGTACCCCGGGCGGTGCCGTCTGTCGATTCGGCGGCCGAGGATGGTCGCGTTCGTCGACGTCGGCGCCACCAGCGGGAGCTGAACGTGACGCTGGTTCGTGTCGAAGGCGTGCGTCATCGAGCCGAGGCCGATCAGCACGGCCTCGGATATCGGCCCACCTGAGAAGGACACGTTGAAGCTCGCGCCTGTAGCCGATGGTCGCCGGCAGCCGCGGTGATCGCCGGGCGCGGGCTGCAGCATCGTACGGCGGATAGAGATGCACCTGAAGGTGGGCTTCTCGTCCTCCGCGTCCGGTGGCGCGATCTCCGCTGCGGCTGCGCCCGCCCGCCACGAACGCGCGGCCGTCCGGGAGCAGCAGCGCCACGTTATGGTACCCGCGCGCTCACCAGCCGGCCCGCCCGCCGACATGCCCACCGTGAACGACAGCGCCGGCGGCCGCAGGTCAGGATACTGCGCGTGGCGCACGCCGTCAGCGGCTGAAGGCGGCCGCCGGCTGCGAGTCGTCGTGTCCGTTGAGCACGAGCACCTTGCCGTCGGGCAGGAGCACGGTGGCCGGGTGGCGGCGGTTCACGCCCATCTCGGGCTCGACGGCGGGCCCATTGCTTGGCGCAGAACTCATAGACGTCGATGTGGTGCTCGTCGTCGCTGCCGCGCCCGCCGCCTGCCTGCACGACGCTGCCGTTGCCGTAGCCCCACTCGCCGTCGAGCACGCGCAGCGAAGCAGCGCGGAGGACGTGCCGTGGTTGCGGCCGTCGGCCGCGACGGCGCCCGGACGCACCATCGCGGTCTGCGGGATCCAGCGGCTTCCCGGCGCCGCGTCGGGGAGCAGATAGACGGGAACGCCGGCCCGCCGAACATCAGGAGCGCGTTGCCCGGCCTCGGGCCTCGGAATCGGGAACACGCGCGTGTAGTCCGGGTTCCACACCTCGAGCGGCGTCTCGGCGTGGGTCAGATCACGCTCCAGCCCGTGCTCGTGTCGTAGACCTCCACGCTGCCGGTTGGGCGTGCCGTCGGCCAGATGGTGGTGCCCGCTGGCGTCGCTAGGAGTTCAACGATGACGAAGTCGAGGCCCGGAGGTGACGAGCATGCGCGAGTCGGGCAGACTGCATGACCGCGGAGTACCAGCGCCGCGGAGATTCGACTGGACCGGGCTGAAGGCGCGTCGATCTTCGTCCACTGACCGCTGCCGCTCGTGGTGAACGAGGAATAGCGCGTGGCGTACTCGAGGCCGTAGAGCAAGTCGACCGTCGTCGTGCGATCGGGGCTGGCGATCGAGTAGAGCTCGGTGCCGCCCGCGACGAAGATGTCGCCGGTTCGCCGTCAGCGAATGGCCGGAGCAGAGACAGCGTGTCGGAGTTGTACCAGTGATTGCCGCTCGCGTCGTCGAAGATGCTCGTGGTCAGGTGCGGCGTGCTCTCGGCGCTGAGCAACACGGCAGGGGCAAGGCCTGCCCGAGCGGCGTCGGGCGTGAACGACGCCGCCTTGACGCGGTCGCCGGCGCGACCGAACAGCATGATGCGGATGTCGGCGATCGGCGTACCGTCCGGGCCGAGCGTGCCCGGAGGCAGCAGGGTCGCGTGGACCGGGCGCGAACAGGCGCATGGAGTCGACACCGGGTCGGGGCGCGACGAAGTAGATCGGCGCCTGGCTCGCCGACGGCGCCCAGATGTCGAGCCACGGCCCGACGCGGGGCCCCGGCGGTGACGGCAAGGTGGGGCACGATTGCGCGGACGCCGGAGGCGCCGGGAACATCCGCCACGCCAGACCGGCGGCAACGGCAGCGATGCTGACGAGGTCGAAGCGCTGAGGATCCGGCGCATGAGGCCAACAATAGCAGGTTTGCGGATTCTGAGGCTCACCCCTATTGTCATGAACCGGTAATGGGCGGGAGCCCCGCGATGCGTGACCGGACAGTGCGACCCGGCGTTCCAGGGCGTGCGCGATGCGCTCGCCGTAAGTGCTCGCCTCCGGATTCGAGGTGGGCGCGGCGCTGGCCGTCTACGTCGAACGGCCAGTCGTGGTCGTCGACCTCTGGGGCGGATACGCCGACGCCGCGCGGACGCGGCCCTGGCGAGCGCGACACGATCGTCAATCTCTACTCGGTCGGCAAGGCGATCATCGCGCCGTCTGCGCGCTGCGTCTCGTCGATGCCGGCCGGCTCGATCTCGACGCGCCGGTCGCCCGCTACTGGCCCGAGTTCGCGCGGGCGAACAAGGACGCAGATGCCGGTGCGCTATCTCCTGACGCACCAGGCCGCCCTGCCGGCGATCGCGCGGCCGCTGCCGCCCGGGGCGTGGACCCGGTGGGACGCGATCACGGAGGCGCTCGCGGCGCAGGCGCCCTGGTGGGAGCCGGGCGCCGGCGCACGGGTATCACGTCAACACGCAGGGGTTCTGATCGGCGAGGTCGTGCGGCGCATCACCGGTCAGACGTTCGGGAGCTACCTGCGCGAGAGCCTCACCGGACCCGCGGGCATCGACTTCTTCGTCGGCTTCGGCCCTGAGCTCGGACGCGCGCTGCGCGGACGTGCTGCCGGCGGCAGGCCGAGCCCCGAGAGCGACTCAGCGCAGCTGAGCGGCCTGGCCTCGATGCGAGTGAGCGCCTATCGCAATCCGGCCGATTTCTCCGGGACGGGCGTCGTGAACACGCGAGCGTGGCGCGCTGCGCGAAGTGCCGTCGACCAACGGCCACGGCACATGCGCGCGGCGTTGCGCGGCTCTATTCGGCGCTGGCCGGCAACGGCCGGCTGGACAGTTTCAGCGTGCTATCGCCGGAGATCATCGCGCGTGCGAGCGAGCAGCAGGTGTACGGCGACGACATCGTGCTCGAGCGCCCGACGCGCTTCGGGCTCGGATTCCAGCTCACGATGGCCGAGCGCCGGCTCGGGCGCCGAACCCGCGGGCCTTCGGACACTTCGGGGCCGGGGGCTCGCTCGGGTTCGCCGATCCCGACGCGCGCGTCGCCTTCGGCTACGCGATGAATCAGTCGCGAGCCGGATGGCAGCACACAGCACGTCCGCCACTTCATCGATCTGGTTTATGCTGCGCTCTGAACGACCTCGCGAACAGGAGATAAGACGATGAGCGCCACCCCGACGTTCGGACGCTACGCCGAAATTCCCGTCGACCAGATGACCGCGCGAGCAGAAGGACGGCTTTCGCTTCCTGGTCGAGGGCCCGCGCGGCCGCTTGCCCGGCCCGTACAAGGTGTGGGTGCACAATCCGAAGCTGCTCCGTGCCGCCGCCCCGCTCGGCGAGCACTTCACGCCGGGCCACTCGTCGCTGACGGAGCGTGAGCGGGAGATCGCGGTGATCGTGATCACCAGCAAGTGGCACTCGGCCTATCCGGCCGCCGCGCACGAGAAGCGCGGCAAGGAGGTCGGCCTGCCCGTGCCCGCCGTCGAAGCGATGATGGCGGGGCTTCCGGCCTCGTTCGCCGACTGCGCGGGAGCAGGTCGTCTACGAGCTCGCGACGACGCTCGCCAACGGCCGGCTGGTCTCGCAGGGCCTGTACGACCGCGCCGATCAAGGCGCTCGGCCACGAGAGCATCACCGACATGGTCGTGCTGATGGGGTACTACACGGCCGTCTCGCTGACGATGAACGTCTATGCCGTGCCGGCCGGAACTCCCGGCCTGGCTCGCTGAGGCCGGGCATGGGATCCACTGAAGATCGCGCCGCTCCATCCCTCGCTCGGCGCCGAGATCTCCGGCATCGATCTCAGCCGCCCGATCGACGCGCCCACTCGCGAGGCCTTGTCGCAGCGCGCTCGCCGACCATCTGGCGCTCGTGTTCAGGGAGCAGACGCTGACGCCGGACCAGTATCTCGCGGCCGCGTCGGCGTTCGGGCCGCCGATGGAGCAGCACTACTCGCAGCACAACATGCCCGACTTCCCGTTGATCGGGCTGATCTGGCACCGGAACGGCCAGCAGCCGGCGGAGCGGTGGCACACGGACCACACCAACCGTGAGCGCCCGCCGGCCGCGACGATCCTGTACGGCGTGGAGATTCCGTCGGCCGGCGGCGGGACCAGCGTGGCGAACATGCGCGCGGCCTACGTCGCGCTACCGGAGAGCGAGCGTCGGCGCCTCGATTCGCTGAAGACGTTCAACAGCCTGGACCGCGATCGCGCCGACACGCGCCAGGACGACCGTGGACAAGTACGGCAAGCCGATCGAGCACCCGATGGTGCGCACGCATCCCGTGCACGGATCGAGGGCGGTGTACTTTCACATCACCAAGGCGACGCACATCGAGCGGCATGACGCCGGAGGCGAGCCGCGCCTACATGTCCGATCTGCTCGACCGGATGATCCGGCCGGAGATCGTCTATCACCACGTCTGGCGCAAGGGCGACGTGCTGGTGATCGACGACCGCGCGACGATGCACCGAGCGCACGGCGACTACGACCGGAGCGAGAGCCGGATCCTCTGGCGGATCATCGTGGAGGGAGACCGGCCGCGCCTCGTGTGAGGGCCTGAGCGCGATGCTACGAGGTCGCTCTAGGCCCTAGGTCGCGCTCCGCTTCCGCGAGCAGCTCGTCGAAGGACGGCGGAAGCTCGAGCGTGCGGCCGACGACGCCCGGGCTGTAGCCCTGGAGCCAGTAGCTGTTGGTCGGATGCCCGCCGCCCGCGACGACGATGATGAAGTTGTCGGGGCTGGCGGTGATCGGCCACGGGTCGAGCGCGATGCTGTCGCGCACGACCTTGCTCGAGTCGATCTCGATCCACGCCGGACAGCCCGCGCGACGCAGATGCTCGGTGGGAATGCGCGAGTGCTCCCAGAGGAAGTCGCGGATCGAGGTCTTCGTCCAGCCGAGACCGGCCATCGTGTTCGCCACGACACCCGGGATCATCAGGATGCCCGGCGTGCCGTGGTCGTAGCCGGCGAGACCCGGCATGTTGGGCACGCGCATGAAGTCGGCCATGCGGTACATGCCCTGCAGCGCGTCCTCCTCGGGCGTCTCCTTCTTCGCGCCGCGCCGGCGGATGTTGGTCGCTCCGTTCGCGAACGCGAGCGAGATCGAATTCTGGCCCGGCGCGAAGCGCGTGGCGCTCGGTGCGCGTGCGTCGCCCAGCCACTCGGCAGGCTCGCCTCGTCCTCGGCGAAGACGACGTTGGTGTAGCGCACGCCGCCGTAGTTGGCCATGGTGCCGATGCCGGGCAGGGCGCCGCCGACGTTCTGCTGCAGGAGACGCAGCGCGCGCCCGATGCTGGCGCCCGCCGGCCGCTGCGGATCCGGGCCGAGGCAGCCGAAGCCGGCGTTCAGCCGGATCTGGGCGCCGATGGGCCCGTTGACGATGACGACCGGGAAGGCGCTGCCCGACGCGGCCTGGAGCTGCGCGCTTCCCGACTCGGGATCGAGGAACGCGTCGACCGCGGCCACGAGCACCGGCAGGTACTCGGGCGTCCGCCGGCCATCGCGAGCGCGATCGCGCACGTCTCGATCGTGGTCACGCCGCCGCGCGGCGGGAAGATGCCGACGCGACGCCCGCGCGGCTCGGTGGCGCCGCGGAGGATCCAGTCGACGCGCTCGCGCGTCGGGGGCCAGAGCGGAAGGCCGTCACCCCAGCGGTTCGCGAGCATCAGATGATTCGCGCGCGAGAACGCGTCCTCGACGCTCGCGCCCTGAACCTTGATCATCGCCGCGCCGGCCGCGCCGTCGCCGCCGAAGGCCGAGCGCCACCGCGTGAGCCCGTCGTAGAACTCGTGCTTGCGCGCCTCCACCGGCGAGATGTCGCTCCCCGGCAGGAACATGTCGATGGGGAAGGTGACCATCGCCGCGTCCGGCGCCAGGCCGAGGCCGGCGACGGCGTTCGTCATGACCCCCACGAAGTCCGCGCGAGTCAGGGTGACGGTCGGGATTCCCTGTGCTTCGAGCCTAGCGGCCGCCCGGCCGCATGCAGTCGCGCAGGACCCTCAGGCAGCGTTGCCGATGATGACAGCGTCGACGCCGCTCTGTTTCACCTGCGCCGCCGTCTCCTCGGAGCCGATCACGGCGTTGCCCTGAGGGAAGGCGTCGATCGGCAGCACCTCGATGCCGCGGGAAGTCGGCCTCGAGCAGCTGTCTTCAGGAGCGGCAGCATGCGGAAGGCCTGCCACTGGTCGTTGCTGACGAAGCCGATGCGCTTGCCGTCGAGGGCGGCGATGCGCGGGGCAAACGGCTGCTTCACCTCGATCGCGCCTGACGGATCGTGAAACTCGAGCGTGACCATGCGGTGGCCTCCTGGAGACTCCTTACGTGCGTGTCGATTATAGGACGTTGACTCGTCCCGAAGCACGCCGATACGATGGGGCGCGATGGTGGACTACGAGACCAGGACTCGACGCTTCACGCGGGCGGAGTACGAGAGGCTCATCGATCTAGGTGTGTTCCAGCCGGAGAGGCCGATCGAGCTCATCGGTGGTGAGCTGCATGGTCGCCGAGCCGCAAGGCGCCCCGCACTACACCGCGATCCGCAAAACCGCGAAGGCGCTCGAGGCGGCATTCGGACCGGGATGGGACGTGCGGACGGAGGGACCCATCGGGCTCGACGACGAGTCGGAGCCCGAGCCCGACGTCGCGGTCGTCTCCGGAGCGCCGGACGACTACGCTCACGCGCATCCCTCGCGTCCGGTACTCACCGTCGAAGTGGCCGAGTCGAGCCTCGCTCTTGATCGGCAGCGCAAGGGCAGTCTCTACGCTCGAGCCGGACTAGCCGACTACTGGGTACTCAACCTGATCGACCGCGTCCTCGAGGTGTACCGAGAGCCGGTCGCGGATCCTGCCGCGCCGTTCGGCTGGCGTTACAGTCGCGGCGAAGTACTCGACGCCTCAGTCCGGGTTACGGCGTTGGCCGCGCCGGGATCGAGTATCCCGGTCTTGCAGCTCCTGCCCTAGAGCTTGATCTTCAGCAGCTTCGCCGCCGTCTCGCTGAGCATCTTCCGCCGGTCCGCGTCGCTGAAGCCCGGCGCCTTGAGAATGTGATCGATCGACTTGTCCTGCCACGGGATCGGATGATCGGTGCCGATCACGAGCTGACTCACGCCGACTTCGGCGGCCAGGTGACGCAACGCCTCCGAGGTGAAGACCAGGGTGTCGTAGTACATCTGCTTCAGGTACTCCGTCGGCTTCTTCTTCAGCTTGACGCCGGTGTCCATGTCGGGCGCGACGCGCAGGCTGTTGTCCGAGCGCGCCGCATACGACGGCAGGAAGCCGCCGCCGTGAGCCGAGCAGATCTTGAGCCGCGGGAAGCGATCCGAGCGTGCCCTCGAAGATCAGATGCGAGAGCGCGATGGTGGTGTCCAGCGGGTTGCCGATCGTGTTGGCCAGCCAGCCGTTGCCCTTGAGCCGCTTGGCGAGATCCGGCGTGCTCTGAGGGTGGATGAAGATCAGCACGCCGAGCTCTTCGGCCTTGGCCCAGAACGGGTGAAACTTCGGATCGGAGAACTCCTCGCCCGCGACACTCGCGCCGACGGCGGCGCCGCGGAGCCCGAGCTTCTTCACGCCTTCCTCGAGCTGCTGGACCGCCAGATCGGGAAACTGTAGCGCGACCGACGCGAAGGCCACGAAGCGATCCGGATATCTCCCGCAGAACTCGGCGAGCCGCTCGTTCTGGATCTTGATCACCTGGGCCACGACGTCGCGCTCCGCGCGATACCACGCCGGGTTGATGCTGAGCGCCTCCATGTCGATGCCTTGCGCGTCCATCTCGGCGATGCGCCTGGGGCCCACCTCGTCGATCCCGGGCCCTCGATGGTCTTGCACCTTCAATCCGAGCAGCGCGTACGCCTCGGGGATCACGCAATGGGCGTGCACGTCGATCGTCTTCACGCGGCGGCCACCGATCACGATCTCGCGCCGCCGACTCTTCGTCCCCGTTTCACCACGCCGCTCGCCTGATCTCGCCGACGCCTTCCCTCTGGCAGCCGGTCGTGCCTGAGTATGGGCGCGGGCGTGGGCGGCGACGACCACATCACACGTGGTGAAGGCGATGTCAGTCGACTGGCGAATGCGGTGTGCGTACTCATTGGTCTCTCCCTGAGATCGGTGTTCGTAGAACGGCGAGCTCGGCCGGCTTCCGTTGGCACACGTCGACTGCCGTCGCGGCCAGTACCCGCGTGACCTGTCTCCATCTCGCTCACGAGCACGCAGGCGTCGTCTTCGTCCGCGTTGCCACGGATCGTCGCGGGCCCGTACAGAAGACACGGGATGCCGGCCTTCCAGAGATGACACGTGTCGTCCGCGCTGTACGAATGCGGCAGCACGGTGCCGATGGCCTTCGGCTCCCGGCCGGTCACGGCGCGATAGCTCCGCGCGACGGCCTGCACGATCGGCGCATCGGTCGGCATGTCGAACGGGTCCATCACGAGGCGCCGTCGTCCCTTGAAGCTCGCCGGCGGCGGAATCTCGATCTCGTAGCGAAGCTCGGGATCGCGCGCGGCGATCGGGTCGAGCGCGCGCCGGATGTCGGCGACGATGCCGTCGACCGTTTGCCCCGGCACGAAGTGCACGTCGACCAGGATCGTGCACAGATCGGGCACGTACGGCGGCTCCACGAGCACGTAGTCCCGGCCGCGGCCGCCGAGAATGCTGCCGACGTTGAGCCGCGGGAAGGCGGGCAGGTCGGGTCGCGGCGTATGGCGGAACTCGACGTGCTCGAGCGCCTCGGACGATCTGCGTCATCTTCTGCACCGCGTTCACCGTGCCCTCGAGGCGCCCGATGTGTCCGGTCACCCCGTAGGCGTGAATCGCCATGTGCACGATGCCCGAGTGCACCGTGACGAGGTGGTCGGCGCCGAACGGCTCGGCGACGACGGCCGCGTCGGTGCGGAGACCGCTCTGCATCAGGAAATGCGTGCCCTCGCCGCCCTGCGTCTCGCCCGCGACGCAGGCGACGACCAGATCTCCGGCGAGCCGAACGCCGGAGCGGCGTATGGCCTCGGCGGTCATGATGATGCTGGCAAGCCCGCCCTTCATGTTCTGCACGCCGTGGCCGTACAGGCGATCGCCTTCGAGGCTCGGCGTCCACGGATCGCGCTTCCACCGGCGGGTGAGCGCGTTGATGTCGGTGTGGCCGTTGAGCATGAGGCTCGCCCCGCCGCCGGTGCCGCGCAGGGTGGCGATCGTCTGGAAGCGCCCGGGCTCGATCTCCTGCAGATCGACGTCGTACCCGCGCGCGCGGAAGAGCTTCTCGAGGAACAGCGCGACCGGCGTTTCTTCGGTCTTGAAGCTCGGGATGCGGATGAGATCGCTGGCCAGCTCGATCAGACCGCGCAGAATCGACCTGTGCCAGCACCGCGCGAGTCGGGTCATCCATCGCGCGCCGTGTCGTGCATTGCGGCGAGGATCAGACGAAGGTGAGCGGCTCGACGTGGGCTTCGCCGCGCGCGAAGCGGCCGATGTCGAGCGGGCCGGCGTCCATCGTGACGGCGCGGCCGTGGACGAACATCTCGGCCATGAGCTGGCCGGCGATCGGACCGTGCATGAAGCCATGGCCGCTGAATCCGGCGATGACGTGAAGGCCGGCGGCGCCGGGCACGGCGCTGACGATCCCGGTCTGGTCCGGCGTCATCTCGTAGAGGCCCGCCCAAGCCCGCATCAGCTCGGCATCGGCCAGAACGGGCGCGCGGTGGATCGCGCGCTCGATCAGCGCGGGCTCGAGGCTCCGGTCGATCTCGGTGCTGAAGCCGTCGGGCTCGTCGCGCCGGCCGTGACCGAGCAGGAGCCCGGGCCCTCGCGGCGCAGCGAGAAGTTCGTGTGCGGGTCGATGATGAACGGCGTGGCCGCCGGGATGCGCGACGCCGGAAACGGCGCGGTCATGAACTTGTGGCGCCGGTGCGGACGCACGGGGATGTCGACACCCGCCGAGCTGGCCGACGACGCCCGACCAGGCGCCGGTCGCGATGACGGTGGCGCGCGCCTCGAACGAGCCGGCGGCGGTGGTGACGCCGAGCACGCGATCGCCCGCGCGGATGAAGCCGCGGACCTCGTGCTGTTGCTTGATCGTCACGCCTAGATCGCGCGCACGGGCGGCGATCGCGGTCGTGCACAGATACGGGTCGGCGTAGCCGTCGCGCGGCGTGTAGGTGGCGCCCAGCAGATCGCCGGTGTTGAGATACGGGCACAGCGCGCGTGTCGCCGCGGCGTCGAGCAGCTCGACTTTCACGCCGAGGCTCTGCTGGAGCGCGACGCTGCGCCGCGCGGTCGCCAGCTCTTCCTCGCTGCCGATCAGGATCAGGTAGCCGTGCTGGCGGAAGTTGGGATCGACGCCGAACTCGTCGCGAAAGCGCTCGTAGGTGACGATGCTGTGCGTGGTCAGCTCGACGCCCAGCCGGTTCGCGTACTGGTGGCGGATGCCGCCGCTCGCGAGCGCGGTCGAGCCGGAGCAGACGGTGTCGCGCTCGAGGACGATCACCGGGCCCACGCCGAGCCGGGCCAGATGGTAGGCCGTGCTCACACCCATGATCCCGGCGCCGACGATCACGACTTCCGCGGTGTCCGCCACGCCGCCACCATAAGCCGCTTGAACCGGCCTGGCAAGACGGCGATCATGGCCGCCGGAGGGAAGGCACATGGCCACGATCGATCCTGTGTGGGCGTCGGTTGCGGAGCTGTCCCGCGCGTTCGAGGCGCGGACCTTGTCACCGGTCGATGCCGTCGAGGCGCTGCTCGGGCGGATCCGCCGGCGCAATCCAGCCCTGCATGCCTTCATCGCCGTCTACGAGCCCGAGGCGCGGCTGGCGGCCGAGGCCGCCGACAAGGCCATTCGCTCCGGCCATCGCGTGGGTCCGCTCCACGGCGTCCCGATCGCCCTCAAGGATCTCGTCGATCTCCAGGGCCGCGTCACGACCGGCGGATCGAAGGTATGGGCCGAGCGCGTGTCGCCGGTCACCGCGACGCTCGCCGAGCGGCTCATCGGGGCGGGCATGATCGTGCTCGGCAAGACGCACACGGTCGAGTTCGCGATGGGCGGCTGGGGCACCAACACGCACATGGGCACACCGCGCAATCCGTGGGATCTCGTCGGTTCATCGCACACCCGGCGGCTCGTCCAGCGGCTCGGGCGTCGCGGTCTCCGCGGGCCTGGCACCGGTCGCGATCGGCACCGACACGGGCGGCTCCGTCAGGATTCCCGCGGCCTGGTGCGGCATCGTCGGGCTCAAGGTGACGGCGGGACGAATCAGCACCTACGGCGTGCTCCCGCTCAGCTCCACGCTCGATACGCCGGGACCGCTGGCGCGCTCGGTCGAGGACGCCGCGCTGATCTATCGCGTGCTCAGTGGAGCCGACCCGCGCAGATCCGCAGACACTCGCGTGGGCACCGGTCGATCCGCTGCCGACTCTGCGTCGTGGGGTCGCGGGGCTGCGGCTGGCCGTGCTGCCCGACGCCGAGCGGGTCGGGGTCGAGAAGGAAGTGCTGGCGGCGTACGACGCCGCGGTGACACGCGCTCGGCGGGCTCGGCGCGCAGATCGTCCGCGTCGGCTTCCCCGGCGCCTGGCCGACTACACCGCGGCAACCGGCGTGATCATCGGCGCCGAGGGCTATCGCTTCGTCGGGCACCTGGTCGACGACGCGACGCTGCCGACGGATCCTCACGTGCGGCCGCGCATCCAGCTCGGGAAGAACATCTCGGCGCGCGACTATCTCCTGGCGCTCGCGCAGCGCGAAGAGCACAAGCGCGAGTTCGCCGCCGCGCTCGCCGATGTCGACGCGGTGCTGACGCCGACCGCGCAGACCGCCGCGATTCCGATCGATCGCGTGGACCAGTCGACCACGTCGGCTCACTTCACGCGGCCGGGCAACTACCTCGGACTGTGCGGCCTCGCGATCCCCAGCGGATTTTCCGCCGAGGGCCTGCCGCTCTCGCTCCAGATCCTGTGCCACGCCGGACGAGGAAGCGACGGCGCTGCGCATCGGCTGGGCGTACGAGCAGGCCACGAGCTGGAAGGCTCGCCGGCCGCCGGAGCCGTAAGCGCGCGCTCGAGCGCCATCGCAGTGCCCGAAGTCGTCGTACAGTCCGCCGAACGCAGCTCGCAACACCGCCGCCTCGCCCGTAGCTCTCGGTGAGGAGGGCACAGGCGATGGGTGCTCGCGGAATCATCGGAGCTGGTAGCGCGCTGGCCGTGATCGTGGCCGCGCTGGTCGCGTCGGCCGCGCCGACTCCTGCCGTCGATATTCAGGTCTTCCAGTTTCAGCCCGGCGCCGTCGAGGTCCGAGCCGGGACCGCGATCACGTGGACCAACCGTGACGACATCGAGCACACGGTGACGTCCGGCGATCCCGAGCATCGCAGCGGCCGCTTCGACCTGCGCCTGCCGGGCCGCGGCACCACGACGACGGTCACGTTCAGTGAACCGGGTGTCTATCCCTACTTCTGCGATCGGCACCCGTCGATGCGCGGCGAGATCCGCGTCAACTCAACCAACGAAAGGAGCGAGCGATGAAACAGCAGATTATCGCGTGGGTGGGGGCAGCGAGCGTGGTGATGCTGGCGGGCTGCACGCAATCGATGGCGCAGCCGCCTGGGCACGGGGCGATGTCGATGCCGACGGCGTCGACCTCGGGCACCAAGGCGGCCGAGCTGCGTGCCGGCCTCAACAACCTCTTCTCGGAGCACGTGTACCTCGCGGGTGCCGCGACCAACGCGGCGCTCGGCGGGCGCGAGGCGGAGTTCAAGGCGGCGGCCGGCGCGCTCGACGCCAACTCCGTGGCCATCTCGAAGGCGATCGGTTCCGTGTACGGTGAGGGCGCCGAGAAGGCGTTCTTGCCCCTGTGGCGCCGCCACATCGGCTTCGTCGTCGACTACACGGTCGGTGTCGCCGGCAACGACAAGACCAAGCAAGACAAGGCGGTCAACGATCTCGTCGCCTACACGCAGGACTTCGGCGCGTTCCTGAGCGCGGCGAATCCGAACCTGCCGAAGTCGGTCGTCGCCGACCTCGTGAAGCACCACGTGGTCACGCTCAAGACCGTCATCGACGCGCAGGCGTCGAAGGATCCGGCGCGCGCCTACACCGCGCTGCGCGCCGCGGCCGGTCACATGCAGATGATCGCCGATCCGCTGGCGGAGGCGATCGTGAAGCAGTTCCCGGACAGAGTTCGCCAGCTAGATCGCGGCGAACGGCTACGAGCGCGCGCCCCGGGTCGAAACCTCGGGGCGCGCTCGTCTTCAGGCTTTGGCGGGTGGGCGCGGCGTGATGTGGCCGCAGCGACTACACGTGCGATTCTTTCCGAGCCGTAGAACTCCTCGTAGGCGCGCGAGACCGGATCCTCACGATAGTCGGCGACCTGCTTGACGCTCTGGTGGAGCTGAGCTCCGCACTGCTCGCAGAACCACGTGAAGCGATCGCTCTCGTCCGGCCGGCGCTTGCGCTCGAGGACGAGGACGAACGCGTCGGGAGAGAACCGCGGGGAATGGGGCGTGCCCGCGGGGCAGTAGACGATCTGGCCCTCGCGGATCAGCGCGATCTTCTCGTCACCCTCCGGCGTCCGATAGTGGAGGTTCATGTCGCCCTTGATCATGTACATGACCTCGTCGCTCGGATCGCTGTGGAACTCGCTGCGGAACTCGCGGCCCCGGGCGACGAAGGCGATGCTGTCGGGGGCCTGCCACAGGACCGTGTTGGGCCGGCCCGAGCCGCGGATGCTGCTCATGACCTGACCGAGGTCGACCGCTTTGATCTCGTCCATGACTACTCCTTCGTCACGTGCTCGACGCGCAGGTCGAAGCCGCTCGGATGCAGGCTGAAGCCCTTCACGTTGGCGCGCGTGGCGACGACCTGGACCTCGTGGTCGACGAAGATCCACGGCGCGTCCTCGACGATGAGGCGCTGCGCCTTCTTGTAGAGCTCGGCGCGCCGGCTTCGGTCGGTCAGCTGCCGGGCCTGCACGAGGAGCTGATCGACCTCGGGGTTGTTGTAGTTCGACCGGTTCGGCAGGGGCTGATTCTTCGAGAAGAAGAGCGGATACATGGACAGGTCCGGGTCCTCCGACTTCAGGAACCAGGACAGCGCGAACATCGCGGGCGCGTCGGATCGCACCTTGCCCAGATAGGAGCCCCACTCCGAACGTCTTCAGCTGCGCCTTGACGCCCACGGCGGCCAGGTTCGCCTGGATCACCGTCGACATCTCGACCGGCGCCTGCATGCCGGAGCCCGACTCCGGCACCCAGAAATCGACCTCGAGCCCGTTCGGGTACCCGGCCTCGGCGAGGAGCTTCTGGCGGCGCCGGGATCGTACGCGTACTTGTGGACGTTCGGCTCGAAGGCCCAGGTCCCCGGGAGCAGGGGACCGATGGCGGGGATCCCGGTGCCCTTCAGGATGTCGCGAACGATCGCGTCCTTGTTCACGGCGTGGTTGAAGGCCTGGCGCACGCGGCGATCCGTGAACGGCTTCTTCTCGACGTTGAAGCCCGCGTACCAGACGGTCAATCCGGTGGCCTTGTGCACCGGTGACGCCCGACGTCTTCTCGAGGCGTCCGACGAAATCGGGCGGGATCGGCAGAATGAGGTCCACGCCGCCGGTCAGGAGCTCGGACACGCGGGTGTTGGCCTCGGGGATGCCGCGATAGACGAGCGCCTGCGGCTTGCCCTTCGACGCCCCAATAGTCGTCGTTGCGTCGGAGCACGAGGCGGCTCCCGCGCTCCCACGACTCGAACTTGTACCGGCCGCTCCCCACCGGCTTCGCATCGAAGTCGGCGGGCGCCTTCGTGAAGGCCGTCGGGCTGACGATCGCGCAGTTGGGCAGCGCGAGGAGCGCCAGGAGCGAGCCGGTCGGATATTTCAGATGCAGCTGCACGGTCTGAGGATCGATCACCTCGACCGCTTTCACGCTCGACAGGTAGCCCGTGACGAACGTCCACTTGCCGCTCTTGGCGTGCGGGTGGGCCGGGTCGATGATGCGGTCGAAGGTGAACTTGACGGCGGCGGCATCGAGCGGCGTGCCGTCGTGAAAGCGGACACCCCGGCGCAGCTTGAACGTCCAGGCCATTCCGTCGGGCGAGGTGGTCCAGGACTCCGCGAGCCCGGGGATCACCTCGGTACTGTCGGCGCGCGTCGCGACCAAGCGTCTCGAAGATCTCGGCGGTCACCCGCAAGGTGTGAAGTCCCAGCGCCTGGCCGGGATCGAGCCCCGGCGGCTCGGCTTCCATGCCCACCACGACGACATCGCGCGGGATTTGCGCGCCGGCCGGGGGCGAGAAGCACGGCGGCGAGCAGGGCTGCGGCGAACGGAATCGATCGTGTCATGCTCTCTTATAGCGCCGTGATTCCGGCGGCGCAATCACCGCCGTCGCAGCTGGCGCAGCTCGCCGAGTGTCATGTTCGGAATGGTCACGCCGTTGCCGGCGACCCATCCGGCCATCGGCTGGCTGTCGGGCCACGGTGCCGCCTTCGCGATCCCCCAGTCGCCTTCGACGACGTGGTCCGGGCCCTGGACGCGAAAACGCGAACGAGTCGCCGGTGACCCTTCTCGCCGATATCTCGAAGCGCGACCGGTCCAGATCCACCGGCCGCGAGTCCCATGTCTTCGGAGCGCGCCGGCGCCCTCCGGAAAGCCCGTGGCCATCAGGCGCAGGACGAGGATCATGACGCGCGCGACTCGCGTCTGGTACTTGGCGCGGAACGCCTCGGCCTCCTCGGCGCCCTGAACGCCGAAGAACAGGAAGCTCGAGTCCGGCTGGGTGAAGTGCAGGAGCTTTCGTGGTCGCGAGCCGGACAGATCCTCGGAACGAGACCTCGTAGTTCGTGAAGACCGAGAAGTTGTAGGTGCCCGCCACGTCCTCGCGCGCCGCCCTCGTCACGCGCATCTTGATCTGCCCCATGCAGCCGAGATCGGAGCAGCCTTCCAGGTGACGAGCGGCGGCGCGTCGGCGAGCAGCGCTGCCGGGAACGCGAGGAGACAGCAGAGAACGACGAGGGCTCGCGTCACTTGATCGCGAAGCAGTAGAAGAAGCCGTTGCCTCCCGTGCTCTTCAGGTCGTTCTGGCTACACCCGCCATCGGGACCGCGCGAGGGATGCGAGGAGTTCCACGACTTCGACGCGTCGTCGTCGCGCAGGCCCTGGCGATCGTGGTGGCCGACCATCGCCGAGCCCTGGCCGCTCTTCGTCCAGTTGCCGCAGGTGCGATCCTCGCGCGCCGGCGAACGCGGTGCCGTCCGGCTGCGAGCCCGTGAGGATGTCGTGCATGTTCGGCGTGTCGCCGCGGCCGTTCACCATCTCGCCCTTCTCGGTCAGCGCGGTCTGCTTGCTGATGTTGTTGGTGCCGTGCAGCTCGGCCGACGCTCTTCGCGACGACGGCGCCCTTCGCGTTCTGCCAGGGGCCGCGCGCCGATGCGGTCGCGGGCGTTGACGGCGCCGCGGCCCTGCGTGCTCAGGTACGCGTGCCAGCGTCTTGCCGCCGGCGCCGGCCGCCTGAGCCAGCATCTGGCAATGCTCGTCGGCGCCCGCGAGGCCGCCGAGGTCGGCGCCCTTGCCCGAGCCGGCGCTGGTGACGAAGAACGTCATGTCGGATTGCTGCGTGCGCGGCGCCCCCGAAGCACGACAGCAGCGCCAGCGCGAACACGATCGCCAGGACGATGCGAGAGCTCATTGCGGTTCCTCCGTTGGGACGAATCATACCCTCTGGCCGGCTCGCAGCGCACGGTAGCGGGCCGGCGTGAGCCCGAAGGCCGAGCGGAAGACGCGGGTGAAGTGCGCCTGATCGGCGAAGCCCGCGTCGCAGGCCACGTCGACCAGCGAGCGTTGCTGATGGATCAGCTCTCGCGCGAAGTCGAGGCGGCGCATGAGCAGGTAGCGGTAGCGGGCTCGTGCCGAACATGTGCCCTGAACTGACGGGCCAGATCGTAGCGGGTCAGCCCGGTGACGGACTCGAGCTCCGCCGAATGCACGACCCGGGTTCGCTCGGCGTCGAGAAACCGCCGAGCGCGTTCCGCGGCGGCGGCGTCGATCCGGGGCGCGCCGGCCGATGACGCGGCCGCGCGCTCGGCGTCGAGCAGGCCGGCGGCCAGGTCGACGATGCAGGCTATCCGCCGCCAGCGGCTCCATCGGCAGCCGAAAGGCGGCGTCGATCGCTCGCGACAGCGTCAGCGTTGGTCGAGACCGGGTCGCGCACGAACGGCAGCGGATGAGGGCCGCCCGCGGAGCGCGCGAAGCGCCTCGGACAGCTGGAGCCGGCTCGACGTAGACGATCCGGTATCCGAAAGCCCTCGCCGGTGCCCGCGCGGCCGTCGTGGGCCTCGTCCGGATAGAGCACGACGATCTGACCGGGGCGTGCTGACGCGTGCCGCGCCTCGGTAGTCGAAGACCTGAACGCCGCAGTCGGTCAGGCCGATGGCGTAGGTGTCGTGACGGTGCTTCTGGTACGCCGCGCCCGGCGAACCACGCGTGAAACAGCTCGACGCCGTCGGCCGGCCTCGCGCTGGCGATCCAGCCCTCGGACGGCACGCTCGCACGATCGTTCAAGACCCTCGCCGCCGGATCTGGTCTCCATGGGAGCGCACAGGAGATAGAGTACGACCACGGAGCAAGTCGTCGCGTTCCTTCTCTTCGCGGTGGTGGCCGCGGTCACGCCGGGGCCGAGCAACATCATGCTGACGGCCGCCGGCGCGAATGTCGGTCTCCTGCACGGGACTGCCCGTGCCTCCTGGGTGTCGCGAGCGGCATGGGCCTCATGATGTTTCTGGTGCCGCTCGGGCTGGGGAGCGTGGTGCTCCGGCATCCCGTTGCGCTGAAGGCGCTCAACTGGGGCGGCGCGGCCTTTCTGCTCTGGCTCTCGTGGAAGATCGCGACGTCGAGTGGCATCGAGACGACCGCCGATCGCCGGGGCGTCGGCTATCTGCAGGCCGCGGGTTTTCAGTGGGTCAACCCGAAGTCGTGGCTGGTGAGCGCGAGCGCGGCCGGGACGTTTCTCAGCGCGGGGGCGGGGAGCCCGGTCGCGCAGTCCGTCTATCTCGGCGGGCTGTTCTTTCTCGTGGCGTTGCCGAGCGGGCTCGTATGGCTGGCATTCGGCGCCACGGTCCAGCGCCTGCTGCGGAGCCGGCGCCGGCTCAGGATCTTCAACGTCGCGATGGGGCTCGTGCTGGCGGCCTCGATCGTCCTCATTCTCACCTGAGCTCGGGGACGACCCAGAGCGGCGCCCGCCCGGCCTCCATGCGCTGGATGTTGTCGAAGCCGTTGCGGTACGCCTTCGTCCAGTTGTCCCACGTCGGCCCGGCGCTGTGCGGCGTAGATCGTGACGTTCGGCAGCGAGAACAGCGGGTGATTCGGCGCCGGCGGCTCCTCCACCATCACGTCGAGGCCGGCGGCGGCGATCGTGCCCGACGTGAGCGCCTGGTGCAGCGCGGTCCTCGTCGACGACCGGACCGCGGCACGTGTTGATGAGGATCGCGGTGCGCTTCATCATCGCGAACTCGCGCGTCGACATCATCTTGCGGGTGACGTCGTTCAGCGGCACGTGCAGGGTCACGACGTCGGAGGTGCGCAGGAGCTCGGTGAACAGGGCGTGAAGCGGACGCCGAGCGCATCTTCCTGGTCCTCGGTGAGCCGGAGAACGTCGTAGTAGCGCACGTCCATGTCGAAGCCCTGGACGCGGCGCGCGCACCTTCTTGCCGATGTTGCCGAGGCCGACGATGCCGAGCCGCTTGCCCTCCACCTCGTAGGTGCGGGTCGGCGGCGAAGTCGCCGGTGCGCCACTTGCCGGCGACGACGTTGTTGTGGTGCCACACGAGCTTCTTGAGCACGGCGAGCATGAGCATGACGGCGTGCTCGGCGACGGCGACCGAGTTGGCGCCGCCGTTGTTGGCGACGGGCACCTTGGCCTTGCGCGCGGCCTCGATGTCGACGCGATCGTAGCCGGCGCTGGTCAGCTGCACGAGCTTCAGCTTGGGCGCGGCGCGGAAGAACTCGTTGCCGATCCCGGTGCGCGGCGAGCCCAGGTAGTACTCGGCGTCGGCGGCCGCGTCGTAGAACTCGGGCTTGCTGGGATCGACGACGACCAGCTCCATGCCGGGTGGGAGCAGCTCACGCGCGATTTCCATGACGGGGCGGGCTGCGGGGGCGTGAGGATCTTGGTCACGATCTCCTCCTGAGAATTGGGCTAGGCTTCGGTCGCGCTCCGCCGGCGGCAAGACGAAGTGAAAGCTCGCTCCGCCGTCGGCGTTGTTCTCGGCCCAGAGGGTTCCGCGGTGCACGCGAATGATCGTGCGGCACACCGTGGAGGCCGAGCCCCATCCCTTCGCGGCGCGTGGTGAAGAACGGCTCGAAGATGCGGGCGAGGCAATCGGGTGGAATCGCCCGGCCCCGAGTCCGCGACGGTGACGCGCACGCCCCCGCCGTCGGCGCACCCGGTGCGGATGACGAGCCGTCGGCTGGAGCGCCGGGACCTCGGCCATGGCATGGCAGGCGTTGGTGATCAGATTGACGAGCAGCTGCTGCAGCTGGACGCGCGATCGCCGCTGGCCGGCCGGAGATCGGCGGCCGGCTCCGTGCCGACGTCCACGCCCGGTGGCGGCCAGCTCGCTCTGCACGAGCCTCAGCGCGTCGCGCACCAGCCCGTTCATGTCGATCGGCTGGCGCTGCGTCTCTCGCCCCGCTGGAACAGCTCCCGTAGCCGGTGGATGATCCCGGCCGCGCTGGTCGTCCGCGACGATGTCGCTGAGAATCTCGCGAATGTCCTTCGGGTCGGCCCGGTCTTGCGCGAGAACGCGCTGCGCCGCCTGCGCGTTGGTGAGGATCGCGCTCAGGGGTTGATTCAGCTCGTGCGCCGAGCGACCCGGACAGCTCGCCGAGCACCGCGACGCGCGACAGCTGGGCGAGCTCGTCGCGCTGCTGCTGGACCTGCTGCTCCACACGCTGGCTGTGCGTGATGTCCCGCGAGATCCGCGGATCCGAGATGGGCTGTGCGCGCGGCGTCGAGCTCGACGTGACCGACCGTCGCGGATCCATCTCAACCGGCCGCCGAGCGTGATGCGATATTTGCCCTCGTAGTCGGTGCCGTTCGTGCATTGCGCGAGGCCGGCTGGTGAGCGCCGCGCGGTCGTCGGGGTGAACCCGCTGCATGAACGTGCTCGAAGCGCATCGGGGCGAATCTCCGAGGCCGTCGTGCCCGCCGCTCGGATTGGTGAGCCAGATCTGGTCCTCGACGAGGTCCCACTCCCAGAGCCAGGAGTCGGCGGCGGTCGCGGCCAGGCTCATCCGTTCCTGGCTCTCTCGCAACGACTGCTCGACGCCCCTTCGCTGCTCGCTGAGAATGGCGATCAGATAGAGCGGAGCGGCCCGCAGCAGGAGGAAATGCTGGAGCGCCAGCGCCGTGCCGGCCGGCGACTGCCCGGCGAACGGCCCGCGCCTCGAGGGCGGCCTCGACCGACAGCAACGCGATGATCGCGACCGCGCCGGACGCGCCGGCCATGCCGAACCGGATCGCCGCCCAGAAGAGGAACGGCACCGGCGCATAGAAGCGCGGCTCGCGCGAAGCTGAGCGAGCCGGCTGGCGTGACGAAGGCCAGATAGCCGCTGACGACCAGGCCGATCGCCAGGAGCCCGCCTTCCAGCCGGCGCTTCGCGCTCGAGGCGCGGATGTCGCCGAGCGCGCCGGAACACCCAGTAGAGGATCACCGGGGTCACGACGAGATGGGTGAGCGCATTGCCCAGGAACCACCGTTCCCAGGCCGACCAGAACTCGTGGCCGAGAGCCTGGCGCGCGCAGGCCCCGGCGAAGGCCGGAAGCCGCCGGGATCAGCAGCACCGCCCACAGGCAAAACGCGGCGAACTCTTTGAACGCTTTCGAAGCGAAGAGGATTTCGCATGACCCGCCGCAGCGCGAGTGCGGGAGACGTTTTGGCCGAGTCGATCGCATACGTGGCCAGCAAGAACCAGAGGGAATGTCGCGGGCCACCTCCGAGAAGAGTCGGATGGGTAGCGCGCCGAGGACGAAGATCGGCCACAGGCCGCGCGTCGCGTCAGCAGGAGGCGCGCACAACAACACCGAATCGGGGAAACCAGAACGGGGACGCGACGGCCTGGCTGAAGGACGCATGCCAGTAGCGATAGAGCGACGAATAGAAGGCGGCCTCGAACAGACAGAACGCCAGGACGCCCTGGACGAGCGCGCCCTGTCCCTGTATCGCGAGGCTCCAGAGCGACACGCGCGCAGTTCCTCTCGACGCAGTGGCGACGCCCGAGCTTCGAGAGCACGGAGCTTCGTACCAAAAGCGACATAGGCCCTGGAGGCGTCGGGGCCCAATTTGACCATCCTGACGGGCGCAGGTCAACAGCGCCGGGAGAGCGGGGCGTTTGAGGTAAGCTCTACCCGGGATCAGGAGGGACGCCATGCTGATCGTCGATTCGCAGATCCACCTCTGGCAGAACGGCAAGATGAGCGCGCACCACCGCCAGATCCCGACCTATTCGGTGGACGACGCGCTGGCCGAGATGGCCTCGGCCGGCGTCGACTGCGCGGTGATCCATCCGCCCAGCTCGCTCGGCGAGGCGGTCAACGCGCTCGCCGTCGAGGCGGTCCGCGCAGCATCCCGACAAGTTCTGCATCCTCGGGCACTTCGATCTCCAGAGCCCGGATCGCGAGCAGATCGTCGCGCGCTGGCGCGAGCGGCCGGGCATGCTCGGGTTCCGGTTCACCTTCAACCAGCCGCAGCAGAAGGCGTGGTGGACCGACGGCTCGCTCGACTGGTTCTGGGCGGCCTGCGAGACGAGCAGGCTTGCCCGTCGGGCTGCTGGCCGGCGGGCAGCATGGCGGCGCTGGCGAAGATCGCCGAGCGGCATCCGCGACTGAAGCTGCACATCGATCACCTCGGACGCGGCGGCGGCGGCAGCGGGATCACCGACGACGCGGCCTTCGCCGATCTCGCGGACACGCTGGCGCTGGCCCGAGTATCCCAACGTCGCGATCAAGATGTCCGGCGCGCCGAGCTACTCGAGCCAGCCCTATCCGTACAAGAACATCCACGGCTACCTGCGGCAGATCTTCGAGGCGTTCGGGCCCGGACCGCTGCGTTCTGGGGCACCGACATCACGCGCATGCCGTGCTCGTACCGGCAATGCGTGACGATGTTCACCGAGGAGCTGCCGTGGCTGAAGGGCCGCGACCTCGAGCGCGTGATGGGCGGCGCGGTCGTGGACTGGCTCGGCTGGAAGCGGCCAGGAGGCCAAGCATGATCACGAAATTCGGCAGCCTGTTCGCGGGGCACGTCGATCTCGACAACGAGGGGCTGGACGGCACGGCGGCGAACGACCGCTGGCTTTCCGACGAGCAGCTGGCCGAGCGTGTTCCCGAAGAGCGAGGCCATCGCGAAGCTGATGGACCGGACCGGCTACGACACCTTCTGGCTGGCCGAGCACCACTTCCAGCGCGAGGGCTACGAGTGCATCCCGAACATCCTGATGCTGGCGCTGCACCTCTGCCACATCACGAAGCACATCAAGATCGGCTGCGGCTTCAACATCGCGCCGATGTGGCATCCGCTCCGGATGGCCGAGGACTACGCCACCGCCGACTGGCTGACCGGCGGCCGGGTCGTGTTCGGCGTCGGGCGCGGCTACCACACGCGCGAGGTCGAGGCGTTCGGCGCGCCGCTGCTCGACCAGGACGCCAACCGCGAGCTCTTCGAGGAGCAGGTCGACGTCATCTTCAAGTCGTTCAACCAGCGCGCCTTCTCGCACCAGGGCAAGTACTACACGCATCCCGCCCGCGTGCCCTACCGGGGCTACGAGCTCGAGGAGATCACGCTGGTGCCGCGCCCGAAGACGCTGCCCGTCGAGTGCTGGCAGCCGGTCGTGAGCGCGAGCGCGCGGGCGCTGGACTTCATGGCCAAGCACAACATCAAGGGCATCATCGGCGGCGGCGCGGCGCAGGGCGGGGCCAACGAGAAGGTCGTGCACGCGTTCCGCGAGGCGCGCGCGCGCGCCGGGCGGGAGACCGAGCTCGGCGGCGATCTCTGCATCGGGTTTTCGTTCCACATCGCCGACAGCGTCGAGCAGGGCATCAAGGAGGCGACGCCGTTCTTCGAGGAGAACATCAAGATGTTCGCGCCGCTCGGCTTCGTGCCGGGCCTCACGCCCGAGCAGATCGACGCGGTCGCCGACCCCAAGCGCGCGCGTCAGGCCGGGCTGCCGACCCTGCGCAACGCGATCAAGGCGGGCACGTGGCTCGATCGGTCCGCCGGAGCTGATCACCGAGCAGCTGATGGAGATCGAGCACAAGTATCCCGGGCTCGAGGTCGTCAACGTCGGCCAGCCCGTCGGCACGCCGCAGGCGGTGATCCTCGAGCAGCTCGAGCGCTTCTCCAAGCAGGTGATGCCGGCGTTCAAGCGCGCGCAGCCGCGCGCCGCCTCAGGCGGGCAGCCTGAATCCCTGCCGCGCCAGCAGCTTCCAGGCGCCTTCCTGCTTTTGCCAGACCTGGAGGGCGCCGATCCTGGTGGTCGTCGCCTTGCCCTCGAGCTCGGATTCGGCCAGGTAGATGTGGCGCGCGATGGCGGCGTTGCCGACCACCGCCACCTTGAGCTCGGGGAACGCGAGCGACTTGACGACCTGCTTGCGGGTCATCACCCCGTTGATGAACTGGTCCTTGGTCTCGACCCTGCCGTCGGAATGGCCGTAGCTGATCTGACCGGCTGCGACCTGCTCGAGCTTGCTCTTGTCGGCTTCGAGAATCGCCTTTCGCAGGACCTCGACGTTCTCGGAGACGGCCGCCTCGTCGGCCGAGGCTTCGGCGCTCGAGAAGCCGCTGAGCAGAAGGCCGGGAACAGCGAGAGCGACTGCGCTTGCCACCGCGAGCTCACGACGTGAAAGATCCATGGGTTCCCTCCTCGAAGCTGGGCTCTGGCCCGATTTCGCCGAAGCGTACTCTGGTCCGGCCGGCTTGTCGAAGGGCAATTTCGCGGCGTATCCTCGACGCATGGGTAACACCTGGGGCAGCTCTTTCGCGTGACGACGTGGGGAGAGTCGCACGGGGCGCCATCGGCGCCGTCGTGGACGGCTGCCCGCCGCGGCTGCCCCTGTCCGCCGCGGACATCCAGCCGGACCTCGACCGCCGCGCGCCCGGGCAGAGCGCGCTCGTGACCCAGCGCAAGGAGTCCGACACGGTGCAGATCCTGTCCGGCGTCTTCGAAGGACAGACGCTCGGCACGCCGATCAGCCTGCTCATTCCGAACGAGGACATGCGGCCGGGCGACTACCGTGAGGTGCGTGAGAAGTACCGGCCGAGCCACGCGGACTACACGTACGACGCGAAGTACGGCGTGCGTGACTGGCGCGGCGGCGGCCGCACGAGCGCGCGCGAGACCGCCGGTCGCGTCGCGGCCGCCGCGATCGCGCGCAAGCTCCTCACCACGCGCTTCAACGTGACGGTCGTCGCGTGGGTCTCGAAGGTCGGGCGGCTCGTCGCGGAGTGCGATCACGAGAAGGTGACGCGCGAGCAGGTCGACGTGACGCCGATCCGCTGCCCGGACCTGGTCGTCGTCGCCGAGCGCATGATCGCGGCCGTCGAGGCCGCGCGCAAGGACGGCAACTCGCTCGGCGGCATCGTCACCTGCGCGGTGCGCGGCTGTCCGGCCGGGTGGGGCGAGCCGGTGTTCGATCGGCTCGAGGCCGACCTCGCCAAGGCGGTGATGAGCTTGCCCGCGAGCAAGGGCTTCGAGATCGGCTCGGGCTTCGCCGGGACCGACCTCACGGGCGCCGAGCACAACGACGAGTTCTATGTGGAGGACGGCCGCATCCGGACCCGCACCAACCGCTCGGGCGGCGTGCAGGGCGGCATCACCAACGGCGAGACGATCTACTTCCGCGTGGCGTTCAAGCCGACGGCGACGATCATGCGCGAGCAGCACACCGTCGACATCCGCCACGAGGAGACGACCATCCAGGGGCGCGGTCGCCACGATCCGTGCGTGCTTCCGCGCGCCGTGTCCGATGGTCGAGGCGATGACCGCCCTGGTGCATCGCGGACCATGCGCTCCGCCAGCAGGCGGTGACGTAGTCCGCGCGACCGACCCGCTCTAGGTCCGGCCGGCCAGGTTGGCGACGACGATCGTGAGCTCGGCCGGATCGACGGGCTTGGGCACGTGCATGCTGAAGCCCGCGCGAGAGCGTGCGGAGCCGGTCCTGGACGCGACCGTACGCGGTGAGCGCGACGGCCGGCGTCCGGGCGAACGCCGCCGTCCATCGCGCGCACGCGACGGATGAACGTGTAGCCGTCCTCGCGCGGGCATCTCGATGTCGGAGATCAGGACGTCCGGCCGCCAGGTCCGCATCGCGTCGAGACCTTCGGCGGCCGACGGGCACGTCCGGACTTCGGCGCCGCTGTTCCTCAACATGGTCGCCACCATCTCGAGTCCGTCGCGGTCGTCATCGACCACGAGGATCCGCAGCCCGCGCAGCTGCCTGGCCCGTGGTCGGCCGGCGTCTGGGACAGACGCTCGGACACCGGCCGCGGCTGCGCCGGCTCGTCGGCGCGTGCGATGGCGATCGGAAGCTTCACGGTGAACGTGGCGCCCTGGCCCTCGCCGGCGCTGGCCGCCTGCACGGTGCCGCCGTGCAGCTCGACCAGATGGCGGACGAGCGCCAGGCCGAGGCCGAGGCCGGTGTGCCGGCGGGTCGACGTGCTGTCGCCCTGCTGGAAGCGTTCGAACACGTGCGGGAGCACGTCGGGCGCGATGCCCTGTCCGGTATCGCTCACGCTGATCTCGACGTGGGAATCCTGCCGCTGCAGGAGAACCTGGATGCGCCCGCCCCGGGCCGTGAACTTGACCGCGTTGATCAAGAGGTTCCAGACGACCTGCTGGAGGCGATCGGGATCACCGGTGATGCCGAAGGCCTGCGGGTCGAGCACCACCTGGAGCCGGAGCTCCTTGGCGTCGGCGGCGGGCGGACGGCGTCGATGGCGGCTTCGACCACGGCCTTGAGGTCGACGGCGCGGACGTCCAGCCGCATCTTGCCGGTCACGATGCGGGACACGTCGAGCATGTCGTCGATGAGCTGCACCTGCGCGTTCGCGTTGCGCATGATGACGTCGAGCGCCCGCGTGACGGCCTCGCCGCGCAGCTCGCCGGAGCGCAGGATGTGCGCCCAGCCGTAGACCGCGTTCAGCGGCGTGCGCAGCTCGTGCGAGAGCACCGCCAGGAACTCGTCCTTCGCCCGGCTGGCCGCCTCGGCGGCGGCGCGCGCGCGCTGCTCTTCGTCGAGCAGGCGCGCGTTGTCGATGGCGATCGCGAGCTGCGCCGCGATGCCGGCCATGATCGGCTCCAGACGCTCCGCGAACATGCCGGGCTTCTCGTGCCCGAGGAACAGCCCGCCGATGGCCGCGCCGGTGCGTGACACGACCGGGACCGCCAGATAGCTCGTCACCGGCAGATGGCCGCGCGGCATCCCGTGGTGGGGCGCGTTCTGCCCGTAGCGCGGGTCCTGCTTCACGTCGTCGAGGCGGATGATGCGCTCGCCGCGGAACGTCGGCCCGAACAGCGCCGTGTTGCGCGGCAACGGAAACTTGTCGAACTCGGCGCGCGGGACGCCCGAGATCGTGTAGAGGGTGTACGACTCGCCCTTGTCATCGACGAGGTTGTAGAAGAAGGCGCCGAACTGCGCGCCGGCCAGCCGGGTGGCCTCGTCGGTGAACGATTGCACGAGCGAGGTCAGATCGGTCTGGACGGCGAGCCGCTGGCCGATGCGATTGACCGTCTCGAGGGTCTCGCTCTTCTCCTCGGCTTCGCGGCGCGCCGCCTGCTCGCGCGCGAGGAGAGCGCGGCGGTCCGCGTCGGCGCGCTCGCGCAGCTCCTTCATCTTCAGGTGCGTCTCGACGCGGGCGACGAGCTCGCGCGCCGAGAACGGCTTGATCACGTAGTCGTCGGCGCCGGCCTGCGAGCCCTCGACCCGCGACTCCTCGCCCGCGCGCGCCGAGAGCAGGATGACCGGGATGTCGCGCGTCGCCGGATCGTCGCGCAGCGCGCGGAGCAGCTCGAACCCGCCGAGCCCGGGCATCATGACGTCGGACAGTACGAGGTCGGCCGGCCGCGCGCGCAGCGACGCCAGAGCCGCACGCCCGTCGGCCACGGCCTCGACGTCCCAGCGCGGCTGGAGCAGGCGCGTCACGTACTGGCGCATGTCGGCGTTGTCGTCGGCGAGCACGATACGGAACGCGGCGCGCATCGACGCTCGCGTCCGCGGGCGCCGGCGGGCGACGAGCACGTCGACGGAATCCTCCACCGCCGGCAGCCACCCCAGCGCCTCCTCGACGAACGACTCGGCCGCCGCTGGACGCGCGTCGCGCTCGGCGGCACGGCGGCGATCTGGTCGGGCGGCAGATGCGCCTGCCCGCGCGGCAGCGTCACCGTGAACGTGCTGCCCCGGCCCGGCTGGCTCTCGACGCGGACCTCGCCGCCGTGCAGGCGCACGAGCTCCTGGACCAGCGCCAGGCCGATGCCGGAGCCCTCGTGCGTGCGGCCGCGCGCGCTCTCGACGCGGTGGAAGCGCTCGAAGACGCGGTCGATCTGGCCGGCGGGATGCCGATGCCCGTGTCGCGCACGCAGCAGCGCGACCGCGTCGCCGCGCTCGGCGCAGCTCGACCGCGATCTCGCCCGTCGAAGCGTGAACTTGAAGGCGTTGGACAGCGAGGTTGAGGACGATCTTCTCCCACATGTCGCGGTCGACGTAGACCGGCTCGAGGCCGGCGGGACAGTCGACCTCGAGTCGCAGCCCCGGCCTGCTCGATCGCCGAGCGGAAGACGCTGGCCAGCTCGCGCCGTGAAGCGCGCCGAGGTCGGTCGGCTCGTACAGCGCGCGTCGTGCGGCCGGCCTCGATGCGCGAGAAGTCGAGCAGCGTGTTGACCAGCTTGAGCAGGCGCCGGCCGTTGCGACCGATCACGGTCGAGCGTCTCGCGATCGCCCGCGCTCGAGCGCGCCGGCGCGCGACCAGCAGATCGTCGAGCGGGCCCGAGCATCAGGGTCAGCGGCGTGCGGAACTCGTGGCTGATGTTGCTGAAGAACGTCGTCTTGGCGCGGTCGAGCTCGGCCAGGGCCTCGGCGCGCTTGCGTTCCTCCTCGTACGAGGACGCCTGGCTCACCGCGGTCCCGATCTGGCCGGCGATGAGATCGAAGAAGTCGCGATAGCTTGCTCCTCGAGCACGAGGAAACGGCTCGTCCCGGCGACGATGAAGCCGGCGCACCGGCCGCTCGCGCAAGATCGGGAGGATCAAGGTCCGTTCCGGCGCCGCGCCGTCGGGCAGCTCGCGCGCGAGCTCGGCGGGAAGCGACTCGCTGGACGAGCGGCTGGCCGTCTCGGGCGATCGCGGCGAACGGCCATCGCGGAGTCGCGCGAGCGCGACCTCGGCCGGGCTCAGCGCGCCGCCGGCCGGCACGCCGACGGAGCCGCAGCAGTGCGCGACCTTGCCATCGCCGTCGAGGAGATAGAGGCTCGCGAACGGGACGTCCTGGGCGCTGGCCGCCAGAACAGGCAGCGCCAGGCGGCACGCCTCCTCGGCCGAACGGCTTTCCTTGACGCGCGCCAGGTCGCGCAGCGTGCGCAGCCGGCGCTCGCTGAGCACGCGGCCGGTGGTCTCGGTGACGATGCAGAACACGCCGCCGACCCGGCCGCGTCTCGTCGCGGACGGGATCGTAGGAGACGTCGAAGTAGGTCTCTTCGGCGAACCCGTGCCGAAACAGGTAGAAGGGTGGTCCGAGGCGCGAAACGCCTCGCCCGGTGTCGATGACGCCCTTCAGCAGCGGCCCCAGCACGTCCCAGATCTCGGGCCACACCTCGCGGCCCGGGCGGCCGAGAACGCTGCCCGTGCTTGTTGCCCAGCACCGGGATGTAGGCGTCGTTGTAGAGCTTGACGAAGTCGGGCCCCCAGAACATGCAGATCTGCGCCTTCGACGGCAGCAAGATGCTGATGGCGCTGCGCAGGCTCTGGGGCCAGCTCGCAGCGGGGCCGAGAGGGGTGCGAGGCCCAGTCGGAGCGCGCGGATGCGCTCTCCCATCTCGCCTCCACCTGCGAGCCACGTTGCCGCCGCGCTGTCGACGAGGGGGTTCGATCGTCGCTCATGCTTGCAACACTAGAGTATACGCACACATGTCCGGCGACTCAGGGGTCGGCCGGGATTCCCGCGAGCGTTTCGTCGAGGACCGGCGCCAGCTCGCGCGACGATCGCCTCGAGCGAGAACACGTCGTCGATCTGCCCGGCCAGCGACGGCCGCGCGGCGACGGCGACGTCCTGTAGGTGGCGGCGCTCCCTGACGGCCACGCGCGGACCAGTCGTCGACGAGCGCCAGCGCGCTGGCGCGGTCGGTCTCGCGAGCGATCAGGCGGGCCAGGCGCTCGGAGAACACGAGGCCCTGCAGCGCTTCGAGATTGGCCTTCATCCGCTCGGCGTTCACCACGAGGCCGCCGGCGATGCGCTCGAGCGCATCGAGCGCGCTGCCGGCGGCGTCCACCAGCTCGGGAATGGTCACCAGCTCGGCCTGCCAGCCGCCGAGCGCGCGCTCGTGCTCGCCGACCGAGCTCGACAGCACGGTCGCCATCAGGCCGGGCACGCGAGCGGCGGCGGTCAGAGCCTGAAGACAGGCGACCGGGTTGCGCTTGTGGGGCATGGCGCTCGAGCCGCCGACGCCCTTCACCGGTGCCGACTCGAGCATCTCGCCGACCTCGGCCTGCGAGAGCAGCGAGACGTCGCGCGCGATCTTGCCCACGGTGGTCGTGACGATCGCCAGCTCGGCCATCAGGCGCAGCAGCTCGTCGCGCTGGTCGTGCCACGGCGCGCGCCTCGCGCAGGCGCAGGCGCATCGCCACGCCGTTGCGCACCATGCGCGCGCTTGCCGCCGAGCGCGTCGAGCGTGCCGACGGCGCCGCCGAGCTGGATGCACAGCGCGCGCTCGCGCGTCTCGGCCAGACGCAGGCGGCAGCGATGGAGCGCCGCCGCCCAGCGCGCGATCTTCACGCCGGCCGTGATCGGCGTGGCCGGTTGCATGAGCGTGCGGCCGAGCATCACGGCGCCGGCGTGACGGCGCGCGTGGTCGGCCAGGCGGCTCACCGACGCCGGCGAGCACGCGCGTCGGCGTCGGCGAGGCACGGCTTCAGGCAGAGGACCAGCGCGGTGTCGAGGACGTCCTGGCTCGTCGAGCCGTAGTGCACGAAGGCCGCCGCGCGCGCGTCCGCCCGGGCGACGTGCTCGGTGAGCGCCTTGACCAGCGGAACCGCCAGCGAGCCGGAGCGCTTGCCCTCGGCGGCCAGCGCGTCGGGCGACAGGCTCAGATCGGCGCAGGCCGTGGCGATGACCTGGGCGGCCTCCGGCGGAACCACGACCGGCGTCGGCCTCGGCGCCGGCGAGCGCGCGCTCGAAGTCGAGCATCGCCCGCACGAACGCCTCGGCGGAGAGCGCCCGGGTGAACGACGTCGCGCGCGAAGCTGCGGCCGACGATGTTCACGGCGTCGGCGCTCGCGCGCTAGATCTCGATGAACACCGCTTCGCCGGCGCCGCGCAGCCGAACGTCCCAGCGATAGATCTTCGGATTGCCGGGATCGCGCGTCGCGATCAAGCGTGCGGAGCCGCTCGGGATCGCCGATCGGCGCGGGCCAGGGGATCGTCCTTGATCGCCTCGAGCGGGGCGAGGAACACGCGCGTCTGCACGGCCTTCAGGAGCCCGCGCGCGAAGATCGTGACGCTGATCTGGGGCGCGTACGTCTCGCCGCTCTGGCCCTTGAACGCGCCGGGCATGACGGTCTCGATCGCGTAGCCGCCGTCGGCGTCCGTCGAGACACGGCCGTAGCCGTACGGGCCGAGCGCCTTCGCCGCCCGACGGGAGCTTGCCGGACGGCGTCCGCCTGCCAGGTCTCGAAGAGCGCGTCGACGACCGGCGCGCCGGCGCCGTCGACCACCCGCCCCGTCAAGCGTGATGCGCTCGCCCTGCCCGGGGAACAGGACCGTGCCGCCGTCGCTCCAGATCAGCTCGCGCGCGAAGAACGGCCCGACCGTCTGCGAGGGGGTGGGGTTCGGTCACGGCTCAGACCCCCATCGGCGTGGCGCCGCGGCCCGCGCAGCACGATGTCGAACCGGTAGCCGAGCGCGACGCCCTCGACGCCGTGCTCGAGGTCGAGATCCGCGATCAGCAGCCGGCGCCCGGCCTCGGGCACGCTCTGGAAGATCGGGTCGATGGCGAGCAGGGGATCGCCGGGAAAGAACATCTGCGTGATGAGCCGCTGCGCGTACGCGTTGCCGAACAGCGAAAGGTGGATGTGCGCCGGGCGCCACGCGAAGGCGTGATTCTGCCACGGATAGGCGCCGGGCTTGACCGTCACGACCCGGTAGCGGCCCTCGTCGTCCGTGAGCACCTGGCCCTTGCCGAGAAAGTTCGGATCGAGCGGCGCATCGTGGTTGTCGACCGGATGGGGATAGCGTCCCGAGGCGTTGGCCTGCCACACTTCGACGAGCGAGCGCCGGACCGGCCGGCCGCCCTCGTCGAGCACGCGACCGACCAGCACCATCTTCTCGCCGAGGGGCGCGCTCGTGCCCCACGTCGTCAGGTCGGCTTCGCTCTCCTTCACGAAGGCCTTCGGGAATGCGGGGCCGGCGGCCTCGAGCGGGCTCGGCGCCACGCGCACGAGCGGCTGCGCCGGCGCGCGCAGGCGCGTGCTCTTGTAGTCGGGGTACAGGTAGGGCGGGTGGACGTCAGCGGGGCGTGTCCCGGCCATCGGCCGTTTCCTCAGGGCGTTCGAGTATCTCGCGGATCGCCTCGCCGTCCACATCCATCCGGGCAGATCGACGTCGAGGAGCCGCGTGATCGTGGGAGCGAAATCGAGGATCGAGACGGTGCGGCTCAAGGTGCACCGGCGCGGGCCCGGAGCCGCTGGCGATGAGACAAACCGTCCGGCCCGGTGCTCGCCGGTCCGGCGAGTCTCCGGTGATCTCACCCTGAAGTCGGCGTCACCGTCTCGGTCCGATAGAGGCCGCGCAGGGCACGAGCCACATGTCGTCGTCATCGGGCGGCGCAACGGATCGGTCCGGCACGGAGTCGATGTCCTGAATACCGATCGTTTCCTGGCCGCCGCGGCGCGGGATCCCGTTGGTGACGACCACGTCGATCCAGGGGATCGAGCTCGAGATGGCGCAGGCGCGTGGCGAGCGCCATCGGCGAAGAGCTCGTCGTCATCGTCGATCTCGGCGAAGAACGGCGCCTCGACCAGATCGCGACCGAGGCGCAGCGCGGCGGGGATAGTTACCTTCTTCGGTGTATGACCATGACCGAACGTCCAATCGCGCTTGGCGAGGCGAGATCCAGAGGATCTCTCGGGTCGCACCTCGGGCCGTTGGCGACGACGATCGAGGTCGACCGTCGTCTTTGCTGAGAGAGCACGCTCTCGATCGCGCGGTTCAGGGACCGCGGGCGAGCGGCGGCGGCGGTGGTCGGCAGGATCACGCGAGATGCGTGTTCACGGCTTCAGGTCTCATACGTTTTTCCAGCGTAGTTACGCCGCCAGCCACGGAGTCGGTAGAGTGTACTCCAAACCAACATCTTGACCACGGGCCGGGCTTCTTCCACTATCGTCGCGCCCATGCGCCTCCTCGGCCGGGCTGTCGTGCTGCTGCTCGCCGCTGCGCTGGTCGTCGCGAGCCTTCCACCGGGCTTCGACGAGGACCGGAGCGTCGCCGGCTTCTGCAGTCCCGATTGCCTCCTCCAGCAGGACGCCGCACATTCGGTGGCCATCACGCCGACCCTGGCGCGTCAGGACGCGTCGGTCGAGGCCCGCGCCCGAACGTTCACGTGTCGCCCTCGCCGTCGCCGCGTTCAGCCATGCGGCGGCGCCCGACACGCCTCGCGCTCCGCCCCGCGCCTGATCCTTCGACCTTCGAGCTGACACGGCGGCCTTCGCGGCCGCGCTCGTAGCTCACCGCAAGGCTTCGCGAGGACGTTCATGCGCTGGTGGTCCGCTTCGACGATCGGGCCGTTGCTGGTCGCGGTCGCCGCCTCGGTCGTGGCGGCGGCGCCGCCGGCCGGCGAGGTGACCGGGGTCGTGAAGGACGCGTTCGAGCGCCCGCTCCCGGCCGCGCGCGTGCGACTCGAGACGAGCGACGGGCGCGTGACGGACCGGGTGACCGCCGACGATCAGGGGCGCTTCACCTTCACCGGGGTCGCGCCGGGCCGGTACACGGTGGTGGCGGAAGGTGAAGGATTCGAGCCGATGACCGCGAGCGTGACCGTGACCGACGCGGAGGGCGCGACCGTCGATCTGAGTCTCGCCTCGCGGCTGCCGCTCGACGTGCGCGTGACGGCCCAGCGGCTGGAAGAAGAGCGGATCAAGGTGCAGCCGCGCATCGGCGCGTCGACCTACGAGATCAGCAGCCAGGCGATCGAGAACCAGCCCGGCGGCGAGAACAACCCGCTGCCTCGGGTGCTTCTGCAGGCGCCGGGTGTCACGCAGGATTCCTCGAGCGCGCGGCGGCATTCACGTGCGCGAGCAGATGGGCAACGTGCAATACCGCATCAACGGCATCGTGCTGCCGGAGGGCGCGACCTTGTTCGCCCAGGCCGGCGGCCTGAGCCCGCGCCTGGCGAGCTCGATCACCTTGCTCACCGGCGCGCTGCCTGCCGAGTACGGGCTGCGCACCACCGGCATCTTCGACATCCAGACGAAGAGCGGCGCCTTCGATCCGGGCGGCTATGTGAGCATGTACGGCGGCAGCCACGGCTGGCTCCAGCCGAGCATGGAGTATCGCGGCACCGTCGGCCGGCTCAACTACTTCGTGACCGCCGACTATCTCCAGAACAGCATCGGCATCTCGCCCGCCACGCCGAACGGCGCGATCCACGACGACACCCAGCAAGGCGCTGCCTTCGGCTACTTCGAATTCATCCTGGACGCCACCAGCAAGGTCAGCGCGATCGCCGGCGGCTTCGCCGGCCGGTTCCAGATTCCCAATCGCCCGGGTGTCACGCCGGAGTTCACCGTCAACGGGGTCTCGGAGTTCGATTCGACGAAGCTCGACGAGAACCAGCGCGAGGAGAACTATTTCCTGGTCCTGTCCTACTTCAAGAAGTCGGGGATCTGAGCTTCCAGGCGGCAACGTTCGCACGCTACAGCAAGATGTCGTTCCGCCCCGACTCGACCGGCGATCTGCTCTTCAACGGCATCGCGCAGCGGGTCGACCGGAGCAGCATCGCGACGGGGCTACAGATCGACGGCACGTACGTCCTCACCCCGAGCCACACGCTCAGCGGCGGCGTCTATCTCGCCGCGGAGATCACCAGCGTGCAGACGACCTCGTCGGTGCTGCCGGCGACCAACGGCGTGCAGACCTCGGATCAGCCGTTCAGCATCTTCGACAGCCACGGCCAGACCGGCTACACGTACAGCATCTATCTGCAGGACGCCTGGAAGGTGATCCCGACCGTCACGATCAACGGCGGGCTGCGCATCGACGGGCTCGAGGCGTTCACCAGCGAGTGGCAGCTCAGCCCGCGCCTGAACGTCGCCTGGGAGCCGACCAGGACCACGACCCTGCACGCGGGCTACGCGCGGTACTTCACGCCGCCTCGGCAGGAGTTCGTCTCGACGACGAGCATCGCCAAGTTCGACGACACCACCGCGGCAGCGTCCGTGCCGATCAACTCCGACGGTGCGCGCCGAGCGGGCCCACTACGTCGACGCGGGGATCACGCAGCGGATCATCCCCGGCCTCAAGGTCGGCCTCGACGGCTACTACAAGTATTCGCAGTACCACCTGGACGAAGGCCAGTTCGGCGCGCCGACGTTCCTGACGCCGTTCAACTACCACACCGCGATCAACTACGGGGTCGAGCTCACCGCGTCGTACACGGCGGGCGGGTTCTCCGGCTACGGCAACCTCGCGGCCGCGCAGCAGGTGGCCAAGGGCATCGTGTCGGCGCAGGCGCTCTTCGATGCCGATGACCTGGCCTACATCCACGATCACTACATCGTCACCGACCACAGCCAGCAGATCACCGCGTCGGCCGGTCGTCGCCTATCTCTGGCGGCAGACGCGCATGAGCCTCGATTTCCTGGCCGGCAGCGGCCTCAGGCGCACGGTGCGCCATCCCAACGACGCGACGAACCCGCCCTATCAGCAGCTCGACCTGGGCATCGCGCAGCGGTTCAAGCTGCCGGCGATCGGCCAGATGGAAGCGCGATTCGACGTGATCAACGTGCTCGGTCAGGACTACGTCCTGCGCGACGGCACCGGGGTCGGCATCTTCGCCAAGCAATTCGGGCCGCCGCGGGGCTTCTTCGGGGGCTGAAGAAGGAGTTCTGAGGGGTTTTGCAATCGGCTTGGCTCCGGGTCGAAGGTGGACTAAAGTTGGCGCCAACAGCCGCGAATGGCTCACCGGCAGCCCCTGAGAGGAGAGAGCGTATGAGCGCTGGAGGACATCAGTCGGCGGCACAGATCCGGTCTACGCCTTGACCATCCGGTGATCGACGGCGACGGGCACTGGGTCGAATTCGACCCCGTCTTCGCCGAGCGGATGCGAAAGGTCGGCGGCGACAGGGCTGCCGATGGCTTCCTCGCCGCGCTGAAGACCACGCAAGACGCGCTGAGCATGTCGCTCGCCGAGCGGCGGCGCCGGCGTGTCGCGCAGCCCGGCTTCTGGACCCGCCAGGCCGGCAATACGCTGGATCGCGCCACCGCGATGATGCCGCGCCTGCTCTACGAGCGCCTCGACGAGTTCGGCTGCGACTTCGCGATCATCTATCCGACCGCCGGCCTGCGCGTGCCGCGCATCAGCGACGACGCCACGCGGCGCGCCGTCGTCCGCGCGCACAACATCGTGACCGCGGACTACTTCCGCAAGCTCAGTGATCGGATGACCCCGGCCGCGATCATTCCGATGCACACCCCGGAAGAGGCCATCGCGGAGCTCGAGTTCGTCACCAAGCGAGCTCGGCTCGAAGGTCGGCATGTTCGGCAGCGGGATGTCGCGGCAAAGTGCCGTCGAGCCCGCAGAGCGATCCCGACGGGACGCGGCTGGCCGTCTGGTACGACGTCCTGGCGATCGACAGCGACTACGACTACGACCCGGTCTGGGCCAAGTGCCGCGAGCTCGGCATCGCCCCGACCTTCCACAGCTCGGGCAGCAACCAGGGGCTGCGGAACTGTCGCCGTCGAACTTCGTCTACAACCACATCGGGCATTTCGCGGCCGCCGGCCACGCGGTCTCCAAGGCGATCTTCCTGGGCGGCGTGACGCGACGCTTCCCGGAGCTGCGCTTCGCGTTCCTCGAGGGCGGCGTGGGCTGGGCGTGCCAGCTGTTCGGCGACCTGATGGAGCACTGGGAGCGGCGCAATCGCAAGGCGCTCGAGAACGATGGATCCGCGCAAGCTGGATCGCGCGCAGCTGATGAGCCTGGCCGAGAAGTACGGCGATCCCGACGTGGCCGAGTCGTTGCAGGAAGACGGATGGCTGGCCGGACCACGACCCGAGCCTGACGGGCGGCGTCGACGATCTCGACGACTTCTCCGCCTGCAAGATCACGCAGCAAGCAGGACTGGATCGACCTCTACGCCAAGCCGTTCTTCTTCGGCTGCGAGGCCGACGACCGGGCCACCGCGTGGGCGTTCAGCAAGCACAATCCGTTCGGCACCGAAGCTCAACGCGCTCTACAGCTCGGACATCGGCCACTTCGACGTGATCGACATGCGCCACCCGCTGCCGGAGGCGTACGAGCTGGTCGAGGAAGGGGCCATCACGCCGGACCACTTCCGTGACTTCGCCTTCGCGAACACCGTGCATCTCTGGGGGACGCAGAATCCGAAGTTCTTCGAGGGCACGAGGGTGGCCAAGGCCGCCGCGGCGGAGCTGGCGCGCGGGCAGGCAGCACGTGACGGTGAACTAGGCTCTACATCTCTGCGGGGGCCCTGAGGCGTCAGTGCTTCAGGGCTCCCGCCGTCAATCCCTCCACGAACTGCTGCTGGAAGACGAAGTAGAGCACGAGCACCGGCACCGAGAACAGCACGAGCGACGCCGCCAGGATCGGATAGTTCCCGTAGAACTCGCTCGACAGCAGCGCATAGATCCCGGTGGGGAGCGTGCGCATGCGGCCCTCGGTGATGAAGGTCAGCGCGAAGAGGAACTCGTTCCAGTTCTGCAGGAACAAGAAGATCGCGACGGTGGCGAGCGCCGGGCGCGTGAGCGGCAGCATCACCCGCGCGAAGATCCGGAACTCGCCGGCGCCGTCGAGCCGCGCCGCTTCCTCGAGCTCGCGCGGCAGTCCCTCGAAGAACCCCTTCATGATGAAGGTCCCGAAGGCCAGCCCGAACGCCGTGTACGGCCCGATCAGCGCGAAGGGCGTGTTGATGCAGGCCGAGCGTCCTGAGATTCATGAAGAGCGGGATCAGCGCGATCTGCAGCGGGATCGTGAGCCCGACCAGCACGATCCCGTACACGACGCCGCGGCCCGCGAAGCCGAATCCGGCCCAGGCCGTAGCCGGCGAGCGCCGAGATGGCGACCGTCACGACCATCGACACGGTCGAGACGTAGATGCTGTTCCAGTAGAGCCGCCCGATGTTGCTGGCCACCCACGCGCGCGGATAGTTCTCGGGATGGGGCGGCCAGGGACGAGCCGCCCGGCGAAGAGCTGCGGATTGTCCATGAACGACAGGCTCAGCATGTAGATGCCGGGCGCGACGGACAGGGCCAGCGCGCCGAGCAGCACCACCCACGACGCCGGCCCGGCTCGCGCGCGCCCCGCGGCCGAGCCAGCGCCTGCCGGCGCGCGACGGAGGCGCTCGCGACGACGGTGCTCACGCCTTCCCGCCTTCCGGCGACTCGGTCCAGCACGAGCGTCTGGACGCGCGCGATCGACAGCACGAGGGCGACCAGGATCACCGCGACGGCCGAGGCGACGCCCATGTGGTTCAGCTCGAAGGCCTCGCGATAGAGCATGGTCGCGAGCACCTCGGTGGAGTACGTCGGCCCGCCGCGGGTCATGATGAAGACGAGGTCGAAGACCTTCAGCCCGCCGATGATCGACAGGAGCGCCGTGAGCGCCAGGATCGGGCGCATGAGCGGCGTGATCACGCGCAGCGTGAGCTGCCAGGCATTGGCGCCGTCCACCCGGGCGGCTTCCACGACGTCCTGCGGCAGACTCTGAAGCCCCGCCAGGAGGATCACGAGGCTGAATCCCACGTTCTTCCACACGCTGACCGCGATGACGGCCGGGCAGCGCGGTGGCCGGATCGCCGAGCCACGGATGCGCCCAGACGCCGAGCCCGACGGCGCGCGAGGAACGTGTTGAGGAGGCCGGTGTTCGGCTCGAAGACGCGCTGGAAGATGAGCGTGACGACGATCAGCGACATGACGACCGGCACGAAGAAGAGCGTGCGCAGCAGCGACCGCGCGACGAGCCGGCGATTCAGCAGCAGGGCGAGCAGGAAGCCGAGCCCGACCTCGAGCGGGGTTCGCACCGACGACGAAGACGATGGAGTTGAGCGTGGCCTTCCAGAAGACCTCGTCGCCGGCCAGCGCGCGATAGTTCTCGAAGCCGACGAACGGCCCCCAGCGCGGCGTGTAGCCGTCCCACTCGTGAAAGCTCAGCCACACCGAGTAGCCGATCGGGTAGACGAGGAAGGCCGCGAGGATCACGAGGGCCGGCCCCGCGAACGCGTAGCCCGCCGCGTGGCGCCGCCAGCTGCGTCGCGCGGCGATGGACAGCACTGGCGCCTGGCCTCAGCCCGTGCCGGAACTTCCGCAGCGCCGACCTTCTGGGAGGCCGCTTCGACGGACTCCATCACGGCCTTCGGCGTCTTCTGGCCCGGTGATGAGCGCCTGCATGCCCTGGGTCACCGCTTCCTCGACCGCCGGCGTGAAGATGACCCGCGTCGGTCCCGGTGGGCTGGAGCTTGAGGAACTCGGGATACAGCGGATCCTTGAGCGACTGCATCTGGTAGGCGATCGCCTCCGCGCTGATCGGCCCGTTCGGCGAGAGGCCGAGGTTCCTCGTGTACTCGATCTTTCCCCAGGCGCCCGTGATGGCCTTGATCATCTCGAACGCGAGATCCGGGTACTTGCTCCGCGCGTTGACCGTGAGCGTGATCCCGACCGAGCTCAGCACGGGCTTGTGGCCGCCGGCCACGACCGCCGGGAACGGGAAGATGCCCAGATCGAAACTCGGCGGCAGCGCCGCGCGGATCGAGCGGCGCATCCATTGCCCGCCCCAGAACATGGCCGATTTGCCGGTGGCGAAGATCTGGATCGCGTCCTGCTCCTTGATGCCGAGCGGGCCCTTGGCGTAGAGACCCGACTTCGCCATCATCTCCGACGAACTCCGCCCCGGCGACCAGCTCGGGGCTCGTCCACGGCTTGAGCCCGAGGTCGGCCTCGCGCATCAGCTTGTCGGCCTTGATGCCGCCCAGGTACGTGTAGTACGGGAAGATCGGGAAGTTGCGGTCCTGCCCGGCCGGATAGGCGATCGGCATGATGCCCTTGGCGTTCAGCGCGGCACCGATCTTCTTCAGCTCGTCGAGCGTGTTCGGGACCTCGAGCCCGTGCTGCTGGAAGAGGCCACGGTTGTAGTAGACGATCACCGTGTTGGTGACCGCGGGCACCGAGACGACCGCGCCGTTGATCGTCAGGAGCTCGATCGCGTTGGGCCAGAAGCCGCGCTTGTAGTCGGGATCCTCGGCGAAGACCTTCGTGAAGTCGATCACGCTGCCGCTCGTGGAGACGTCGACGGCGTAGGCGCCCGGCTCGATCGCGATGATGTCCGGCGTGGGGCTCTGGGCCGCGAGCGCCGACTTGACGCCCGACTCGCTGCTCGTTCAGCCCGGGAACGCGGTGATCTCGAGCGAGAGGTTCGGGTCGTGGCGCTTCTTGTACTCCTCCGCGATGAACTTCTGCACGTCGACGTGGAAGCCGACGTACTGCCAGAACGAGATCGTGGTCGGGCTGCTCGCCTTGACCTTGGGCGCCTTGAACTCGACGGATTCTTGAGCTCGCCCGCCGGTGCGTTCGAGGCCGGCGGTTGCGCGCCGCCGGTCTGCGCCGTCGCGCGACTCGCGCGGAGCAGCAGCGGCGTCGCGGTCGCCGAGACGAGGCCGAGCTGGAGCAGTTTCCGCCGCGACATCCGCACCTCCTTCGCGCTTGCTCATGCCAAGTCTCCTTCGGCAGACCGGGTCGAACATCTGCCTTCTCCGTTAACTGACGCCTCAGACTCGTGTCAAGCCGCGGTGCGCTGGCCGCGCGGCCGGCATACTCGCGGATCACCCCGTGGGATCGCCCTTGCCGTCCCGCCGATAGAGTCTCCACGATGCGCTCCCAGGGAATGACGCCGACCCGACTCGCCCAGGCAGCCCACGCCTCGGTGAGCTCGGCGACGATGTCGGGCCGCCTGGCCGCCTGATCGTTGAGCTCGGCGCGGTCGACGTCGATGTCGTAGAGCTCCCACGGTAACGCGGTGCTCGCGGACGAGCTTCCAGCGGCCGCGCCGGATCGCCGCGTTGCCGAGATGCTCCCAGTAGAGCGTGCGCGGCCTCGACCGTGCCGCCCCTCAGCGCCGGCAGCATGCTGTGGCCCTCGAGCGGCAACGGCTCGCGGCCAGGATATCTCGCCGGGTAGTGCAACGCCGGTCGCCTCGAGCACCGTCGGAACGATATCGGTGAGCTGAAACGGCGTGTGGAGGATGCTCCGCTCGATTCCGCCGCCGGGCCAGTGAACGATCAGCGGCGTCGAGATGCCGCCCTCGTGGACCCAGCGCTTGTAGAAGCGGAACGGCGTGTTCGACAGGTTCGCCCACGCGCGTCCGTAGCTCGCGTAGGTGTCGTCTGGACCGGGCTCGATGTCGGGTGAGTTGCCGATGCGCAGGGCCGCGCCGGTCCAGGTCGCGGGGGCACGATACTGCGACGATGGCGAAAGGTTTCGGGATCCGCGATCGGCAAGCCCTCGGCGCTCGCGCCGTTGTCGGACAGAAAGAAGAAGAGCGTGTCTCGAGAGCGTGCCGGTCTCGGTGAGCGCCGCGACGATCCGCGCGATGCCGCGATCCATCCGGTCGATCTGCGCGGCGTACGTCTGCATGCGGATCAGCTGCCACGCCTGGTCGGGCGCCTCGCGCCACGCCGGCTGAGTCGGGTCCCGGCCGCTCAAGGTCGTTCCTGCAGGCATGACCCCTCGGCCACGAGCCGTTTGAGGCGCGCTCTCGCGGAGCTCATCCCATCCGGCGTCGAACTTTCCGCGGTAACGCGCGACATCTTCGGCCGGCGCATGCAGCGGCCAGTGCGGCGCGGTGTACGCCGTATAGAGGAAGAAGGGGCGATTCGCCTCGTGTGGCGTGTGCCCGGACGAACTGCTCGGCTTCGTCGCGTGATGGCGTCGGTGTAGAAGAAGCCCGGCGCCGCCGCCTCGCGCTCGGCGTTCTGCTCGCCGCGGGTGAGCGTCGTCGGACGGTAGTAGCTGCCGCAGCCCGAGAGCGTGCCGAAGAACCGGTCGAAGCCGCGCCGCGTCGGCCAGGCATCGGACGGATTCCACACGTCGGACGTCAGATGCCACTTGCCGCTCAGGCAGGTGGCGTAGCCAGCCTCGCGCAGCATCTCGGCGAGGGTGAGGCACCGCTCGTTGAGCGAGCCCCGGTAGCCGTCCGGGCGATCGTCGCTCGTGAGGATACCGATGCCGGTCTGGTGCGGATGAAGACCGGTGAGCATCGACGCGCGCGAGGGACTGCAGCGCGTCGTGTTGTAGAAGCGTGTGAGCCGCACGCCGGCTCGTCCGAGCCGGTCCAGGGTCGGCGTCGCGATCTCGCCGCCGTAGCAGCCGAGGTCGGAGTAGCCCATGTCGTCGGCAACCACGATTACCACGTTGGGTCTGGTGGGAGGCATGTCGCCCGCCGGCGCCGCGAGGCTACACGATCCACGTTCGCGGTACAATGCCGCGACGCACCAAAGTTCTTTCTGGGGAGGACGCTCGGCCCATGCAACTCGATCCGAAAGCGATTGGCACGGAAGCGATGTACAAGCTCATGATCGGATGCGTCGTTCCGCGGCCGATCGCATGGGTGTCGAGCGTGGACGCCAGCGGCGTCCCCAATCTCGCGCCGTTCAGCTACTTCATGGCGATCACCCACGACCCGCCGACCATCGCGTTCTCGGCCTCACCGCGCGCCGAGGCGGGGGCGGGCGCGGCAAGAAGGACACGCTGCGTAACGTGGAAGTCACACGCGAGTTCGTCGTGAACATGGTGGACGACGCGCTCGCCGAGCAGATGAACGTGACCTCCGGCGACTACGCGCCGGGGATCGACGAGTTCGAGCAGGCGAACCTGGTGGCCGCGCCGAGCCTGAAGGTGAAGGCGCCGCGCGTCGCCGCCGCGCCGATCAACATGGAGTGCCGCCTCGTGCAGATCATTCCGGTCGGGCAATCTCCCGAGCAATCTGGTGATCGGAGAGATCGTCCAGCTGCACTTGCGCGACGATGTCTACGATCCGGCGAGCGGGCGGCTCGACATGCACCGGCTACGGCCGGTGGGGCGTCTCGCCGGGCATCTGCTATACGCACGTGCACGAGATCTTCGAGATGAAGCGCCCGGCGGTCGACTACAAGGGCTGATCCCGGCCTACGCCGCAGCGGCCGGGAGCTCGTCCGTCCAGACGCTGAATTCCTTCAGGGTCGTGTTCCCGAACGACGTCGTGAGCGCGACGTCGACGGCGTCGCGGCCGCGCGCCATCAGCACCCGGCCGATCCGCGGCGCGGTTGTGGCGGGCGTCGATGGTGTGCCAGGCGTCGCCCACGTACGCTTCCGCCCACGCCGAGAAGTCCATCGGCGACGGCGACGCCTCGACGCCGATGTCGCCCAGGTAGCCGGTCACATAGCGCGCGGGAATGTTGAGCGCTCGCAGGAACGTGATCGCGAGATGCTGGAAGTCGCGGCACACGCCCTGCCGCTCCGGTGTAGACGTCGAACGCGGTCTTCGTGGGACGCGCGAACTGGTAGCCGAAGGCGACGTTGCCGTGCACCCAGTCCAGCACGGCCTGCACGCGCTCCCAGGACTCGGGCGTCTTGCCGAACAGGTCCCAGGCGACGTGCACCATGCGATCGACCTCGCAGTACCGGCTCGCGAACAGGTATCGCCAGCACTCCGCCGGCATCTCGTGCACCGGGGTCAGACGCAGGCCCGCGATCGAGACGTCGTGGCGCCCGCTGTCGGCGATGACGTTGTCGTAGCGAATGCGCAGAAGGCCGGCCGGCGCCAGGATGCGCGCGGCGCGGTTGCCGAACCAGTCGACGAAGCTGTCGACCGCGATCGGCGGCTCCACGACGATCGATTCAGGCGCTGCAGCGCCGATGCCTGTTCGGGATGCACGTAGAGCATGAGGTGCATCGGCGTGGGCTGGGGCACCTCGAAGCTCAGGTCGTAGCCGATGCGAAGCTGCACGAGTCCACAGTAAGTCCGGGGTGATCGCACGTCAATCGAGCGGGCCTCTGCTAACATGGCTCGGTGACCTACTGCCTCGGCATCTGGACCCGACACGGACTCGTGATGGCCTCCGACTCACGCACCAACGCCGGCCACGATCAGGTGAACGTCGCCCGCAAGATGCACCTCTTCGAGCAGCCCGGCGAGCGGGTGTTCGTCCTGTTGAGCAGCGGAAGCCTCTCCTGCACCCAGTCGATCATCACGCAGCTCCGGCGCGACTTCGATCAGGGCAAGGGCCTGGCCCAGGCGCCGTCGCTCTACGACGCGCGCGCGGATCATCGGCGAGGAGATCCGGCGCGTGTCCGACCTAGATCGGGCCGCGCTCGAGCGCGACGAGTTCAAGTTCAACGTCAACCTGATCCTCGGGCGGCCAGGTACGCGGGGAGAGCCCGGGGCTGTTCATCATCTACCCGCAGGGCAACCCGCTGCAGGCCAGCGAGGACTCGCCCTACTTACAGATCGGCGAGACGAAGTACGGGCGCCCGATCCTCGATCGCGGTATCCGCTTCGACAAGACCACGCTCGAGGAGGCGGCCAAGTACGCGCTCCTCTCGCTGGACTCGACGATGCGCTCGAACGTCACCGTCGGGGCCGCCGATCGATCTGCTGGCGCTACGAGGTGGACGAGCTCGAGATCACGCGGCGGCGCCGCTTCCCGGCCGGCGACCCGGATCTCGTGAAGATCGGCGTTCGCTGGGAGCAGGCGCTCCGTCAGGCGGTGGCTCGCCTGCCGCAGATTCGCTTCCGCGCCAGCCGCGAGGCCGGCCAGCCCCAATCGCCCCAGGAAGAGACGATCCAGCTCGTCGAGCCGACCACCCCGTCCTAGTCCACGCGCCGGGTCAGGAGACGATCGAGGTGATTGGCGAAGCGCTGCCGGTCGCTCTGGTTGAACGGCGCCGGCCCGCCGAGGATATCGCCGGTGGACCTGAGCTCTTGCATGAGATTGCGGATGGCCAGGCGCTCACGAACATTGTCTTCCGAGTAGAGCTCTCCTCGCGGGTCGAGCGCGTGAGCTCCGCGTGTGATCACTTCGGCGGCCAGCGGGATGTCGGCGGTGATCACCAGGTCGCCGGGCTGGATCTGCTCCACGATCTGATGGTCGGCGACGTTGAAGCCCTTCGCCACGCGGACGCTCTTGATGAACGGCGATGAGGGCACGCGCAGCAAAGGTGTTCGCGACGAGCGTCGTCAAGATCTGCGCGCGCTCGGCGGCCGGAACAGGATCTCCTTGATGACTTGAGGGCACGCGTCCGCGTCGACCCAGATCCGCACTCAGCGCTATCAGAAGCCAGCGACGTACGGCAGCTTCCGCGCCGTCGTCTCGATCGCCGCGCCCGCTTCCAGCAGCACCGCCGTCGAATCCCACGTGCCCTGCACGAGCTGATTGCGCGGCCCGTCCGGGCATGGTCGCCTTGATCGTGCGGTCGCCGAAGCGTCACCTCCTGCTTCTCCACGTCCACCGCCACCGGCGCTTGCGGCGCGCGGCTCGATCGCCTTCTGGAGCCACTCGAGGTCTTCCTGCGAGGCGACGCAGGCAGGGGATGCCGAGCATCACGCAGTTGCCGAAGAAGATCTCGCCGAAGGAGCCGCCGACGATGGCGCGCGATGCCCCAGCGCATCGAGCGCCTGCGGGGCGTGCTCGCGCGAAGAGCCGCAGCCGAAGTTCTGGCCGACCACGAGCACGGAGGCGCCCTTGTACGCGGGCGAGTTGAACGGATGCTCGGGGTTCTGCTTCTTCGCGTCCTCGAAGGCGTGCTCGCCCATGTCGTCGAACGTCACTGCCTTGAGAAAGCGCGCCGGGATGATGCGGTCGGTGTCGATGTCGTTGCCGGTGCACGGGGATGCCGCGGCCCGACGATCTGGCGTGCGCTTGAAGTCGGTGTCGTGCTCATTTCAGGATCTCCCTCACGTCGGCGACGGCGCCGGTGATCGCGGCGGCGGCGACCATGGCCGGGCTCATCAGGAGCGTGCGCCCGGTCGGGCTGCCCTGACGGCCGATGAAGTTGCGGTTGCTGGACGACGCGCTCATCTCGCGGCCCGACCAGCTTGATCGTCGATTCATGCCCAGGCACATCGAGCAGCCGGCCTTGCGCCACTGGAAGCCCGCGGCCTGGAAGATCTCGTGCAGGCCCTCGGCCTCGGCGGCCTTCGCGACCTGCTGCGAGCCCGGCACGATGAGCGCGCGCACGCTGCTTGGCGACCTTGCCCTTCTTCGCCACCTCGGCGGCGATGCGCAGATCGGACAGGCGGCCGTTGGTGCACGAGCCGACGAACGCCACGTCGATCTTCGCGCCCTTGATCGGCTGGCCCGCCTGGAAGCCCATGTGCGCGAGCGCCTCGCGGAAGGTCGAGCCGCTCGGCCTCGGGCGCGGACTCGGGCGCGGGGATCCGCTGGCTCACGCCCACCGACATGCCCGGGTTGATGCCCCACGTCACCACCGGCTCGATCGCGCGCGCCGTCGAGGCGCGCGACGTCGTCGAACGCGGCGCCCGGCTCGGTCGCGACCGACTTCCACCACGCGGCCGCGCTTGTCGAACGCCGCGCCCGCCGGCGCGTACTGGCCGGCCGCGGAGATAGTCGATCGTCGTCGCGTCGGGGTTGACGTAGCCGAAGCGCGCGCCGCCCTCGATCGACATGTTGCAGACGGTGAGGCGCTCCTCCATCGTCATGCGATCGATGACGGCGCCCGCGTACTCGTACGCGTAGCCCACGCCGCCCTTCACGCCGAGCTGGTTGATGATCGCGAGGATCACGTCCTTCGCGTAGACGCCCCTGGCGAGCGCGCCGTCCACGCGCACCTGGCGCAGCTTGGGCTTGGCCATCGACGAGGCACTGCGTCGCGCAGCACGTCGCGCACCTGCGTGGTGCCGATGCCGAAGGCGATGGCGCCGACGGCGCCGTGGGTCGAGGTGTGGCTGTCGCCGCACGCGATCGTCATGCCGGGCTGGCTGAGGCCGAGCTCGGGGCCGATCACGTGGACGATGCCCTGCTTGCCCGTCGACATGTCGAAGAGCGGCAGGCTGAAGTCCTTCATGTTGCGGTATCATGTGCACCGCCATCTCCTCCGCCAGCGGATCGGCGTAGGGGCGGGCCTGATCGGTCGTCGGGATGATGTGGTCGAGCGTGCCGAAGGTGCGCTCGGGCATCCGCACCTTCAGCTTCGAGTCGCTTCAGCATCTGGAAGGCCTGCGGCGTCGTCACCTCGTGGATCAGGTGCAGGCCGATCAGGAGCTGGGTCTGGCCGGACGGCAGCGTCCGGACCGTGTGCGCGTCCCACACCTTGTCGAGCAGCGTGCGTCGCCATGCGAGCTCCTCCTCTGAGCTCTACGGGCGGGCGTATGCTGCCTCAGCGCCAACTGTGTAGTCCAGTGAAACGTTCTGTAGCGAATGGTAAGCTACAGCTTCATGATCGACGCCGCGCTCTTTCCCGCGCTCGAGACGCTGCTGGCCGTGGCGCGCACGGGCTCGGTGGGCGCGGCGGCGCGCCAGCGGCACATCACCTCGTCGGCGGTGAGCCAGCAGATCCGGCAGGCTCGAGACCCATTTCGGCATCAAGCTCTTCGAGCGCGCCGGCCGCGGCGTGCGCCTCACCGCCGCCGGCGAGACGGCGCTGCCGGTGGTGCGCGAGCTCTGGAGCGGCGCCGAGTCGGCCTTCGGCCAGCTCGCGGAGCTGGCCGGGCGCCCGGCCACCACGCTGCGCGCTGGCGGCCAGCGACTACCTCGGCAAGGGCCTGCTGGCGCCGGTGCTGCCGCGACCTGCTCGACGAAGATCCGCCGGTGCGCTTCGAGATCGTCACCACGCACTCGCGCGCGCGGCGTGCGCCTGGTCGCCGAGCGGCGACGTCGACCTCGCGGTGGTGACGGGCCAGGAGACGCCGCGCGGCCTCGAGGATCGCCATCTCTTCGATCAGCCCTTTGTCTGGGTGGGACCGCGTCGCGGCCGCGATCGCGCGCCGCTGACCGAGCGGCTGCGTCGCGAGCCGGTGCTGCGCCTCGGCAGCCGAGAGCCGAGGCCGCGCGCTGCTCGACCAGTATCTCGCCGACGAGCGCATCCGGCCCGTGTCGACCATCGACGTGCCGAGCGTCTCGCTGCTGCTGTCGTACGTCTCGGGCGGGCTCGGCATCGGGCTCGGTGCCGGCGCTCGCGCTGGCGGAGGCGCCCGCGGACCGCGTCGTCAGCGCGCCCGCGCGGGTGCCGGCGCTGCCCGTGGCGCTGGCTCTGGCGGGCGAGCGCGCGCCGCCAGCCGGCGCTCGCGCGGCTCGCGCGCGCTCCTGGCCACGGCCGGCGCTCGCGCGGGCGCGCGCCTCGCCCGGCGGCACGGCTGACCGCGCCGTTGCGGCGCGCGCGTACCCTGGGCGTATGCTGTTAGCTCTTCGGCATGGCGACCGGCTACTTAGTCCAATACTGACCTGCAACACGGAGGCATAACACATGGCACTGCGGATCAACAGCGAAGCACCCAACTTCAACGCCGAGACCACCCAGGGAAGATCAACTTCCACGACTGGATCGGCTCACGGGTGGGCCATCCTGTTCTCCCACCCGAAGGACTTCACGCCGGTCTGCACGACCGAGCTCGGCTACATGGCGGGGCTGAAGCCGGAGTTCGACAAGCGCAACACCAAGATCATCGGGCTCAGCGTCGATCCGGTCACCGACCACGAGCGCTGGAGCAAGGACATCCAGGAGACGTCGGGTCACGCCGTGACCTATCCGATGATCGGCGATCCCGGAGCTGAAGGTGGCGATGGCCTACGACATGCTGCCGGAAGGCGCCGGCACGACGTCGCAGGGCCGCACGCCCGCCGACAACGCCACCGTCCGCTCGGTGTTCATCATCGGACCGGACAAGAAGGTCAAGGCGATGCTGACCTACCCGATGTCGACCGGCCGCAACTTCGACGAAGTGCTCCGGCTCCTCGACTCGTGCCAGCTCACCAGCGAAGCACAAGGTGGCGACGCCCGTGAACTGGAAGCAGGGCGCAGGACGTCATCATCGTCACCGCGGTATCCGACGACGAGGCGAAGAAGACGTACCCGGCCGGCTTCAAGACCGTGAAGCCGTACCTGCGCACGGTCGCCCAGCCGAAGTAGCTACAGCTCGGTGCTCGGCCGGTGGCTCTCGTCACGAGCCACCGGCCGGCTGCCCTCGATCAGCTCGCGAAAATAGCCTCCGGAATCAACGCCGACACGACGTAGTTCGGCACGTCGACCACGTTGCTGATGCGAAGGTCGGCCGCCACGCTGCAGAGCACGTACGCCTGCTCGCGGCTCCAGCCGCGCTCTTGCAGCAGATCGATCATGTTGAGCAGCGCGTTCCGGCAGGCGAGCGTCAGGTTTTCGCCCTTCGTTCACGCCGTCCTCGCGGATCGGCATGCCCATCGCGGCGACGAAGCCGCGCGGAGACGCCCACTCCGGCGGCGCGAAGTAGCCGGCGTGCGAGAAGCGCGGCCAGCGGATGCGCGATTCGCTCGCGGTGCCCTTGATGACGCTTGAAGCGAACCGACGCGGTCGCGCCCATCTCGACGGCGGTCACGCAGACCTCGCCGTCGCCCTGGGCGAAGTGGCCGTCGCCGGTCGAGAACAGCGCGCCCTCGACGGCGACCGGCAAGAGCAGCTTCGAGCCCTTCGTGAGCTGCTTCACGTCGAAATTGCCGCCGTTCTCGCGGGGCGGCAAGGTGCTGAAGCCCTCGCGTGGCCGCGGCGCCGCGGCTCGGAACGGCGCCGCCGGCGTCGGGCGGAAACACCATGCCGCCGCGGGACATCAGCTCGTTCTCGCGCGCGGTCCACGCGCGCATCTGAGCCGCCGACGGCGCGACGCCGGACACGCCCATGAACGGCGCGCCGGGAATGCGCACACCCGGCAGCTGCGGCGACGTCGCCCAGCCGTCGCGGATCTGCCAGTGCACCAGGTAACGGCGTCGTGAACACGTCGCGCAGGAAGCCGAGCCCCGGCATGATCGCGGTGAAGGCGAACGGCTGCGGGCGCGATGTCGAGGAACTCGATCTCGAGCACGTCACCCGGGCGAGCGCCCTTCACGAAGACCGGGCCGGTGAGGGGATGGATGGCGCCGGCCTCCATCTTGGCGATGTCCGCCTCGGTGGTGCCGGGGCCGAGCTGGCCGTCGACGCCGTCGCGCGTCGCCAGGACCACCTCTTCGCCCTCGTCCACGGTGACGAGCGGCGGAATCTCCGGATGGAACCGGTTGTGGCCGGTGGTCGGCTGATCCTCAGACGCTTACCGCGGTCGATCTCGACGCTCTTCATGGGGCCCTCACTGCACACTACGGAGCCATCATGACCGACAAGCCTCCGCACGTCTACGTCGTCCTCGGAAATGCCCCGTGGGATTTCGCCGATTGCCAGACGGCGCTGAACAGTGTCCGGGCGCGCATGGTCTCGCTGTCCCCGTTCGAGGGCGAGGACGACATGATCGGGCGCACACGCGACGCCGACGCGCTCGTCGTCTCGTCCGCGCGTCACGCGCGGTGATGAGCGCGCTCGAAGGCCTCAAGGTCGTCGTGCGCACGGGCGTCGGCTACGACGTCATCGACGTACCGGCCGCGACCGAGCTGGGCGTGATCGTCGTCAACATCCCCGACCTCTGGATCCGCGAGGTCGCGAATCACGCGCTGGCGCTGCTCCTGGCCTGGAACCGCGGGGTCGTCGTCACGGACCGGCAGGTGCACGGCGGGCTGTGGGCGGGAAGGTGCCCGGCAGCCGCACACCGGCGCGATCCACGGCGAAACCGTCGGCATCGTCGGCCTCGGCAACATCGGCAGCGCCTTCGCGCGGCGCGTGGCCGCGCTCGAGACGAAGGTCATCGCCTGCGATCCCTCACGTCGACGACAAGCACTTCGCGGCGCTCGGGGTGGAGCGCGTCTCGCTCGAGGCGCTGGCCGAGCGGTCCGACTACGTCTCGGTCCACACCTTGCTGAATGCCGAGACCCGCCACCTGATCGGCGAAGCGTTCTTCAAGCGCATGAAGCCCACCGCCATCCTGATCAATACGTCCCGCGGCCCGGTGGTGGACGAGCAGGCGCTGGCCAAAGCGCTCCGCGACAAGCGCCTGGCCGGCGCGGCCCTCGACGTGTGGGAGGAGGAGCCGGTGAACAGCGACAACCCGCTCCTGCAGATGGAGAACGTCATCGCGACGCCCCATGCGGCGTACTTCTCGTCGGCGGCGGTGGCGCAGATCCCGCGGCGCTGCGGCGAGGAGGTCGCGCGCGTGCTCACCGGCCAGCGCGCCGCTCGAACGTGGTGAACCCGGGTCACGCGGCGGGCGCGGTCCGCCGGGCGCGTTGACGATCTAACGCTCCGGGTAATACCGCGATCGGACCCGATCGTCGGGTTCAGTCGGATGTTAGATGTCTTGCCCGTGCCTTGCCTCGTCCCAGTACCGCCTGGAATAGGTTGCAGTACCCAGGGTGGAGCGGGGGCAGAGCCAATGCGATCGAGAGTTAACCACCTCAGTTGCGAGATGCTCGGCCCCCAATGGCGGCTCTATGTCATCCCAGGCCGTGACCATGAACCGCGTGATACCGTGCCTCCCTGTTCCGGCCGGGCGTGGCTCGTCCAGCACAGCAAGTTCCTCGAAAGCACGCGCCTCAACTCCTATCTCTTCTCTGAGTTCGCGAATGAGAGTGTCGACGAGCGTCTCGTCCGCTCACAGTGCCCACCGATGATGTCCCACACACCGGGATAAAACTTCCGGAGTCTCCGAGCGTCACAGCGAAGGATCTCGTCTCTCGAACCAGGAAGCCACCGCGCAGATCCTCATCGTTCTCCTCGACGCACCTGAGCTGCGCGAGCCCAATCAGATGGGCACCTCTTGGGAAGCCTTACGTGCCACCGCGTCGTGCAGCAGCCCTGTGCGCTGAGACAGGCGCGTAACTCTGTACGATGCCCGCGACCTGGAAGGCTCGTCGCCTACTGTCGCGCCACTTCGACGTTGGCGGCCACATCGTCGAAGAAAAGCACGGCGTCAGGGGGCCACGCGCAGGGCGGCCAGCGCCCATGGTAGATCACCGGGTCTGGCTTATGACAGCCGAGGAGATGCGACGACAGCGCCGCTCAAAATGCGTAAAAGGCGCAAGGTCCTGCGCATTCCGCTCCCATGCACGGCGTTGGAGTTGCTGAGAGCAGGCCAGCCGATGCCGCCGCGGAGTGTGGCGAGCAGTTCGCGATGCGCCCGGCGAAATCCCCGCGTCCAGACGCGAAATGCTTGGAGAAAGTCCAACGGGGAACGGTCATATCCCAGGTTGCGATAAAGCGCTCGGCGAACTGCTGCGGTGAGATGGCCGACCTCGAAGGCGCGAACAACTGGGCAGGCGATCCACTGCTGCCTGATCTCGGATTCTGATGAGCGGACGCGCAACGGGGACGCAGATCGCGGAAGCCAGAGAACTCGACGAGGACGCCGCCGGATCAAACAGAAGTAGTTCACGGATGTCGCTGCATAGATGCCGTCCCAGACGGAGTCTAGTCGCAGGCCACTGTACGCACCAACCGCTCGGGGGACATCGGGGCCCCCATGTCCATGACTGTGCTACGCTTCGCGCGCCGGCGAACGGCGACAACCCACTAGCGAGGTGCAACAGTGCGGCCGAACAAGATCAAGCAGATGTGGCGCGACGGGCAAGTGCGTCACGCTGGGCTGGCTCTCCGTCTCCCACGGGTTCACCGCCGAGGTCATGGCGCGTCAGGGCTTCGATGCCCTGTGCGTCGACATGCAGCACGGCACGACCGAGATGAACGACGTCTGGCCGATGCTGCAGGCGATCTCGCAGACCGACACGGTGCCGGTCGTGCGGGTCGCCGTGGAACGAGCCGGCGACCATCATGAAGGCGCTCGACCTCGGCGCCTACGGCATCATCGTGCCGCTGGTCAACACCGCCGAGGACGCCGCGAAGGCGGTGGCCGCGTGCCGCTATCCGCCGGTGGGCATGCGCTCGTCCGGGCCGGTGCGCGCCGTGCACTACGGCGGCGCCGACTACGTGGCCAATGCCAACGACGAGATCGTCGTCATGGCGATGATCGAGACGAAGGAGGGCCTCGCCAACCTCGACGCCATCTGCGCCACGCCCGGCCTCGACGCCGTCTACATCGGGCCGGCCGACCTGTCGTTCGCGCTGGGGCTGGCCCCGCGCGGCGACAACCCGGACCCGCTGCATCATCGCCACCTGCGACAAGATCCGGCGACGCGGCGCACAAGGCACGGCATCAAGGCGGTCATGCACTGTGCGAGCGCGGCGTTCGCCGCCGGCGCCGTGAAGCGCGGCTTCGACATGGTCATGCTCACCTCGGACCTGGCCTCGATGATCGCGGGCGCCCGCCGGCAGCTCGACGATCTGGAAGGCCGCGACCGCGGAGACTTACCGTCGATGAAGGAGGTCCCGGCGCGCCCGACCTGCTCGAGGTCGACGTCGACGCCGCGGCGCACAACGTACGCGCCGTGCGTCAGCTCGTTGGACCCGAGCGCAAGATCTTCGCCGTCATCAAGGCGGGCGGCTATGGATTCGGCGCCGCCGAGATGGGCGCGGTGTTCGCCCGGCAACGGAGCCGACTGGCTCGGCGGTGGCCGATCTCGCCGGAGGGCATCCGGCTCCGGCAGCGCGGGATCTCGACGCCGGTCCTCGTCTATCCGAACTCGCTGCCGTCGGCCGCCGCCCGACGCGCTGGCCCACCGTCTCGTGCCGACTCTCGTCGATCTCGAGTCGGCGCAGCCTACTCCGAGGCGGCGAGCGGCCCGTGCGACTTCTTCGTCAAGGTCGACGTCGGGCTCGAGCGATCTGGGCGTGCCGCGCCGAGCAGGCGGTGAAGACGATCCGCGCCATGCTCGACATGCCGCACCTCCGCCTTGCCGGCATCTGCGCGCATCCCCACGCCGACGCCGGCGAGGATTCTTCGTACGCCGACTGGCAGCTCGGGCGGTTCACCGCGGTCGTCGACGAGCTGGAAGCCCAGGGCGTCCGCGTGCCCGTGCGGCTCCTGGCCGCGACGCCGTTCGTGCTGCGCTTCCCGCACACGTACCTCAACGCCGTCGATCCGGGCCGGATGCTCTACGGGGTCATCATGCCGGGCGAGACGCCGCCGCATTCCGCTCCGTGCCGGCGTTTCGCGCGCTCAAGACGCGCGTGGTCGCGCTGAAGGAGCTGACGCCGCGCGAGCGCTTCGCCGAGCGCGCGCTGTTCCCGGTGACGGCGCCGATGCGGCTCGGCGTGGTGCCGATCGGCTCCGCCGACGGCATGCTCTGGCTCAATGCCGGGCGCGTGCTCGTGCGCGGTCGGGCCGCGCCGATCGTCAGCTCGCCGTCGCTCGAGCACACGCGGATCGACCTGACCGGAATCCCCGATGCCGTCGTCGGCGACGAGGTCGTCATCATCGGCCGCCAGGGCGATCTGGAGATCACGCCGGCCGAGGTGGCCGCGCGCCACGGCCTCGGCCCGCACCACGTGGCGCCGACCGTCGGCCCGCGCGTCGCCCGCGGTCTACCTCTCCGCCTGACCTCGGCCTCGCTCGACGGCTACCGCTTCGACCGCGCCGAACGTGAGCCCCGGTCACGATGTGCCGCTGAGCGAGAGAGCGCGACGACGAGCACCGGCAGCGGTGATGAGCGTCGCCGCGGCCGCCAGGGTCCCGCAGTTGATCTCCTCGTACGAGATCAGCGTTGTAGCACCGCGATCGGCAGGGTGCGCGTCGTCCGGCCGGCGAGGATCACACGAGAAGCAGGAAGTTGTTCCAGGAGAACACGAACGACAGGATTCCCGTCGCGACCACGCCGGGCTTCGACCAGCGGCAGCGCGATCCGCCAGAAGACGCCACGAAGTGCGAGCAGCCGTCGATCAGCCCGGCGTCCTCGAGATCGGGCGGCACGTCCTCGAAGAACGAGATCATGACCCAGATGATGATCGGCAGGCCCACGATGAGGTGCGTGAGGATCAGCGCGCCGTAGGTGTCGACCATCCGGAGATTGCGAAGAAGAAGATGTACCAGGGGATCAGGATAGGCGATCCCGGGAATGATCCGCGCGACCAGGATGACCACCGGCCAGTCGCTGCTGGCGCCAGTGGGCGATCGAGTAGGCGGCCGGCAGGCTCCACCGCGAGGCCGAGCACCGTGCAGCCCGTCGCCACCACGAGGCTGTTCCAGGTGTAGAGGAAGAACGGGTACTTCGTGAAGACCTCTCGATAGCCGGCGGTGGTGACGCTGAAGCGCACGAACGAGGGCGGGTACGCCGTCGCTTCGACCTGAGGCTTCAGCGAGAGCGTGATCATCCAGTAGAAGACGAAGATCGTCGGCAGCATGAAGAGCAGCGCCAGCCCGTAGAAGCCGGCCGTCGACAGCCGCGCGGCGGCGGACGCTCCGTCCGGTCACCACGCTGCGCCGTCCTCCGCACCTTGATCAGGGATCAGCGACGCGCCCATGACGCAGCGCGAAGAGCGCGACGGCCATCGAGGCGGCGTAGCCCATGTTGAAGTAGGAGAACGCCTGGTTGAAGAGCAGGATGTTGATCGTCTCGGACGCGTTGGCCGGGCCGCCCTGCGTCATGACGAAGATGATGTCGAAGGTCTTCAGCGCGTCGATCGACCGGAACAGGATCGCGACGACGAGCGTCGGTCTCGAGGAGCGGCAGCGTGATGTGCCAGAAGCTCTGCAGCGGCGTCGCGCCGTCGAGGTGCGGCCGCCTCGTAGGGCTCGCGCGGCAGGCTCGCGAGCCCGGCGAGCGCGATCAGCATGATCAGCGGCGTCCACTGCCAGACGTCCACGAGCGCCAGGGCGTAGAGCGCCGTCTGGCTCGAGTAGGTCCAGCGGAACGGCGAGAGGCCGACGACCGTGACCAGGTAGTTCGCGACGCCGAGCGTCGGGTGGTACATCATCACGAACACGAGCGCGATCGCGGTGGGCGTCGCCACCATCGGCAGGATCGCCAGGGTGCGCAGCAGGCCGCGTCCCCAGAACTCCGCGGTTGAACAGCAGCGCCATCGCGACGCCGAGCAGCCGTTTCGGCCGCGACGGCCACGATGCGTGAAGTAGATCGTCCGCACCACGGCTTCGCGGAACCGCGCGTCGCCCACGAGGATCTTCGCGTAGTTCGCGAGGCCGATGAAGCGCGGCGCCGGTCAGGCTGGAGGCGAACCATTCTTGAAGGCTCATCCAGCCCGTGTAGACTGATCGGGTAGACGATGATCGTGGCCACGAGCACCACGGCGGGCGCGGGGAAGAGCCACTGCGCGTGGCGATGGGCCCAGCGCGAGAACGCCCGGCCCTCGACGGGCCCTCGGGACCTCCGAACGCACGCGGCGCTAGCTCTCGGTCCGGTTGAGCAGGTCCTGAAAGTCCTTCTGCGCCTGCGCGAGCACCTGGGCGGCCGGCGCCCCTTCGATCGCCTTCTGGATCGCGACGCCGATGATGTCGCGGTACTCGGTGACGCCGACGATCTCCGGCAGCCCCTGCCGGCCGATCTTGAGCGAGGCCTGATAGGCCTGATACCAGTCGGCGGGCATCTTCGGCTTGGCCTTCACCTCCGGCGTTGTCCCAGGTCGAGGTCCGGCCGACGCCGACGCCGGCCATGAGCTCGCGCACCATGTTCGTCTTGTTCGTCGCCCACTGGGTGAAGAGGTACGCGGCTTCCTTGCTGCGGCTCTGCGACGAGACCGCCATGCCCGTGATGTAGATCGGCGAGAAGTGCCCGCCGGGACCCGAGGGCAGCACCGCGTAGCCCACCTTGCCGACCACCTTCGACTTGGCGGCGTCCTCGAACTGGCTCGCGAAGTTCACGCCGTCCATGTAGATCGCGACCTGCCCTTGCATGAACGAGCTGCGGAGCACTCCGTACCAGTTGAAGTTGACGACGCCGGGCGGCGCGTATTGCCGGCAGGAGCTTGGCGTAGAGATCGAGCGCCGCGATCTGCTCCTTGCTGTCGAGCACGCCCTTGCCGTCCTTCAGGTACGTGCCGCCCATCGGAGCAATACGTAACTGAACGAAGTACACC